>OMLO01002729.1_pt1 | contig 14391 bp, 7 predicted proteins | sample 1674811 | NCBI WGS metagenome assembly OMLO01 (sample SAMN06265003, study PRJEB25207) | coral metagenome | isolation source: Coral host | place: Mexico:La Bocana,Puerto Morelos, Mexico | collected 2008-11-13
TTTCACTTGCGTTTTGTCAAAATTCTAATAATTTCCCTCGCCTAAAGGCTCGGGAAATTATTAGAATTTTGACAAAATCGCGTGAAATTATTTCCTAATTTCATTTTCACCATTTGATTACCCATACTAATCTACTACTAATGAAATTTGATGATAACAAAAAGAAAAACAATAGCAAAGTGCCTGCTTTCCATAAATGCTGTGTGATTAATTAACTTATTCATTATCAAAAAGTAAACCCCTGCAAGCTGGATTTAAAACCAGCAAGAGCTTGTGCTTGCGGCACATTCGTAGGTAAGCTGTTCCACAGCACTGTACTAATAAATCTGAAACTGTTTTTTAGAAAATTGTTGCAGGGGAGTGGAACAGCTGTCACAATTCCTACGAGAATAGGTAGATATTGTACTCAGTAAACTCAGTAAACATTGAATTAAGGGTGAAAGTTTCTAAAGAAACTGTCATGCTGCATCAGTGGGGGTAACAAGGTAAAGGTACTATCTTTTCGTAACCTGCACTCATTTCATTCAAACACAACAAAAACATAGGCAATTTTTTGGTCAGAAGTTCATTCCAAACTAATGACCAACCCGGCACTTTTAAATGCACTTGTGCATAATGCAAAACTCGTCCTTTCATTCGTAACGCCAACAAAATATTGGGACCCAAGCGATCAATTAAGATCACTTATCACTTCACGTACGCCTCCACCAACGTCATCTATTGCATAACTTGCACTTATTGCAAAAAGATGGACATCGGTGAAATAGGACGACAACTAGGTGACCGATTCCAAGAACACTCACAACGTAGAAAGGAATGACAAGGACACATCAAAACCAGTCGCTAGACATTTTTATTTACCTAATCATTCTAAGCAACATATGGTAATATACAGCCTTTCTTTACATTTAGGTAGCTCGGAAAGCCGCAAAACTCTTGAACAAAAGTTTATCTTTCAAATTGGCACTCTTAATCCCATAGGTATTAACGAATGCTTTCCATTCTACTAATTTATTCATGTCTTTCTCGTCCCTATGTTCCCACCAATAGTGTAGCTCCACTTTCTCCATATAAACCCACACACAACCCAATATTCATCTATTCACTCTGACGAAGGGCTAACGCTCAAAACATCAGCTTTTCAACTATTTACGGTGGCCAATTTACATTTTCAACTTAGTTGATATCACCAAATTTCCTCAGTAAACATTGATTTCAAATAATCAGGGACCAGACCATTAAGAAATTTTGCCAGCCAAGTCTAACAAAGAGATCATCTGCATTGGCATCATGTGAAGAAGTCAAAATACATATAGCGCAATTCCACAGTTTTTGTAGTTTAATGGAGAGAGATTATGAGATTATGTGTCCTTTTCAAAAATGTACTGCCTCAACAAAACAAAGTTTTTTTCAACGTTTCCAAGTTGTAGGCTCCCAAACACAATACAATACACAATTCAATGATGAATCAAGATTCTAAACATAAAAACGAATTTTGAACAACATGCATCCATATTGTAAAGCACATGCAAAGTGTCAAGTAAGTTTGTTTACCTCAAATTTTTGCTTCTAATTTTGAGCTACCCATTTAATCACTGTAGTATAATTTACTTAAGACATCTTTCTTTACAACTAATTTTAGTTTCTATTTTAGCAAAAAAAAAAGAATTCTTCAGTACAGAAAAAGGCAAGAACATTTTCTTGTTAGACAAAAAAAATTGCAGACACATTTTGTTCTCTTGATTTGTGATCCATTTGGTATTCTAAAATGGGAGTGAAAGCTAGGCCAACAGAATGCCAAGGGAATGCCTAAGTGTGTTTATGTCTGGTACTGTAGTTACATTGCTTCCAAATAAACCCAACTTGTTGACACTCCTATTGCCCCTCTGCATATAACACTAACACTTGCCTTTCTATAGACACAGCCAGTGGTTGCTATTCTTAAGTGCATTCCAGTTCTATGACCATTAAAAAAGTACAGCTGATGAAGGACAACAGACAACATAGATGATAATGTCACACCCATGGCATACAAGTAAGCTTCTAGCTTTGTGATGCTGGAGCCAGGCATGAAATATGACACCAGGTAAAGCAGGAAGATAGGTTGGACAGTCTTGATGGCTTCCTACATAAGCAAATACAAGTCATTCAACTAAGTCAGTAATTGCATGCTACTATAGTTTTTTAGTGGTGTCTTGCACCCAAGTGATATAGTGCACCTGATTTAAACTGTACACACTTAAACCCCTATATTGAATTAATCTAGAGCTGGCTACCAAACTATACCAAGAAATTTAGAGTACAATTAATTGTCTTATTTTTCACAATCTCTAAAAATGCAATTTAGTAATCATTTTTACACGACTCCACAAGCTTTGAGCTTTAAACCATATCATGTTTTAGTAAAGGATATGTACATGTATGTATGTATGCAGGTTTGTTAATAATGTCAATACATACAACTCTAACAACTTACATTCAGAAAGCCAAACAACCCAACAAACATCAACTCGATCCAGGCAAATCTTATGATGGCTTTTCCCAAACTTGGTTTTCTACCTGAGAAGGCTGCAGCTGCTACTTCTTTGTACCACTCACTGTAGGGGAAAAAATATTATTTACTTATTGACTGAGTGAGAGGGCCAGACGGGAAAATATTTGGCTTGAAGTCAGTCAGTCAGCCCGACCTCACTCAGTCAATAACCATTTTATCATATGACCATTTTTTTTTTTCATTTTCATATTTTGGTGGAACGAGGACAAGCACATGGCAGCATTGCTTCGTTTCACACGCATTTTCAAAGAGCCAATGATTTCAAGCAATTCATTTGGTAAGAAAGTGAAGTGTATTGATACCACAAGTTGTTTACACTGGGATAATAGAACTCACTGTCCGAATGTTCGCTTTCACTCCTTTTCAAGAAAACACTTTGTAGTAACAAAATTGTTTCGCATTGTTTTTGCAGGGCCATATGTATTTCTAGTAGGGCAGTACGCGTTTTTCTGGCTCTATCACCTTGACGCATACGGCCCTCATATGGGAACTTTTTTCTTATGGTTTTCCAGGTCATATGATAAACAGTCTTACGTCTCCTTTCCATTCAACAGGTACTATAAAATCAACTTCACCTCTGTGATACAGCCTGTACTTTCATCATATACAGACACCTAACTCTGGGCCTTTGGTGTCCATGCTGAAGAGGTTCACCGTCACTCAAAATTGAAATTAACTGATTGATCAGTCATAACCTTACCCACAGTATGGGTAGATTACACTGTAAGATAAGTCCAGGTCTGCTCCAAATACTTACTTACAATACAAGCTAAATTTCTTCTATGAACAAATGCTGTGACACAATTGGATGACATATCTATTCTTTATAATTCTGAAGTATACAGGTAAAAAGAAAATACCTCTAAAATTTCTCTTTAAGATATCTCTAAAGAATGCAGCTTGTATAGATATTGAAATTATTATTCGCTACACTATTTTTCCACAGACATTAAATTTCTGTAACAGTGCACCCAGGTCTTTTGCCTCTCATTTCTTAAGTTCTTGTGAACTTTTTTTGCCTTAAAAAAGCTTTGAACTGCCCCAAGTCTTGATTTTTTTATTCTTCCACAGCACTTACTTTTTGCGTTCTTTAATAAAATGAACCATGTCAGGAATTGAGGAAATCTCAAAGTGAAACTACCATTTCATTACAAAGACTGGAAAGCTAATGGTGGGTGCTCCTATCGGAGTTGAATTAAGCTAAAATAAACCCCGCAACCTTACTGGGGAATTAAATCCAGGAAATATTGTATCATTGACCGGGAAGTGATATTGTATCACTTCTTTAGGCAGATTTTACTCATGGCTTGATCACACTGAATGTACTGACATTATGTTTATAATATTACTAATGCATTGTTTATGTTTGGAAGTTCAAAGGAAAAGTTAAATGACTGTCACATTTCTCAGTTCAATTCAATTCAACCATGTTATACTTTTCTACTAACCTCTCCAAATCTGCTACCAGCTTTTCTGCCGAGTCTTCCTGGAGTACCTGGTACATGTCGTGAGGTTCCAAACGCCTGTCATATCCTTTACTAAACAGTCCATTCAGCCACCTGGAGGAAAACCTAAATTATTAACCCCTTATTCTATCTTAAGTCTCTGAAAATCAGATTTTGCTAAACACAGTACTTTGGAGTTCGTTTCAAGCTCTGACTCTTATCTATCCCACTCACAATTTAACCTTTTTGTCTTAGTACTTTCTAGTTCTTTCTTTCTCTAAATAATATTATGTGTGCTCTGTAGTATCACATTGTAAGTAGTGTGGAGGCAGGAGGAAAGGGTGGGAAGCGCAAGTTCTTAGAGCCTGGGTGGGACTCATTTATAAGTGCTAAAATACTTTGAATTCAAAAACAAGAAACCAAAATGTTATTTGACTTACATTTAGGCTATTTTATAAGACTTTTGGGCTGACAGAAAACGAAAATTTACTAAACAAAATTGAGGCTTACTTTCAGTAAAATTGGAAAGGTTCTATTGTGGTTATGTCACAGGTCAGGAAATGTTGTTTAAGCTTTTAAAAAGACATCAGTAGGAGGAGCAAGGCTGAAGCAAAGGAAAAGAAAACACCTGAGCATTGTCCAGCTTAATGACTAGGATGTGTTTTACCCTCCACCCCCCACTTTTTTCACCCTTAATACACCACCGTGCCATTGCTAAGGCTAGTTAGCACTAGATATACTTTATCACAAAGCATGCAACAGTTTTATAACTGCTCACATGTTAACATTTTATAAATTTTTGGAATATCTAGAATTTCCTCCATTAAATTTCAATTTTTTCAGTACTCCAAATTCTGTGAAATTCTAACAATTCATGAGAAATAGGCCTATTCCAAGAAAGCTTTCACAGCATTGAGGAACAATTTTTTACTTTCTATGCATGTGTTACATTTAAAATATAGGTTTATTCTGGGGCAAAGAAAAACTGACTGACTGGTTTCACTTCTGAATCCATGTGATGTTTTACATGTGCTTACACTCTTCTTTATTTTGGAGATGACAAAAACAATGTAATATTCTTCATTGGCAAAATTTGAATCTGAACCCATAAAGCAGGTAGTGTCGAGTGGAAGCTGTGTCAAGTGACTGCTGGAATTGAAGCTGTCACAGCAACAATCACAATCAAAACACTCTGACACCCCACCCACCCACCCAACAGATTTTTTTATCACCCAGATTCTGAGTGGTCATATGGCCAGCCGCACTTTCTCCCAAAGACAAGAGAGGCAGAGGAGAGAGAGCCTGAGAAAGAACCTGCTTACTGCACAAAATATTTGAAAGATAATGAACACAATAGCCTCTATTTAATTAATATCAAAAATATTCTTAGATATTGCCCTTGACCATTGCCTGCTCATAATTTTCATCAAGCTTCGCTCTCGGAAAACTGTTCGCTTCTAGGAACAGATAATGTCCGCAGACAGATATCCGAAAATATTTTCGCGCGAAATGGATGCTATTGTTTATCGTGTTCATATTGTGCTCCTTGATCATGCACGTTTTACATTACTACTAAGTAACGTTAATTACTTCAAAAGATATTTAAAAAGTAATGCTTGATTAGCAGAGTGACCTAATTTTATTTAATCAACACTAGTGCGGCATATAGTCGTTCTCACAATGCGGAAAAACGTGAAGGTTCGAATTGTAAGCTTACAAATACAACAATACAATATGGTACACGCGTGTGGAATGTAGTAGATCACGAGCTGCTGCTGTGCAGTTTACAGGCTAAGCACTTCTTACCATTATGCTAATACAAATAGTTCTTACCATTATGCTTCGGAAATAATTAAAATTAAGCCAAATATGAAAATAAGTTTCAAGCTTATATTAAAGCTTAAATGCTCGTTTACCGGCTGTGAAATTCATCATACACGTAAGCTTAATATCAGGTTACTACAATTAACTTAAGCTACAGATCTACTCCTTATTAATAGTAAAACAAAATAATTACCAGTATGTCAAACGTGAAAGGAAAGAGGCCTGAACTATCGGACTTGGTAAACTGCTATGCTGCTTTTGTGACAAATCCATTGTCTCGTCTACTTAAAACGAGAAGACCACCGGCGGGAAAGATACTCATGTCAAAATATCCATCCGTGAAATCTGTGTTGACATGATCCGACCTTACGACCCGAATAATTTAGTCATTCAATAAAGTATTCAGCCAATTAATCCTGCTAAACGCTACGCGAATGTAAAATAATCACCGAGGTCGACCCCTGCATACGCGCGCGAGAATTGAGACAAACTACACTTAGACCTCCTAACAGGGAAACAGGGAAGACACTGCCTCGTTCCCAGGCCTCCTCCAAAATGCGAATCGTGTAGCCCTACCCACCCAAGAGGAAAAATTGTTTTCTCTAGGGGTGGGTACGGTTAAGGCTGATCCCTTCCCATCTTCGCAAGATGCGTGCCACTTTGAAAGGTTTTCCTCTATATTCTAAAATTTACTCTGGTAGTCCAGGTTGCTGTTTTGATATTGTGTGCAAAGAGAAGATTCAAACATCAATGTCAAAGCACCCGAAAGTAATTTTATCAGCACGCAACAATCGGGACGTACCAGTTATCTCTCGCCATATTTGCACCAATGGATCTGTTTTTGAGCATGGTATGGATATTAAGCATCACAAGCGTAAGCTGGAGTATGGAACTTCGAGCAGCCTGAGTCCTGAAGGAAATCACGTGCTATATCGTTTTAAATGGACAAAACATTTACGATTCATTTCTAGAGTGAAGATTTTCCACGTTGCAGTTGTGACAAGTCTGATATGGCCCATGAGTTACTGGTATTTCACAGAAGTGATAACACTCGCTCACCTTGCTTATGCCATAACAGGGGCTACTGGTACAACAGCTGGCTTGGTTGTGTTGAGTTATTTTATCCGCCGTGTCGTTGGAGAACTTTCTTTTGACGAATCCACTCAAAAAGTAACAATTTCCAGCCTGACATTTTGGGGAAATCGTTGCAATAGGACATTTCCTCTTGCGAACTTGGTTCCACTCAGTGACTCTGGAATCAATTTGAAGAATACATTTCACCGTTTAGAGGTTAATGGCTTTACTGATGTCTATCTCATAAATTTTCGGCACTGTAAGATTCTTCATGAGAAATTATTTGGTGTGATCGGGGTACCTATAGATGAAATGAGCCAAATGAAAACTGGACTTGAACATAAAAGTAGCAAACTCGGTTAGTGTCTCTTGTTTGCTGCACTCATGTTGCCCCAGAGGCCTATCACTGTTATCACTACTATAATGGACTACTCAAGTGTACTATCGTAAAATGAAGACTGCTACCCCATTCTTGCACCCCATTGAAGGTTACTGGAAATTCTGACGGCCTGATGGTTCCAAATGCCTCTGGTGGCTGAGAATGAATATTTTCTGGAAACTTAAACACATTTTTTTAACATTATCATTTAGTTTGGTCAGTCATTATCAACTGCATTTTGTAGTTGGGCTGGTGGATTCTGTCCTTTGCTTGGCAAGCAAATAGTTAGAGAGAATGACTTGTGCGTTATAGTTACACCTTCCATAAAGTAGTTTTAAATGCACCCTGTTTACAAATTAAAGGGGGTAGTGTCTATTTAAACCAGCCAGTTTGTTAGGAGAGTGCTCCAGATAACTCTGCTTGTATGCACTCTGATGAATTGGCTAGCACACAAAACATCAGCTTGAATCACTAAGTTGCTATGGCAATTAATTTACCTTTTTCAAGTTGATAAATGGCAAGTTGCATTTTGAATAACATTATGAGCATAACATTATGAGTTGAGTACTATCTTTATTTTGCAAATCAACAGATTTTGAGTCAGGATGACTCTGACCTAAAAACCTGTCTTGAAATGCTCACTCAAAATGCTAGGTTGAATTCCTGAATTAAAGTTCTGCCTTCACTTGATAGTTTGATGATAACAGGAAATACCAACCTGAACAGAATTACAAATCTAAGAATAGGTAATTCAAACATTAGTCTTTTTACAAATTTCATAAAGTACAGCTTTTCAAAGCTAATTTATTAAAACAGCAATTACAGCTTATATGTGATGAAACCATAGATTGCTAAGAAAACCGGTGTATGACATTTGCAGACTGCAGACCGCAGACTGCAGACCGGATTGACAAGGAAAATTCTATTAACAGTGACGTCATCATCAGCAACATTTCCTGTGCAAAATAACATCAATCTTGTTGCAAAGATTCTGCTCGACTTCTTATGGATTGGTGGTTCACCGTCATGGTGTTAGATTCCAGGTAGGATCTGCTCTTCTTAGATTATTGTTGTAGATGTTTTATGAAATTTTAACCTTATTTGAAAGGTGTCAAATATCCATATGAATAAGGTAAAAATTTCATAAAACATCTACAACAATAATCTAAGAAGAGCAGATCCTACCTAGAATCTAACACCATTAAGGTGAACCTCCATAAGAAGTCCAGCAGAATCTTTGCAACAAGGTTGATGATATTTTGTGCAGGAAATGTTGTTGATGACGTCGTCACTGTTAATAGAATTTTCCTTATCAATCCAGTCTGCAGTCTGCAAATGTCATACACCACTAGCCAACTGGCTGTTAGTGAAACCACCTGTGAACCCAAGAAAGAAGAATTTAAAAGAGGAATCAGATGACAATATTGAGTTTATCTACTGTCATCTTGTCAGGACAAATTTCAAGTCCAGTGAGTGCAAGAGAATAGAATGAAGTCTATATCTTGAAGATGCAGTGAAAGATGAACCTGAGTCAACTTTCACTCAGAGAAATCAAGAAAAAATAGACTAATATGTTTTAGAATGAATCTGACTAGTCATTTGCAACATCATCAAAATCTCTTTCCAGACTCTTGAAATCACAAAGAAGTGAGCACCATATTGTTAACAACCTTACACAGCGTCTGACAGGCTACCCATTGCTATCTTCCATGTTGCCATACGTTTGTTCAGTAGTAGATCACAGATGACATCAAAATCTGGTGAGAATCGATCCAGCTATAGTGGTGTGTATGACACTGATGGTCATACCACATTCTGTGTCTGTCCTCTAATCAAAACAAAAATAATTTTGACTTATCAACAGAACCGATAGTGCGTGGTGCATGCGCAGCCAATAACAGAATGTTCATTAGTTTTCAGAAAACAAGGGTACAGTATCATGTTATATACCTTTCTAGGAAACAAAAGTATTAAGTTACTAAAGTTGGTGTAAAAAGTAAAATTTTCACATTTGTTACTTCAAGTTGATAGGCTGAAGTAGCAAATGTGGACAGAAATCTAATTTTAAAATAGCAAAATTTAACACCGAGCACCACAGTAAAATTCAAAACCTACACAGTACTAAGACTGCTAATATTATGTCCAAGTGTTTGCCCGGTCATATTCTTCAAGGGAAAAAGCCCGAGCAGAAAAATGAAGTCCAAATAAACCAGGAGTTAACTGCAGGGGTGAGGACCTTTGTGTGGTTACTGTGTCGGAGAGTGTAAGAAGTGGACAGGTATTCTGAAGTTGCTCCACAGAGACTCGGAGCCAGGTAATAGTTTGCTATTAAACTGTCTGAGTTGCTTTAGGGTCAAATGCAGAAATTTGGGGGCTGTTATTTTTGCGTATCACCCTTTGGCAGTAAAAAGAAAATAAAAGACCTACAAATGAATTGAGGGGGACTCCCTATAATGGCCTATACGGGGAGGCTCCGCCCAAAAGGGGTACCTTTTTCAGGCTTAGGCATGCAAAAGGGTAGGGATTTCACAAGTTTAGGTATATGAAAGGGTAGGAAAATATTCATTCGGGTATTAAAAAGGGCCTTGAATTAAAACAGATCAAGCAGACGCAACTTATGACTGTTTCATTTTAATATATTACGCGCTACGTGAAAAAAATGACAAGAAGACTTCCTGTTTTAATGACTTTTTGATAAGTCTTCTTAAGAAGGTATATGAAAGGGGTGCCTTTTCCAATAAAAGGTATATGAAAGGGATGCCTTTTCTGAAAAAAAAATTGTATATAAAAGGGTAAGGGGTTGGACCTTGGGGCGGAGCCTCCCCGTATAAAACTTTTTTGAGTACCCCCCCCCCGAGGGTCTTCAGTGGAAAGTTGTGTAACACAACTGGGAGAAGAGATTTTATTCAACGCTTTATACATGGCTGTTTTAACTTTTGGGGTGAAAAAACTTTGTGGAGGGGGGGGCACTGTCCCCCCAGCTCTTCCCCTTGCTACCGCACTGGTGAAAAATTAATTCGGTAACTTTGTGCTGTTTCGATTGCGGAACCCTGGACGCTATAACGCCAACTGCGATCGTGCATGATTCTTACACCACGCATATACCAAGTCTTCAGCGGAAGTCAGAATCTTTGGAGAGAGGATTTATTTTGTTTTGTTCTATTGAGTATATCATTCTATCAGATGTTGTAAAGTTCATGTTAAATTATGGATGAAATTATTTCCAAAGAAGACCGTAAGGTGAGGCAGCCCCTAGTGATTGCTATCTCGAGCATGCTAAGATGTTTATATGTTCTCGTTTGAGAAACTTACAGTAGGGAAGTCTTGTGTTCACATCAGTGTTCCTGTTAAACGAGAAGATAGGACACCTGAATCATAAGCCTACTGGCTTGGCATATACAGATGAATACATGTAAAGTGTAAAATTTGATTTTCGTAAAACAGTGCTCAATACATAAATGTAGAGCGTAGTATATTGTGGGAGGAAAAAACAAGTAAACTACACTTTCATCCCGACAAGCCTGTTTCGTGATTGCTCACTCATCAGGGGATTTTATTAAAAGAATATTCAAAACCATCTTTATATACTACAAAATTTAAATGATTCAGTGTTTAGACGTTACATAGCAACGATGAATACATGTAGATATATTAGGAGCTTTTAGACTGTGAAAGCACTCGTCACCGGGTTTTAAGCTTTAAGTGAAACTGCAAACATCAGGGGGGGAAATTATGGATTTGGGGCTCCCTTACAAACTGTAGGATGCTCCCTTAGGGTACTCTGTTAGGGTACTCTGTTAGGGTAGACAGGACAAAAACCCGCTATTTTTAGCCAGCAAGGTAAATTGAAGGATTAAACAATGGCCATTTACAAGAGGAATTTTCTGGCAGTCAAATAAAGCTCTAGCTGCACCCAGATTAGTCTCCCTGAAGGCTGGTTTTTAATAGTGATGGAGTCATAGACAGAGTCATAGTCACGGGCACAGAATGATATGATCTAGTGAAAATCAAACCAACAGAGCTGGAAGCAGAACACCAATTCTTGGAAAGCTATTTCAGATGCTTTTTTGGAAAAGTATGGAGGTCTAAACTTCTCACTCAAGTCCTCTAAACCAAAAACAAATTGAGACAATTCTCCTTAAAATAATTATCACACTGTATTTTAGTGACCAAAAAGGAGCTTTAGGGGTTCAAAATATCCGATAGTGAAGGTTGTTTTTTTTTTGTAAATCCTCTAACTCCTTGGAACATGTATTTGTGGAGTTTCTATAATCTTCCCCCAAGTAGAAGCCGATAATTGTATCATCTTGTAGAGTAAGTTATGTAAATTGAGTATTTTGAGTAGCATCTATTATAATATTGCATTGTATTGTTAAGTAGTGTAAATAGTGCAAGTACTTGTCTTACTGTTGTAAAAAAAATCTAACGAAAAAAAGGATGTTGTGTAGCATTAACTTAATAAAGGATGGAAAACATAAGTATTCAGAAGTTGAAGCTATGTGAAGCAATATGTGCACCCAAATTGAGGTGGTTGGTACTGAACTATGGTATCTTAATTTAAATATTTTTAAATTACATTTTAGGGTGTGACTCGTTGTGAACTAATTCTGTAAACCAGATATCTGCATGGTTTTAGCCAGTATTCCTGCACAATTAAGGTTTTTCCAAATTATGGCTGCATGAAAATTGGAACAATCAACATTTGAAGAAGCTGGTGTGTGTTCTCGTACATCATGCAATGCACATTTTTTTGTAGACAATTATGTTATACTGTTTGTTTTAACCCTATAATTTAGTTATAACTTGTCAATAGTTTTTAGTGTTTTTATTTGATTATTACTATTTAGGTATGAAATGATATTTTCCCTTTTGCCTTGCATGTATTTTAGCGTTTTGAGGAACAGTATAACGCTGAGCTTGAAAAAGGAAAGGTTTCTTCAGACACGCAGTTTAATTATGCTTGGTGTTTAATCAGAAGTGATAAAAAGGATGACATTTTAAAAGGAGTACTTCTTATTCAAGGTACAGTGGTTTAATATTACATGTAATATCTTAGCCGAAACTCATTGAGTTGAGGCAATTTTAGTTGATATTACTTAAAAAGGTTTTATTCGTATAGCTTCACCAACAGGTTTCAGGAAACTGTTCCGAAAAATAAACTTGTGGACTGAAGATAATTAACTCACAACAGAGTTTATTCTCGAGCAGGTCACTTAAGCTCACTTTAGTCATATTAAGGGCTATTATAAGGATTTAATCTTACTTTTTACTTTTTCTCATAAATCAGAAATTGCAATGATCCACCAACTGCCATCTTGTTACTTTAGCCCCCTATCTTGGTTGCAGTTGTAAAAGCCTTGTTGTCATGACCACAGGAAGCTTCAGTTGCTAATCATTTGGGCATAATGTCAAATACAAAATGATTGTTTTTGTACCAAACGGCCAATTAATTCTATTATATCAATACATTGGAAAAAACACCTGAGACTAGTGCATTATTTGTTTTTTATAACTTTTAAATATAGTTGAATATATTTGACATAGTTAACTAGTACGAGGAGCAAGAGGCATTGTTAGCTTTTGTTAACATTTTGTTAGCATTTGTTGACATTGTAGGTGTTTTAAGAAAGCAATTTGTTTAACTGAGTGGTTAACATTAAAAGCATCTTTCAAGAGTTTAAGTTTCTCACACTTGGGCAGCACATTGATAAGAGAAAAAACTTTCAGTACCTCCCTCAAGCTCAGTTAGCAAGAGATATTTCTACCTTTTTAATTTCTGGCTGTTTTTCTTGTCTTTTGGCAACCAAAGGTCTTTGTCATAGTGGAACAGACCAAAGAGACTACCTGTACTTTATTGCAGAGGGATATTACAAATTAAATGTGAGTTGAAAAACGTTATGCTTTCATTGATATTTATTCTGAGTAATTAGTCCTGTTACAGTAGTATGCTGCATTGGTTATAACCGTACGCAACTTTGCAATATTGGCTAAAATTGATATTGACTTTCATCGTGAGAAAGTTGCAAACCAAAAATATTATTTTATTTGGCCTGTTTCTGTTAAATACTTAATGGAAGAGCCCAAAAGACAAAGAGTAAAAAGTAATTGATTCTGGTCAGGTTGTATTAAAGAATCTTGACCTTGGTCAAAAGTACAGACCTGTACTAATGGACTCAGTCAAGATTTCCCATATGAACTGTAGATTTCTATTATGTCACAAGTGGCCTGTCACTTTCACAAAGCAGAAATCAAAAGGCTTAGGTAATGTATAAGAACACAAAAGAGAAAGAGAACCAAGATGCCCCCCCCCCCCCCCAAAAAAAAAAAAAAAAAAAAAAAACCCAAAGTCCCCCCCCCCAAAAAAAAAAAAAAAAAAAACTTCCCCAAGTTCCTTACTGTGGTACATGTTCAACATGTTCATGTTGTAAAAATGTCTCTTAATGTCAAACAGGAATACAAGTCAGCTCTCAGATACACAAACAGACTGTTGCAAATAGAACCTCAAAACCGACAAGGAAGAGAACTGCAAGAAAAGATTACTGCACAAATGAAGAAAGGTTAGTCAAATTGTTTAGAACTATTCTATAAAAAAGTGGCCTTGAGATGGGATGATATCCCTATCTATGCAAATGATGTTTATGAGACTTACCCTGTCAGTCTCAGGAGTGCCATGTGGCACAAAATACCATTACATGCTCAATATTTGGTTAGTTGTTGTCAAATTTGAACAGCAAAAACGTGTTGGAGAGATCTGGCCTTTTGAGAGCATAAAATCATACCCCCTTCTATTGAGACTTGATTAACCATCCTTAAAATGTATGCAACTTTTTCTTCTTTTAACATCAAGTTAATCTGACAATAATTCACACGTCAAGAGCTACAAATTAAGATGAAGTTTAGGGGAATACCATGACTATAGGCAGTGTAAGACATTTTTTCAAAGTTTTTCTTTTTGTTTTGAACACTTTTCAATTCAAACTGAGGCTTCTTCTATGCCATTAGTATGACTTAGGGTATCCCACAAAACAAAGTTTCAAATGGTACATCATGTGTGGTACATCATGTGTGGTACATCATGTGTGGTCTTTGGGTCTATAGTAGTACATAAACAACAT
>OMLO01002730.1_pt1 | contig 14391 bp, 8 predicted proteins | sample 1674811 | NCBI WGS metagenome assembly OMLO01 (sample SAMN06265003, study PRJEB25207) | coral metagenome | isolation source: Coral host | place: Mexico:La Bocana,Puerto Morelos, Mexico | collected 2008-11-13
TCTTCCATAATTCTTTTAAACTTTTCATGATTACCATTTCAATGTATGGAGCACTATCATCAACACTTTCAATATCCAGTTCAGAGGGTGACTTCTCATGAAGTTCTTTTTCAAGTTGTTGCTCTGCCTCTTTCATCCTTGGCAAGAAATCCTTGACTCTGCTTAAGACTTGAATAGGATATCATATCATTACACGGACAAAGGTTTACGCTAACTGCAGAATTTCCTGTGTGCTCATTGGCTATTTTCACTGTCAATAAGTTGACAGACACATTAATTTATAATTTATACAATGCGTCAACAAGTGAGAACAGACAATTTGACAACCTGTTATTGTAAGAAACAAATTATTATTGATGCCAGTTTTTCGTGCATCTGTACTGTTATTGACAATGAATTTTGTCAAGTGACCACAAGATGCAGCCATATGAAATAAACTCATCATTATTGTAAACTACCTGAAGGTGCTTCAACTTTATATATCTTTGAAGGAACTCTGCTTTTCGCCTTGCTCTCTCTAGTTATCAGAAGCTTGGAATTTTCTAAACGAAAAAAAAAGCAGAAAAAAGGCCAAATGATTAGCAACTTGCAAGCTGAACCTTCCTTTAGGAAAAATCTCAGTTATAACTTAGCAAGAAAACAACTTGAGAAACGCTACCAGGTTTGAAAGGCAGCCGTAAAAGCTCATCTGAATGAGATGTGTGTCGTTGTTTTTCTCCATCACTGCAAGACGCCATTTTGGAACACAAGATCGCACGCGGTATTTGTTTATAGCCCAAAAAGCATCGCGCACGTGAAACCTGTCTTACCGGAAATGACGTCAAGTGAACCATATCCGCTGTCGAAGGTACAGATGGTTTCCGAGCAAAAATGGCGGACTGTGAAGGGGACGTAATGTTCCTTGCAAGTGAATACGAAGGCCCTGTTCTACCTTGGGATCGTTTTAGAAGATGGGTGACTTGCTTTTGTGTTGTAACGTTTGACTTAGAGCTCGGCCAAGCGTTAGAGGTAAGCACGAGCGAGTGTTTCATTGATTGCATTCATGCTTCGAGAAGCGCAGTTTTAGGCACTGAACGCAGAATATTTAAGCATGTGATTATGGCAGATTTGTTACGGCTTGAGTTGTTTTAATACTTTGATTCGTATTTACTTTGTTACAGCTCGTTTACCCCACTCATGTCGAACTGACGGACCGTGAGGTGAGCAAAGTCAAATAGGAGAAGAGCTATATATCTACCTGTGTACTTACGTACAGCTGTCGTTCCCGTTTAATCAGACAGTCGATAAACTTAAGCTTACTGTACGCTAGTGTTAAATATTTTTCTGTTGAATTGGGATTAAAATGACTTATTTAAGGTCATTCTGTGGACAAAAACATTTCATGAAACCAATGAAAAGAGATCTTGATAATTTTATATGTCAACTTTGCCGATATCGAATGGTTACTTGTCGGTTTATTTCACACCTTTCGGTTAGTTATTTGATACATAGTTCATGAAATATCAAGCTAATAAACGCATTTTATTTAAATCCAATTTTGTTCCTTTTTTCCTCTTAATTATTATTGCATTTTGCGCTCGAAAAGATTTCGAGCACTTTTTGGCCGTAATAAACATAGTACCAACTTCTGTGCTGTTGACCTTGGTGGAAAACAAATTACTTAACATGTTGAATCACACTTATGGGCATGTCTTTACAGTTTTAGCACAAAAGTGTTGTAACTCAGTAGAGCAACATTATTTTAACTAATTTAAGAGATTGACAGAGGTAGAGAGAATTTATTATTTTTCAATCAGTTTAGAAACAACACACTGTTATTAAAACTTTGTCTTTTTTCTGTCAGACAACAGCAGAAATGACACGCATTGTAATTTAATTTAAGAGCGGGGCAGTACAATTGACCTTTGTCTAAGGGGATTCTCAAATTGACAATGAAATAATATATCACAAATAATCAGACATGCGTCTGTGCGTATAGTGTTTGTTTTTCAACAGTCCTTATTTATATATCATTGTGAAAGAAATTTAAGGGAATCCATGGTATATTGGAAAAAGTATCAAACTACCAAAGCATGATATTTATAGTTCTTAGATGTATTGAACTTTTATTTTTTTTTTTTCATGCAGTACTATTCATTTATGGGCTAATATCTCATCTCTATAATTTTTGTAACAATTGCATTCAACTAAATATGAGTTGTTGTTTTTAATTAGGAACTGAATAACCAACCAATATCACTTACAAGATAAGATATGTTCTAAAGAACCAATTTATACAGTACACTCAAAGGAACCTTGAGTAATGGAAACTTAAGACACCCTTAAAAAACTTAGATCTCAAATCAAGTATTTAGTGATTAATTTTGATTTGGATCCTAGCTGTGCCTCTCCATATCATCATATAGTGTGGATAAATTTTTGCAATTCAACCTGGAAGGGCGACTTCTTATCTTTGATCTTAGTGGGAAACTTCAAAATATATTGTTTTTGCAATGCCTATATATAATAAGTGGCTGTTGCTAAATGTAGTTAATTTATTCTTTTACAGAAAATGAGCATTTGTTATTTGGCCTTTCCTGACTCAAACTCAGGTGAGGTTTTAAATAAAAACAATTTTCTCTAGTTGCATGTGGAATGCATTTCTTTCGGTATTTTGAAATTAATATAAACCGAACTAGAGTACAGTGGAACTGGGCTACCTAAGGATGTGCTAGACTGTCAACATGTATTATCCAAGTTTATTTTATGGCTACAAATGTTAGCTTTGTGAGCAGGTAAGATGACCCAGCGACAAATTATTTTGCTGTGATTGGCTACCCAAATGGGTGAGTTGGTTTGCTTGGGATTATCCGCTATGTCCCAAACGAAAGTAATGTGGTTGTGACTTCTTTTTCTATGTAATTAATCTTTTATTGACCAACCAAGCTCATCTGGTCAAGATGGCTGGATATTGGCTTTGTTCTGTTTTTTTGAATAATGTTTATAGACCTTAGCTCAGTCTCAGTTCATAAACACAAATAAAAAAGAACTTGGCCGATATCCCAGCCATCTTAATCTCATGCCTGGCCAATACTCTATACATCTATGTCTGTAATGAGCAGTTGTCCGTTTTAAGTGTGTGTCCATAGAGCAGTGTTCCACTGCGTGTCTGTCTGTCTAAATGTATAATGGTTGGCTGCTTGAGAGAAACAGTGGTTAGATGAAATATGTACAGTAGTGATCATAATAAGTTTATTTTGAATGTAACATTGTCTTTAAACTCCTGCAACCTCACTGACCAGTCATTTTTTTAAATCTCCATTTCCAAGCCTAGATTTACATGAGTTTTGTCAAACTACATTATAATTACTCTGAATTTTGTTCTGTTGTGTTTCTCAGGATGCATGGGAGATACCCAGTTTCACTTCCGCATTAGATGCAGCCCTCGCAGTTGTCAAAAAAGCCATGTTGTGAAGAGATATGAAGATGAGGTTCCTTTGGCATACAGGGTATGACAAGGTTTAACTCATTATGCTGAAAATATAATTTTGATTACTTGCATGTTGTAATTAATAATTAAACCTTTTTTATTGCGAGTTCCGAGAAGTTCTAAACTCACAATTTATCTGTGATGAAGACTGTTAGACTCGAGGAATTTTGAATTACATGCAGAGAACCCAACCATCTTCAGCATCGATATTATGAACTCAAAACCTGATCAGCTCCAGTTTGCCTTTTGTGTTTTGTCCATTTACCTAAATCAAAGCAAGTCACTACTAGTGAGAGTCCAATACATTCTGGTTGGTTCATAGTGCACTCTGGTCACTGCGCAATGTATTCTGGTGTCGCCATGCAAAGCATTCTAGACCTAGTCACCACATATTGCATTCCCACAAAATCTTGATTTTGCATAAATTTCTTAATAATATATGTTCTTAATATAAATGCTGCACACTAATTTTGCACCTGTGTGATAATTAAATGTTTTGTTTTTCATATTTCTGTCACTTGTCTTCAGAGTGATCCTGCCCACTTTTATGGCTTTGCATATTTCCGTCAAGTTAAAGATCCTAGTATTCAGAGGGGATATTTTCAAAAGGTATGTTACGTCAAAGGTTAAAAACCTACAAAATTCCAGGGAGTGAGATAGAGGAGGGGTTTATTAATAATATTTGATTTGATTTGATTTTTTCAGACTGGTTCCATAATTCCCATATCTTCAATTTTTGTTTGTCTACGTTCTACTTCCAAACCTGTGGATTCAAAAACAGATCTTGTTAATAGTGCAAAATGAATTCAAAAACATTCAGTGAGAAATTTAAAATGCAATATCGCTCCATACCCACAAGACATGAACATCCTACCAAAACACTCAATTTAAAAGTTATTTGGCTAAGATTAAGAACAAGTAAAAGGGGAGGGTTGAGGCTCCTTTATTTGGTCACCTTCCGGAAAATTGTCTTTATTGTTGAAAGTTAGTATTGTTGCTCTTTCACAATTTAACATCCTATCATTTTAAATTAATTATTGTAACTGTTACAATAATTTGTATTTTTCTGTTGTGTTTCAGTCAGTTGTGTTAGTTTCAAGGCTACCATATGTCAACTTGTTTTCTGAGGTGGTAAGTTACAAATCAGTAAATATTTCAACCTGTCACTGGTAAAATAGTTACTGTGGTTTACGATATTTTTGTTTTGGTATAAAACGTGTGAATCAAAGAATTTCACTTGATGTTATTTATCTGGAACTAAGAGAGGGCAGCTTGGCATGAGAAAATAAGCCTTTTAATTAGTCCATTATTCCTTCCAGAATCATTCTAAAGTATAAGTTTTATATCATATTATGGGAAGCACAGTGAAATAAGGGGCACTGGGTGGGGTCATGGTGCTATGTTTCTGGGCAAGGCACCTACCGGTAACTCTCACAGTACCTCTCTCCTCCAAGGGGTACAAATGGGTACTGGTACTTAAATGCTGGGAAATGAGCTAAATGTAATGGAATGGTGTCCCTTACATTTGGGACATCTGAGATTTGGGACAAAGTTGATGGAGTAGTAATTAAAGAATCTTATGCAGTCATTTTAGAGTGGTTTTCATCTGTGGATGTTTGTTGAAAAGTATTACTGGTTTTGTGTCCACTTTGCTACATGATTAGCTAAAAAAATTCAGGCCACTTTTTCATCCAATCAGAAATGAAACAAAAACCACTCACCACTCACTCACACTAAGTTCCCTGCATTTTATGTTACAGTAGCTTCATGCAATTACATCAAGTTTTGATTGGTTTACTGGATTGTCCATGTCCTTTTGTGATTGGCGAGAGTGATAACTTTGGTTTTGGTTTTGCAACACCCAATTAAAAACCACACTATGCTATAGAAACTTGAGTTGCATGATTGTATGCCGCAGCCTGACGAGTCCCATGCAGTAGGCTCAAACACAGTACTTACTGTCTACAATATTTAAGACATCAAAATGCTAGAGTACTTAACATCAGAAACTTTCTATTTTGTTTTAAATAATTTGCTGGGTCAAGCTTTCTTCTCTTGTTTGATTGTTTCTTTCGTTGCAAGAGGATTTTTCACCTGTGTCTTTCATAAAGTAACTGGTTCTAATAAAGTGTTTCTTTTCTGGTGTTTTTTTCTGTTTAGGTTCAGTTTGTGGCACCAAGCTTCTTTGAGAATGGAGAGCTTGGTTTAGAAACAGGTAATGACCTACATTTACAGGCTTGAAACATCTATTGAAAGAGACATCCAAGATGTTCAGAAAACAGTGAAATGTAAATGGTGATCTCTGTTGTTCAAACTACTTGTAACAGTCAGTTAATTGGCTCTTGGAAATGATAAATATGGTGCTCAATATATTATTAAAGTTGTTAGTTAAAACTGCATGTAGATACTTTAAAAATGTGCATGTTGTGTAGCTATTATAGCTGTTGTTTCCACTTAAATTCCAAGTTTCATTTAAATTACCCTATGAAATACAAAATACACTGTACCCCACATTAAAATTTTTAAAACTCTGCAAAACGGCACCTGATAGAACAACTTGGTCTATTCTTTTGGAGAATGCAACTCCCTCTCTTCAAAGCAGTAACTACCCTATTTAATCGCTCTCACTAGCTAATAAGAACCTGATAGACTGTAGATTAGCTTAATTAGTTGGCTTTCTTATTAGGTCATTCAATCATGTTGATGCTGTTGCAATATTACATGTATTTGATGATATACATGTATGTTCTTTCAGTCTGTCATGACATTGATCAGTGGCCTTATCCTGAGGCTGGCCATACATTACAGCTTCCTCTGATGGGAAATGTCATGCAGGTAAATTACTGTGTATAATTTATATTAATTTTCATACCCATCACACCCCAAAAAGTGATTGTGGTATACAGCAGTGGACCACAGTGCAAATAAATAACTGCCGATGGCAAAATTACAGGCTGCTAGGACATTTTAGCAGTGACTGTTTATCTTACATGTGTTGTGTTTTGGTTTGTTTGTGTAGGTCCGAGTTCCATCCAGAGGTGACAAACCAGGTGCAGTGTCATCACCAGATAATCCTCTTGCTGCTCAGATTGTGGTGAGTTTATTAACCTATGCTAAAAACTGCAGACATCCTCAAATTGTTATGTAAGTCTTGCGTCACTTGATTGAATATGCCAGTTAAAAGTGGGGAATATTTGAGTGGTATTCCACAATTTTCAAAACTGTGTGTCAGAAAAATATTTGAAGGGTGTTCAACACAGTAGCCCACATTTGGTGTGAAAATTTCTCTGATATCTGTCCTTGGACAGTATCTGTTCATCAAAGCTCATAGTTTTCCTCTAGCTTACATGTACCTCTCAGGAAGATTTATGTTTGCAGGCAAAATTAATATCCAAGCAAAGTCTCGAAATTCCAACAGGACATGAAAACTTTCTAATTTATATTTAATGTGGTTTTTAAAGTCCCTCACAGTTTGGACCAGTGCAATTTGGTTTTATTTGCTTTCATGTAGTTTTGGATACAACAAACCAATATCAAAATACCATTGGCTAACTTTGGTCCACCACTACTAGTTTCTGATTAATTAATTAATTAAATTGTGTTTAATTTGATTAATGTGCAAGCTCCAGAAGGAGGAATATCATATTATTTTATTTTAGTATAAAAATCTTTGGATGTTGTTTTCACAGCTCAATTATGTATTTTTATTAACAAAACTGTTTTATTTCTATTTTTAAATTTTAGCCTCAAATGCCATCTCCCAAAGTTATTCCAACTTTAAAGGATCCAGATATCTTCAGGTACAGATTATAAATAAATTAGAAGTCTTACTAAGTGCAATTGCTAAAAAAATATACAATAAAACAGCTATTTGTAGGCAAATACTAGAGATTTATAGAACCTTTTCTTTGACATTTTGTTTTTCAGATGCTTATTGTCAGTTCTTCCACACATTCATCTGTTATGGGAATTAGCTCTTACTAATGAGGTACTTATATCATTTTTTAAAACGTTCTTTCTTAAATTTGCAGTGTAGGTAAGGGAAATTGTTATTTATAAGTACTCTTATCATAATAACATCTGTCAGTACTCTATGTTTGCCTTATAGCAAATTACATGTATATTAATTAAATCTATTACTGAATGTGTAATCCATTTCTGAGTTACCTTGTGCCCATGTTTCAAAACGAATCTTCTTGCAAAACCATTTAAGAAAATTTGTCCTACAGTTTCATGTTAATGCACATCAAACAACAAAAGGTTTTGCATGAATACTCGTTTTGAAAGAGAGGCACAAGGTAACTTGGAAATAGCCTATTCGCCGTAGATTGTTTTATCTTGCTGCTTTATAAACTCTGCAAGTCAAATATGTTTATTTATTTTATCAATTATTTATTATTAGCCAATTGTTGTTATGGCACCTTCACCTACAATCTGTTCCGAGACTGTCCAAGCTCTTGCAAGGTAAATAAAAATATTATTTGCTATTGAAGTTTACGCAGCACATTCATGTACAACTCATAGATAACAGAAGCCAGCAAGTTGCAGCCTGGATCTTGAATGTTTGGCTAAGGGTTTCACCTTCCATTTTGTCAGAAAGAAACATTTTGAAAATACAGCATTTGGTGTGGTATCAAATGTTGGTTTATATTGCTACTAATGTTCTATAATATTGTGTAGATACATTGTACATGTATATTTCCTTCTGGAAACTTCCAGTTAGGTAACTGGGTGGGAGGCAACTGTGGACACCCTATGCCCCCCGTGGGAAAAAAGAGGACAGTGATGATGTCATATGTGGGTTGAGTTTGCTGTCGGTTCTCGTCTTGCTCTGAGGGATTTTCTCTGTGTTCTTCCATTTTCCTCCTTCCACAAAAACCAACATCTTTCCAGATCCAATTTGACCAGGATAAAGGACCTGCATGGGGACCAGCCAAGACTGATGTGGCTTCCTGTCTAAATTAATTATACCCAAACAGAAAATTATTTAGCTGCTTGCAAATTTGTAAATGACTGGTAATTGGGTAGAATTACAACTTGGAAAGGGCTTGCATGTGCCTACTGACAATGTTCTTTTCTACTTGTAGTTTGATCTCTCCATTACACTACTGCTCCGACTACAGACCGTTCTTCACAATCCATGATACAGAGTTTAAAGAATACACAACAAGAACACAAGCTCCGTAAGTCCAAAAAAATGCGGGAGATACTCATTTAACATTCGATAACATGTCTCTGTCTTGTATGTAAACAACTGATATGGATTTAAAAACAAGAAGAGTTAATTAGAATAGGATTAGAAATAGTCGGTTATCAACTTTGCAATTAGATACCTTAAATTTCTTAAAATCTGTAAGTCTTAGTTTTACATTGCAATTTTGTTGTAGTTAAAAATTAAATTCAGGTAAAAATTAAATTCCTTTGTGTCTTAACCCTTATTAGGGTTAGAAGACAAAGGAAATTGAGAATCAAACTAGGTTAAAATTATTTTTACTTGAATTTAATTTGTAACTACAACATTTTTTGGAGACACAAAGCACAGCAGGTACATGTAGTTCACCTGATATAACCTCGAGGTTTGGTTTACCATTAATTATATCATGATAGTTTCATTCTGTTATTTCTTGGTGGACACTTACAGCTCTGCTCATTATTTGTGCTTGCTATCTGTTCTTAAATTCCGAGAGAGTTATTATTTTGTGATACCTCCATTTCCTTTTGCATAAAGTGATACCGGTAATTAAGTAAGGGTCTATTGCTCCAACCACACTATCCTGGGGAAATTTGAAAACAACTCTTTTGCTCTGAAAAGGTATCAGATATTTTAAGTCCATGCCAGTTTGTTTTATGAATTTGAAAAAAACATAATCACCAGTCAGTTTGGATAAATGTGTTTGAGAAAACTCATGCAGTAAAATCATATGATTATCATGATTTCATTGACTCCAAAAATTTCCATTTTCAGACTGTTTTCCAGCCACGGTAAAACTCTAAGCTGTGGTATTCAAATCCCTCCGACCGGTTTAAAGAGCGTCTTTGAAAAGCTCCATTCTCATGTGGGCCTAACCATAAAAATGATGTTGCAATTTTAAATTCCTTGGGCGTAGCATGGACAAGACCTAAGTAGCCATTTACAGAAAATAGCATTGCTTTGTAACCAAAAATAATGGCATTGCGTTTAGGCAAAGTGCCAACTGCAGGAAATTGCAAGTATGGTCTAACAGGAGCATCATATATTTTAGGCCTGGTGTCATTCTTGGTGTTACAAATCCTTTCTTTGCTAAGACACTTCAACACTGGCCACACATGGTGAGAATAGGAGAAATGTCTAATCTTGGTGAGTAGAAATGATCTGACTGTATCAGTATTCACTCAGTTTAAAAAATTCAAATTTTGCAAATGAAAGAAATAAATTGTATAATGGTTTAATGCGTTTTCTGTAACTTCCTAAAAGTTTTTAAATAATGAATGTCAGAAAAAAATCTGCAGCAAAGAACAGATCTGAACTTTCTACATCTGATTATAGCAATAGTTGTTTCATAGAGAGACCCGGCTATTATTTGCTCTTCTGCCAAAAAAGCATTAATTTAAGTTTTAACCCAGTATAGAGGGTGTTATGTTAAAGGAGGGCTTATATAAAAGATCGGTTTTACATTTAATCCACATTGATCACAATATTTCATGAATTACGAGTACAACCACAAGATCACGATTATGAAAGACGGAATTAAACTGAAACCTTGATTCTTGTGTTGCACTGTGACTTAGGTTCATGTAAATCCCTTTGTTTGTCCTGTACAAATCCTTTGTTGCAGTTGCTGCCCAGTTCTGAAGTTGATTATTTCATGTATCTTTTCTTTTTCCAGTAATTTCATCAAGAAAATCACCCGGTGTTGGCCAAAATGCTAAAAGGACACTATCTTCAAAGCCAGGTGAACTATTTCATTTGAAGTTGTAAATACACGTATTATGAAGTTTTATAGTGATCACCTGTAATGGTGGATTCAAATCCTTGTCCATCCATTCTGTCATAATTTTTCCTTCTTGTCTTCCTTCATTCTTTTTCTTTTTATGAATTTTGTTTCTTCATTTCGTCAATACATCCTTTGGTTATTTTCTTCCTTTGTGCATTCATAAATTCCATCCTTGCTTCGTTCTTTTTCTCTCTTTCCATGCATTCCACCTTTTTTCTCTTTCCCTTCCCTTCCTTCTTCACTCATAGCCTTCTTTATCTATCCCTCTCCCTTTGTGTACTTCTGTTTTTTAAGCTTCTAATACATGTATTTAGAGAGGAAATGAACTCTATTTTTGAAATCTGGTACCCTTCTTTGCTTTAGGCATCTATACAAAGTACAAGCAACTGCTCACAAAGGATAAACTCATTTTCAGAAGATTAAGCAAGGTGCGTATATTTTACGATTATTTCTTTCAGCCAAGGTCAACTACAGGATGACAATATGAATATTTCCTATTGTCATGATAAACTGGACTAAAACCCATTGAGTTAATTACTAGGTTTGGTGTGGCGTTATAGGTAGCTGTGCGTCAAAGTATAATTTGCACTTTCCTTCTTTAATTTTTACAGGGAAATCACCCAAAGCGACCACCGGAAGTTCAGGTAAAAGTCTGGCATACTTACAGGAAGAAAAAAAAGTATTTTTTACCCTCGGCAGCGTTTAAAGTAAAGCACAAAGACTAGTGGGGCCGAGAAAACAACTGAAGCAAATAATTCAAATTGGACACAACGTTGTTAAGAATCTCAACTGGCTGGAGACAAACCAGTCGGCTATTTACAAGCGTGGCCGAGGAGTTGAACTCGAGACTACTATGAAACAAATTCACGAAGTAGTCAGAGTGGAACACGTACCCGGGACCACCGGATTGCGAGTCCGACGCGTTGACCACTCGGCCACGCTGTCTCCAATAATGACCGCTGTAACATTAACCCAAACGGCGTTTCAAAAATTAGTGTTACACATAACTGAGCATTGCAGTTTATTAACTGTATGCCTTGAAATTGGTCATCACAGTCTGTCGCAAAATGTTCCAACAAGACAGTGCCAATAGGAAATATAAATGCAGAGTTAAAATATTGTTAGTCATAAATTACTATCTTGGCAAAGGTTGCAAAGTGGGAGGCGCGGTGGCCTCATGGTTAGTAAGCTCGACTCCGGATCGAGCGGTCATTGCGCTGTGTTCTTGGGCAAGACAATTTACCGGCGAATTTAATGATGGGGGTAACCCTGCGATGGACTAGAATCCCATCCAGGGGGTAGTAGCAATATTCCTAGTCGCTTAATGTTACAGGAACCGGGATAAACTAAACGCCACTAAGACTGTTATTTATTGTTAGTCGTGTTGTTGTGGTTGGGATTAAACCACGTTGTTGTTTTTTTCTGTTCTTCATAATTTAGAACGCCATTTTGAGGAGACACATGTTGGAACTAACACAGAGTTTTATGATTCCACTGGTATGGTCACAAACATACTTGTATGGTCACATGTACATGTTGTAGAGAAAGACCGAGGTCGAGTTACGCCGGAGAAATTTGGAAACCCAGCTTTATTTTTACGGTTTGACGTGTACCGTCCACAATAATCCGTCACAAAAACGGAGCTTTTCGGAATTGAAAATGCTTAGTTTAAGCCTCAGTGTGGACAAAAGAAAATTTTGAAAACTTAATGAGATATTTAAATCAAATAAAATGGGATGCCAAGTGAGAAAATCGTTAATTTTTGCAATTGGAATCAACGGGTTATGGGATATTCAGACCAAAATTTAACAGTACGTTGGACACTCCAACCCCCAATGGGGCTTCGCTCGGGCTGGTCCCATATTGGCAAACGCCGGACCATGCTATTAAACTGTGATGCGTATGTTAACGGGAATAAACTTTTATTCTTGCTGATGATAATTAATTTTCTTTTCAATGTTCAGGAAAGATATGTGGCTAGCCTTATGCCTCTACAAAGAAGCATCTCCCCTTGGAAGGTAAATTATTTGTGAAGTAATTTTACTAGATCTTCATGATAGGGAACTTAAACAGAATTTTTGAGCCATACGATTTAGATGCCTCATACAGTATGTACATTGATTTAAATTGAGTAAATTCTGTTTGTGATGGTTGTTTTTATTTTTTTTTCAAATTTTTAGCATCCTCCAAGATTAAAGCCTTTTGATGCGGATGAGTTTCTGACGACCTTAGAACATTCGGGACCTCAGCTAACGTCCAGGTTGAAAGGGAACTGGGTCGGACTTTACAGGTAAAAACACAAAGTTAAGACCATTTATTTAAGCTTGGCAGCCTTTTCCTCTAGCTTTTTAAATTAAGCGCATTCTTGTTCAAAAAAAAAAGCCAAACTTAAACGATTCCCAGGAATAAAGGCAAAGTGAAGTAACAACAAATAAAAATCCTATTTCCAGTTACATTGCTCTAAGTGGGATGCCGATATCTGTCCATTAAGATAAGTCCATAAAGGCAGCATGCACACTTCGCCGGATAAATTTGAAAACTCATCGTTATTTCTATGGTTAGGTCTTAACTGTACGCACTAATCCGGCATGAAAACAGAGCTTTTCCAAAACGCTCTTCAAGCCGGATGAATTTGAAAACACCGGCTTTACGTTTTCCTGTGGACGGAAAAGTGAGCTTTTCGAAAATGGCGGCATCGCGACAATCTTTTAATTTCCTTGACCGAATTTTCCTAAAACACAAATTAAATCTAAAATGACCGGTGATTGTTGCGTTTTTACCTACATTGTATAAATTAAAGTAAAATATCAACAGCTCCTTCTCGTAGTTTCTCTTCTCCACTTGCCTCTGACGTGTAGACCTGCGCGCATATTTCCCTTGTGATAACATCACAAGTAATACTCACTTAAGCGAGTTGATATAGAAAATTTGGCCGGAACTTGACCTACACGTTGTTTCGTTGTCATAGGAAGTTCTTCAAGTCTGCAAACTTCGAAGGCTGGTTACGGCATCGGCAACAAGAGATAAGACAGAAACTGGAAATTTTACATCTGGAAGCTTTAGGAAATGCTGTAAGTTTCTCATGGAATCAATGAAGGATTTTCATGTTACTTATGTATTTTCTGTTGGCATGCTTTCTCGTAGCTTGCATCGTATCTGACAGTATTTAGCATAGATTTTTACGTTTTTTCGTACGTTTTCTTCGTAATGTTAGTTTCGATTGAGATGATATATCAGTCAAACATTGAAGACAGTGTTTGACTGCGTTTTTAAACACCTCAGAGTTCGTCAAAAATACTTTTACCTGTCGTATTTTCAACTCTTTTCTCAGTGTTTGGAAATGCGTGCCAGGGAATGATGATTCCTCATTCAATGCTGTTTTTATTATTAGTTTTAATTTTAGTCTTTACGTTCTTCTTAGGATGTTGCTCGTTGGATCAGAGACAAACAGGAGGTAGAGATTGTTGACTTGTTCTTGCAGATCAAAGAGAAGCTAGTAAGTGTGATTTCTATGAAGCCCTTAATGAAAAGCCACAAGGGATACAGTGTTTCTCTGAGACCCTCAATGTTCCTGCATGACCTGATCACGTGCGAGTCGAACGTTCAAGTTGTTACAAGTTTCCCTAGGACGTTAGTGAGATCTGACTCATGACACGTGACACTCCAATTGGAAAGTCTCTTTGAATTGAGAGGTATAACAATTCACTTTGTCAAGATCTAAGTTTCGTGTAATCTTGTCTTGGAAGAAATTATATACAAGTAATATTCTTTGACATCATCAACCTATGTTGACATCCGTGCCACACATTTGATGTCAAGGTCACCCATTTTGGCTCAGAACACCATTGAGATATTACCTTCATGTGGTGCGAACCTTGAATTGTGTGGATTATCATTATTATTAAACCCTAGTATATGAAAGCCTATTGTGTGATCATTCAAATGAAA
>OMLO01002732.1_pt1 | contig 14387 bp, 8 predicted proteins | sample 1674811 | NCBI WGS metagenome assembly OMLO01 (sample SAMN06265003, study PRJEB25207) | coral metagenome | isolation source: Coral host | place: Mexico:La Bocana,Puerto Morelos, Mexico | collected 2008-11-13
TGTTGTTGTTGTTGTTGTTGTTGTTGTTGCTGTTGCTGTTGCTGTTGTTGTTGTTGTTGTTGTTGTTGTTGTTGTTGGTGGTGGAGTCGACGTGTGAGGGTTGGTGGGGCTGGGGGATGTAGAGTTTAGGCGCAACGGCATATTAAGCCGGAGTAATTTTTTTTAGCCGTTATTGTCACTGGCAAAGGGACTTATTTCACTGGATGGTAGACCTAGAGAGCCTGAAGCATCCAAGTTCATAGAGACAAAGACCTCCACTAGTAAAGCTGGTCTAGACTTGCAAGACTTTGGGCAAATGTCACGATATTTAAACTTTTCGAAGTCGGCCTCTTGAAGTAAAATGAACTTTTTGGATTGGGGAAGCCTCTCGAAATTTGGCCTTATATTCAACTTGGTCGCCTGGACATAATGTGAATATCTAAAAACAATCACATTTAGACAACTGATACAACCCATGTGAATCCTGCCTGAGTGTGTATGTATCTAAATTTGATGATTACAGTTACGAGTTACGACAGAATATATAATCTTATTGAATCCTATATATGATGATTATATATGATAACAATATAAGCATCATTATATCATATCATATTTACAATACACAACTCCTAAAAAAACGTTTCGATGTGTTGCACGTCGACAGGCCGAAACTCTTCGATGTGGTGAGCCTAAGCCCTGATGCTGGTGACACTTGGGGACCCTTACGGAATGGAGCCCGGGAATCCCAACGTTGGGAAGCGCGGTTGGAATTGCATGGGAGATGGGTCCTCAAATGGTGGGATTTTGTGGTGAATTTTTTTGGAAGGGAACATCCTGGTGGGATTTCACCATCAATCCTGGATCCTCCACGGCGTGACAGTGTGACACCCCTGGACCCAGGCCACAGGTGAGATTGGCACCATTGACAATTACGGTGCGGCCGTTGCCGGGGGCGGCGCAATGCTAGTGGGAATCTTTAGTAAAAACGCAATGTTCCTGGCAGTGATTGTAACTGGGTGGGTGAGCATTCCATGGTGTTCGTTTTATGTAGAATATGACATCATGATGTCATAATTTCATGGTTTGTTGACGAATGAGTGGTTTCAAAAAAATGTTGGCAAGGAATGGAACGATTGAGGTAGCCTTTGGGGCGACGCGGTTGTACCGTTATGCACTAAAAAACCTACTTCATATCATTACTAATTTGCAATACCCCTATCACTATCCGATATTACCAACTCGCATGATATAAATCACAATATAATATGTGCCAGTGTACCATTATCAAATACTATCAACCTTGCCTGTTGAATGGTTGCACTATTGACTTCGTCGGTGGACTTTTGAATATGGTGAACTCAGGAGAAAATGCCTTTTTCATCCATAGATATGTATCATGAATATAATGCAGTACAATATGCACCCTGAAAGTCCAATCACTATTTTTTGAGATGTTGTTTTACAGTTGCGAATCAGCACGTGTTAAGTACTGATTATTGTGAATCCAACAAGAGGCACGAACTTTATTGAAGCAATTCGGCTTCCACGGATATCACTTGGGTAAAACACACAGATTGAATGCACACCTTTAGCTTGTGTCCAGACTTAACCCAAAATGCTTGACCCGAAAATGGATGGTTTGGCATATATTTCCAAAAACTTACTAAAATGGTTGACATCAGTAAATTTGACATCAGTTGATGAATTCCGGGAAACTTACCATTTTGGGTAAAGTTCCATTAGTAAACTTTGAGTACATTCATCCATTAGGTGACCCGTATATTGACCTTTGCTTCAGATTTGTGGTTTCTTTGGTATTTCCAATTCTGAGTCATTTGACTATAGTAGGAAGGGTGATTTAAACACATCGCAATTCATTCATTGCTGGAGGATATTCACCAAAACTGAATTTGGTGGGAGAGATATTGCGCATCAACAAAGCATTCACCAAACATATATAGAAATATCACGTTGCAAGTCATCTCTTTGACTCCAAAAGAATTGAGAAGTGGCAAAGGGTTCATGAAGGTGAAGGATCCAAAGATGGTCAAGAAGAAGGTGGTGAAGGAGAAGAGAAGTGTGGTGGCCTTCAAGGGTCAGACAGACCTGCAGAAGAAGTTGAAACCTGGAACCAAAGCTCGTGGTGGGAGCATGTCCATGCTCGAGATGAGCAGCGTCAGCGACGAGCAGAGGAACCAGTACAGCTTCTACCTGCGGAAGTTCAAAGACTGGTGCAAGGAGAACGCCTTGTCTTGGCCCCTCAGGAAGGCTCAAGACGAAACCTTGGCAGACTTTTTCGATGTCCTCTACTTGGACGGAAAGTCTTCCCACGAAGGAGAGAAGACAGTGGCTGCGATGGAATACCACTTCCACTACCTGAAGAACAAGCTCCCAAGATCAAGGAGGGCATTGCGGGGGTGGAGGAAGTTGGTTCCACAGAAGAGTCGCATACCGCTCCCCAAAGCAGTCGCCTATGGCATAGCTATGAGGATGATGGCTCGGGGTCTCTTCAATATGGGTTTGATGGTGATCTTGACATTCGATGCCTATCTCCGCCCGGGGGAAGCAGCAGATCTCCTTGGCAAGAACATCGTGGCACCAATTCGAAAGGCGGGGAAGCAGTATCGCTTCTACACGCTGATTGTGAGGGATCAAGACGACGAGAAAGTCGACAAGACAGGGACATTCAACAACTCCATTGTGCTGGACAATCCCGACAACGAAGTATGGTTGGGAAAAGCCCTGTACAAGATCAGAGTCAAGCAGGGCAACCAGGTTCCTTTGTTCAACTTCAAGATGGAGACCTTCCGTCGAGAGTTCCAACAAGCAGGCTCTTGGCTGGGATTGGAAGGGCTGCACGTCTATCAAATGAGGCATGGAGGAGCTCAGAAGATTTGGCCAGCAAACTGCGAGACCACAATGCAGTGAAGGATCGAGGAAGGTGGCAGACAGATGTGTCAGTCCGAAGGTATGCAAAGATTGGGAAGGTTCAGAGTCTGCTAGCAAAGCTTCATCCTTGGGCTCTGGACTATTGCAATCAGTGCATGAGACTGATGGGCAGGGTTGTGGCAGGTCATGCTGCCCCATACAACCCTTGAGTCCTTTGTGGCAGCATTGGCATGATCCTCCTGGTCCTTGCATCCTCGAAATCTTTGCTGGGTGTGGTAGATTAACTTCAGAGCTTCGCAGGCGTGGTTTCCTGGCCTTTGCAATTGACACATGTCTCAATCCTAATGATGATTTATTGGATGGGGCTGTGGAGCAACGAATTTTCAAGTTGATCATCGAACGTAGAGTCCTGCTAATCTGGTTGGGTATGCCTTGTACTACTTTTAGCATTGCCCGACGTGATGATGGTTTGGGACCCGGTCCACTTCGTAGTGACTCCAGTCCTATGGGTTTGCCTAACCTAAAGGCTGCTGATCGAAAGAAGTTGGAGATTGGTAACCGATTGCTTTTTGTTACCATCCGAATCATCGTGGCATGTCTTATGGTCAAGATCCCGTTTGTCCTTGAGAATCCTCATAGCAGCAGATGTTGGATCACACCACTGCTGCAACGTTTGTTGGGTCTGCAAGTATGTCAATATATACATCTAGACTTCTGTTGCTTCAAAGAATCCTGGAAGAAGCCCACTGGTTTGTTGCATGCTTTCGTAAATCTGCAATCTTTGGCACGAACATGCAAAGGGACCAGAAACATTTGCAGTGAGTCTGGAAAGCGACATATTGCTTTGAAGGGGAGAGCACCAGATGGCCGCTTTCGTACCTTGATTGCCCAACCTTATCCTCAGGCTTTGGTAGAAGAACTCACTTCCTTGTTTGCTGTCCAACTTTGAACGCAAGCGGATAGGGGAGTTGATTTGACTTTCAAGAAGTCTTTTACCTTAAATCTGCAAAGTGCAGATGTGAAGCCTCAGTGACTTTTGCAAGTTTGAACTCTGCTGTCCATAAGATTTGGACATCTGGCCCGAAAAAGGCTGGTGCGTCAGAAGTCATCGTTTTCTGCTTGCAGGTGGGTGACGTTGAGAACCAGCCAATATATGGCCGTGATTTTATCTCAAGAAATTCAGGGGGGAGTATGGATTCCTCCCATGGCTTTTTAGCACTTGGAGGGCTGTTCTTTGGTTGGTGGTTCACATCGAAACCTGCCCCACAACCTGAAGTTCGTAGCGAACCTAGTGCTTGCCATTGCGTTTGCTCAGTGAAGCCAGAGCCTTGCAGCAGTGGTGCTGATTGGCAGCTCTTACTGGGCCTTGGATTGTTGATTTTGGTGCTTGCTGCTAACTTGTTTTTGGCTTTTAAAGTGACCATTAAACAGTCTGATTCGGGAGATCGAGAGTATAGTGTGAGCTTCAAAGGGCGATCTGGTAAAGGAGTTTTTGGGGCCAGCAAAGGGTTGCAGATCTTAGATAGATAGGGTCAAGATGCAATCTGGTGAGATGTGTTATGTGGAGTACGCTGGATTCCCTGGGGTAGTCCACGGTCGATTGCTTTTAGCTTTTGTCGAGCAACAAGACTGGATCATTTTGACGCCTGATCGAGATATCTATTGCGAGTCTATGGACCCTGCCAACCCAGACCTTAGCCTGTTTTTCCACATCCCTGATGGCTCCCTACCTCCTGGAGTGCCTCCAATTCAGATTTATTCATTTGGAGGCATGACAGCTAATGAATATGCTCAGTTCATGGTGGAGGGCAGACGAGAGAGAGATGCGGAGTTGGCAAGGAGGGGCTTAGCTGGACCTCCTGTAGCTCCAATAGCGGTTGCCGCGGGAGTTGGGGATGACGACGAAGAGATTTGGGTTCTGGCTGAGATGTTGGCAGGACATCAGATTGGAGAAGTCGTGGTTCGAGATCCTGGTGCTCCGATTGAAGGCTCTCGTTCTCTCATCAAGTTGAGGGACAGCTCGAATGTCGAACATGTGGTCCTCGCAGCAAAAGTTCGTCGAGGAGACTTGGAAGCCTTTTGTGAGAGCCGGATCAAAATGGCAAGAGAGAGCACCAGCTGTGCTGGTGACGATCGCATTGCTGCAGATGATGTGCGCACCCTTTCCATTCAATACGGTGCAAATGGTGAGAGGAGTCGTTCATTCAGACGGTCTGTGGAAGAGATGCAGCAGGTTGAGTTTGATGACTATCCCTTCACTTTGAGAACCTGTCAGGACTACTTGAAGGCGGTTGCTGGGATTGGGGAGTGTTGCTACGCTCAACATTTAGCCTGGGTCCAACAGTCTAAGATCCCCGAGGGGGATAGGGCTATCTATGAGGATGAGGTGCTGAGCAAGGTCGTTGACACTGCCATTCGATATGATGGATTGAACATTGTTAACCTGGCATCCTTCGAAATGATAGTCCGTCGCAAGCAGTTGCTGGTGGAGGCACATGTGGCAAATCCTGGAGCTCCCTCCTATGAGGCGGCAGACTACTTCATGGGACAGAAGTACCGTCCTGGTGGTGGCATCGTGGTTCCAGCCTTGACGCAGCAGGTGGCTCAGCAGATGCATGAAGAGTCGCAAGTGATGAAGGAGAAACGCAAGTTGATGGAGGCCAAAGGAGCGGGCAAAAAGGGCAAAAATTTTCAACCCTCCCAGGACAGTGCCGGGGGGGGGGCAAAGAAGTGAACTTCCCGCCTTGGGGTTGCTGTGTAGGGTGGCAGTCCCTTTCTTTGGTCTATTCCCTACATCCCTATTTTGGTTTTGTGGCATGCTGGAGCGAGAAAGGGACATTTTTCCCTTACCCAAACTGGCAGTCGAGACTCTCCCTCTTCGTGGGCAACTAAGTAGAATTGTCGAGAGGAGGATTTTGAGACGCTCACATGTTCAGAAGCAAGTGAACCTTGCTGTTGATGCTTTGAATTCAATGTACTTTGGGCATGAGCACTATGTGGTCCCTATGCCGGTTCGAGCTGTGAAGGAGTTAAATCACCAATCACAGCGTGATACCTTGGAGCATTTGATTTCACGTGTGCATGCAGCTGGTGCTCCGCCCATGCATTTGTCTCATTCAGGAGCCATAAATGCGCTCCGAGTCGCCAGCAGTCCATATGGGGACGCACTATCTGGCGTTGGCGAAGTTGTTCCCATGAACCTCGAGCTCCTCTCCATTCCTGAGGTGGGAGTTGATGGGGTTCCAATCCAAGATCTTTTGGAAGGCAGTGCTGGTGACTTCATCCGTGATCCAGAGAATTTCATGCTTCAGGATGCTACAAATTGGGGCGTGGTTTCGGATGAGGTGGCTAGCATTAAGACCTACAATGATCCGCAGCTCAGAAACAAAAAATTTTATTTGCGATATCTACAGAAGTTGCATCAGTCGGGCATTCTCTCCTGGTGTGTTCGCCCCCGGGGTCGTGTTGGATCATTTGTTGTCCGGAAGAAACCCAAAGAAGTTAATGGTAAGATGGTTGAGAGACAACGACTCATACTGGATTGCCGCAGGGTAAATACCATGTTCCGAGCTCCCCCATCTACAGAGTTAGGCTCTCTTTCGGCAGTGTGTGATCTTTCAATTCCTCCTGGTGGTGAGTTGCATTTGGCAGGGGCTGACATCAAGGATTGTTTCTATGCATGTCGACTACCATATTCCCTTAGAGAATATTTTGGCTTCTCCTACGATATTAGTATATCAGAGGCTGAGAGTATTTTTGGTGGGCAATTTGCTGGTGTCAATGGCATTGAGAAGGATTCTCCTATTACCCCTTGTTTGGATGTTCTTCCTGTGGGTTATAGCTGGTCTTTTTACTTGGTGCAACAGCTACACGTACAAGCATGTATTCAGAGTTCAGGACAGCCTGCTGAGAATATAATCCTTGAGTCCAGACCTCCCCCAAGTCTGACTTCAAATAATACTTTGGCGATGCCGTATTGTGACAACACTCATGTTATGGGTCTGGATCCAAGTGCTGTTGAAGACCACCATCATCAGTTGAAAGGTAAACTTCAAGATTGGGGATTCGACATGCACGAAGAGCTTGGTCCTACCACAGTTTTTCCAACCCTTGGAGGGGTCATTGACGGGTCGCAAGGCCTGGTGACGCCAAACAAGGACCGATACTGGAATTTGTTTCGAGCCTTCCAATTTGTGCTGCATCGGCCAGTGTCTTCTGAGATGATACAACGTTTGCTGGGGCATGGCATTGTGGTAATGGTACTCAATCGTTCTGGCATGAATATTTTCAGAAGCTTGTATGATTTTGCGGCTAGAAATTTCAGAAGGATTCGACTATGGAAGAGTGCTTGTAGAGAATGTCGCATTTTTTGGGGGGTATTGCCTTTGTTGGTTGGTGATCTACGTAGAGCTTGGAGTCCCACCATACAATGTATAGATGCCTCCCCTGATGGCTATGGAATATGTGAACGAGACCTTCCCCTTGAGAAGGTTTCAGAACAAGGTCTTTGGCAAGAACGTTGGAGATTTAAGAGACTCCCCCCTGATGAGTGGTGTCCCCGGGATCGTGCTTTAAGACGCGATCCTCTAGCTGATGTTGACACTGCCAGAGCTTTTCCAGGAGCCGTGGAACAGACTGACCTCTTCGTCAGAAATGAGAGCTTCAAGGAGATCGACCGTGAGATCCTTAGGCCAGAGGACTGGAGGGTTGCAAAAACTGGAAAGTGGCAGCATACTCATGAGCACATCACTTTGAAAGAGGGTAGGGTGTTGACGTTGCTTGCTAGAAGACTCAGTAGGGCAAGAAAGTTTCGAAACAAGAAGGTGTTGGTTCTCGTTGACAACTTGGCTCTGGCCTTCAGCATCGGGAAAGGTAGGAGTTGCAATCATGATATGTTGAGGGTGGTGCAAAAGATAGGGGCCTTGTCATTGGCCTGTAACTTCATTTTGCGAGTTCGCTGGATACCCTCGGAGCTCAACATCAGCGATGGGCCGTCCAGAGGTTCGCATTCTCCGGGGTACTTCAACCCCGCCTTCAACAAGGAGAAGTTCCAGAGTAGCGCCTTTTCCCAAAAAGATCGAGGTTCGGAGCCTTGTGACTCCAAAAGAATTGAGAAGTGGCAAAGGGTTCATGAAGGTGAAGGATCCAAAGATGGTCAAGAAGAAGGTGGTGAAGGAGAAGAGAAGTGTGGTGGCCTTCAAGGGTCAGACAGACCTGCAGAAGAAGTTGAAACCTGGAACCAAAGCTCGTGGTGGGAGCATGTCCATGCTCGAGATGAGCAGCGTCAGCGACGAGCAGAGGAACCAGTACAGCTTCTACCTGCGGAAGTTCAAAGACTGGTGCAAGGAGAACGCCTTGTCTTGGCCCCTCAGGAAGGCTCAAGACGAAACCTTGGCAGACTTTTTCGATGTCCTCTACTTGGACGGAAAGTCTTCCCACGAAGGAGAGAAGACAGTGGCTGCGATGGAATACCACTTCCACTACCTGAAGAACAAGCTCCCAAGATCAAGGAGGGCATTGCGGGGGTGGAGGAAGTTGGTTCCACAGAAGAGTCGCATACCGCTCCCCAAAGCAGTCGCCTATGGCATAGCTATGAGGATGATGGCTCGGGGTCTCTTCAATATGGGTTTGATGGTGATCTTGACATTCGATGCCTATCTCCGCCCGGGGGAAGCAGCAGATCTCCTTGGCAAGAACATCGTGGCACCAATTCGAAAGGCGGGGAAGCAGTATCGCTTCTACACGCTGATTGTGAGGGATCAAGACGACGAGAAAGTCGACAAGACAGGGACATTCAACAACTCCATTGTGCTGGACAATCCCGACAACGAAGTATGGTTGGGAAAAGCCCTGTACAAGATCAGAGTCAAGCAGGGCAACCAGGTTCCTTTGTTCAACTTCAAGATGGAGACCTTCCGTCGAGAGTTCCAACAAGCAGGCTCTTGGCTGGGATTGGAAGGGCTGCACGTCTATCAAATGAGGCATGGAGGAGCTCAGAAGATTTGGCCAGCAAACTGCGAGACCACAATGCAGTGAAGGATCGAGGAAGGTGGCAGACAGATGTGTCAGTCCGAAGGTATGCAAAGATTGGGAAGGTTCAGAGTCTGCTAGCAAAGCTTCATCCTTGGGCTCTGGACTATTGCAATCAGTGCATGAGACTGATGGGCAGGGTTGTGGCAGGTCATGCTGCCCCATACAACCCTTGAGTCCTTTGTGGCAGCATTGGCATGATCCTCCTGGTCCTTGCATCCTCGAAATCTTTGCTGGGTGTGGTAGATTAACTTCAGAGCTTCGCAGGCGTGGTTTCCTGGCCTTTGCAATTGACACATGTCTCAATCCTAATGATGATTTATTGGATGGGGCTGTGGAGCAACGAATTTTCAAGTTGATCATCGAACGTAGAGTCCTGCTAATCTGGTTGGGTATGCCTTGTACTACTTTTAGCATTGCCCGACGTGATGATGGTTTGGGACCCGGTCCACTTCGTAGTGACTCCAGTCCTATGGGTTTGCCTAACCTAAAGGCTGCTGATCGAAAGAAGTTGGAGATTGGTAACCGATTGCTTTTTGTTACCATCCGAATCATCGTGGCATGTCTTATGGTCAAGATCCCGTTTGTCCTTGAGAATCCTCATAGCAGCAGATGTTGGATCACACCACTGCTGCAACGTTTGTTGGGTCTGCAAGTATGTCAATATATACATCTAGACTTCTGTTGCTTCAAAGAATCCTGGAAGAAGCCCACTGGTTTGTTGCATGCTTTCGTAAATCTGCAATCTTTGGCACGAACATGCAAAGGGACCAGAAACATTTGCAGTGAGTCTGGAAAGCGACATATTGCTTTGAAGGGGAGAGCACCAGATGGCCGCTTTCGTACCTTGATTGCCCAACCTTATCCTCAGGCTTTGGTAGAAGAACTCACTTCCTTGTTTGCTGTCCAACTTTGAACGCAAGCGGATAGGGGAGTTGATTTGACTTTCAAGAAGTCTTTTACCTTAAATCTGCAAAGTGCAGATGTGAAGCCTCAGTGACTTTTGCAAGTTTGAACTCTGCTGTCCATAAGATTTGGACATCTGGCCCGAAAAAGGCTGGTGCGTCAGAAGTCATAGATATATATATATATATGTATACATATTTTGTTAGATTGTATTTTTGTTGTATTACAGATTATTATAGTTAGATCATGTCTATCATGGTTGAAACTCATGTTGTATACCTGTCAATGATGTAAATAATGAGATCTATGATCTATTACAATTCTCCTCTACCAAGAAAGGGTTTTGGGGTTTGATAGTCTTTTCTATATCCGTTGCTTCAGAAATCTGCATTGGAATATATTTTGCAGATATGGAAGTAAAAAGAAGTAGAATATAGGTCCCAACACCAAACGGATTTCTGGATGGTCATGGACGGTCCTTTTTTCTGACCTGCCAAGGGTACAAGATTTTGGTCTCCCGATCTCAATTTCAGGTGTTTTTTCAAAATGAATATCTTGGGAATGGTGCTCTCCTGGGACCACCAGGAAACTTTCATTTTTGGCTTGCGGAATTCCAAACCTTGCAACAAGCCAGCTATTTGAAATTACCGCATTATTTTCAGACCATGATTCGTCCATTTTCCTCAGTTTTTTTCATTACTTTTTTCTTTTTCCCGGAATAGCAATCCTTCGGTTTTCCACCCCAAAAAAAACATGTCCACGAATCCCCCGGTGTTTTTCAGGTGAAGAGATTTTCACGGTGATTGCTCGCCGGAATCTCTGGAAGCCGTTGGTTCAAACGGACGGGGTGTTTGATTCGTGTAGTTTAAGGGGATGTTACGGGAATGCCAACCCTTGTGGCATTTTGTTTTGGAGAGTTTATTGTTTAATTCAGGTTGGTGAGATGTTCAAATTCATGGAAATTCACCGCAGCTAAGATGATGTATTTTGTTTTTTCTTCATAGTTCCTGATCGGAAGTGAGTCTTTATTTCTTTTCAAGTGTACCACCCCCGAAAACCACCGGCTGGAACCTGAAAATAACCCCCCGAAAGGAAAAGGAGCAACATCGACCCAAACTATCACTTTTTGGGTTCCCAGCCGTTAGTTTCCCGGTTTTTTTTTAAAGTGCTTCGTTTCAAACTACCCGTGGGTAACCACCAGGGCCTCGTGTTTCGGCATCCAAATTCCCTCAGGTTTGACGGAGGAACGTCGGCGTTTGATCAAGGACGAAATGGGTGGTAGAGAAGGTCCGGACTCCTCGATCTTCCCAGGGTTGGCCCCTGAGGGATTCCCAGGGGGACGAGTTGTGACTGGGGGTGGTATTTTTTACGTACATTTGATCCCAGAAAGATATATAAAAATCAGACGTTCATGTACTGTAGGTAAATATACCGTTCGTCCCATGGATCCGTCATGGGTATGGGGAATTCCAGCTGTTATTTTGTTGTTGACCCACTGCAGACTGTTTGTTTGCATGTGTTTTTTTGCTGTTTGGTGTTGGTGTGCCATTTTTTCGGGGCGACCTTTTTTGTTGGGGGGAATTTTGTAAGACTTTGAGTGGAGGCTTTCGGACGATCCACCTGGTTGAAAGTTCTTCAGTAGGGTGAATAGGATACCCGTCGTCGATAACAGCCGTTCAGCAATGACCGTCTCCTTCACCGCGGATGGTATTGCCTTCAACAGCAATGAAATTCCTCGTTGCTCTGTTCGATGCAACGTCGGATCCATCTTCACCACCACAGATTCAGGGGATATCCGCAACCTCTCCATTGGTGTAGCCCTGCGCCACTCATTGTAGTACTTGTAGGACTCCTCCACCACAAGCACCCACCAACGGCTTGCCTGTGGACTCAAGTCCATCATCAGCGGCTTCACCACTTCCAACCAATCTCCCAAGATCAACGGGGTAAGATCTCCATCCGATAACTCTGGAAGCTCCACTGTCCGATGATTCCCACCTTGATCTTGGTGAACACCGTTTCCATCTCCAGCTCCCTGATTCAGGCTTCTCTCACCAACATCATGTTGCCCATGCCAAGCCCGATCACCGCCTTTTCCACAACCTTGCTTAGCCCGATCACCGCTTGGGTCTCCATCTCGATGCCAAGCCCGATCACTTTCCTGACCATGACCTCGATGCTTAGACTGTTCACCGCCTAAACTTCCATCAATATCGGCCCTGCTCTGGGGCGCTTGTCCACGATCTCCCCCATAGCTGGCCCTGCCCAGGGGCGCTTGTTGACAAACTCCCCAACGACCTTCTCTTCCATCATGTTGTTCTTGTCTGGATACCGGCTGTTTCCAGTACTCAGATGTCAATCTACCTCCCAATCCTCTTGTGTCTCGTTCCATACGACTCTGGAGTGTCACCAATTCCCTTTTCAGCCATGCTTCCCTTGCAGCTACAGCCGTAACCGCATCATCACTCAGGAAGCTCTGAAATTGTTCGTCTTCTTCTTCCAATTGATGTTCTCCCCTCGGTTGAGGCCGCATCAACTCTCCGCGACCTTCTTCTTGACCCATCGGGAACGTAGCCCCGCCTCGACATACATCATGACCAATCGGGAACCCCGCCCCGCGACGTTCTCCTCGATCATGTAGTCCAACTTGTGGACCTTCTCGAATTCGTCCACGAAGACTCGGACCCCATGTCCGTCCACAAAACATTCTTTCATCACTTTGCTCATAGTCCGTGACCCCAAAAGGCCATGGGGGTACTTCAGACAACACTTCCACATCAGGTGGAGGCGATGTGTCTGGTACCCGGGTTCCCTGTGGTGTGAACCGTTGATCCTGAGTTCTCATACTTCTCCTCGTTGGGCTTCTAGACCGTGGGGGTGGAGGTGGTGGTAGCCCCGACTTGCTATCACCATGTGACACTTCCGACCAAGAGTGTTCTGTTCCGCTACCCACCACATTCCTTTGGTTGCTCTGCAATTGCTCCAATTGCAACTTCAACTGCAAGTTCTCCTGGTGAAGCTTTTCAACCACTTCACGTTCTAAAGCCCTCTGTAGTTCATCTTCTCCCTGTGGTGTATTCACCTGCACAGAAGGTTCCACCTCTTCAGGTGGCATCATGCCTTCTGATCGATGTCCTTCTCGTAGATCTTGTGCCTGACGTTCATTGTCTTCATTCCAACTTGCAGGAGTACTAAACCGTTCTCCTCGTCCTTTGCCAAGCTGGTCACCCGTTCTTCTCACCGTCCTAGGCACATCTTGCTGCTCCATAGGCATTGATTGCTCCACCGTCAATGCTTCTAGGTCTTCGGCTTCCGATGGGACTGGCAGATCAATTGGTCTAGCTTGCTGTACCGCAACTTGTTCTTGGAGTCTCTGCGACCAAAAAGGATTCACCTCTGGACCCATCGATGCCGATCTTCTACTTGCCATTGCAGCGAAAACCTAGCAGGGCAGTCAGTTTGGGCTCATAACCTGACAAACCCAGAGTGCAGTTGAACCACTGCCAAACCTTTTTGCTTGTGCCAATATCAAAGGCCTGCGGTTAGGCCAATCTCCAACCATTCATGGCGTGTAAGGTGCTGAAAGAGTCATGCATGTAATGATCTCTCACGCAAAACAAATTTGCGGGGCGCTCAGCGTTTTTGCAGACGTGTTGGATTGAAATTTCATGGGCCTTGAGGTGGAGTCTGCAGAAATTCATCAAGTCTTTTTTGTTCCACCCAACCTTCTCTAAATAAACATCGCTGGAATGCTTCCATGACATTTCTAGACACTTGCCCCTTTGGTTTAAGGTTTTGGGATGTGATTCAAAGTCGTGATAGCGACTTCTTTCAGAAAGTTGCAGGTCCAATTGATGACCCCATTTGAGAAAAATCATATAAAATGATGATATTTGTCGAACAAAATCTCAAAAACAAACATGGGGTCCATTTTCTGGTTTCTTGTTTGCTTTCAAGGTTGTATCCCAGTTGATGCACCAGCTCAACAGTTGATGCCCCGGTACAGTAGCTTCAGAAATGTTCCTTGCATGAGAAAAATGGAGACAGGATAGCAGTAGCAAAGTGGTTTGAACAATCACACTGATGAGTTCACCTTTTACTTCCCAAGGCTGTCATGGAAAAACAGCTTGACTCAATCTAACGGAACTGGATACAAAAACACGTTCCAATACGTTCCAAACTCCCGAATCATTCTCTCCGGCCAGCTGTGTGAATCAAATTTGAAATGATAAAGAACGGCACTGTCCGAATTTACAACGACAAAGGACACTCTTTGGCAGTTCCGTCTGACGGTCCTAGATCACATGGGTTAAGATATTTTGGTCTTGGGGCTTTCAGTTTCAGATTCCTATTCGAATTTTCATGTCTGTAGGTACATTTCACTTTTTGAGTCGGCGCAAATTTATACTCCCCGATTAAAAAATGAGGGAAACGGAGGTGAAATTGCTTCATCCTGTAACTAGGCAGAGAAGAACCGCTGTTATATCACTACAGAAAATCTGAAGAAAAGGTCCCTAAGTATGTGCGTTTGGCAACTGAACAACAACTGATAGCTTTTTAAGAAAAGTGACAGTTGTCAG
>OMLO01002734.1_pt1 | contig 14384 bp, 3 predicted proteins | sample 1674811 | NCBI WGS metagenome assembly OMLO01 (sample SAMN06265003, study PRJEB25207) | coral metagenome | isolation source: Coral host | place: Mexico:La Bocana,Puerto Morelos, Mexico | collected 2008-11-13
ACCTCTCGGAGCAGAGAAGAGAACCAACAACAAACTCAACCCACATATGACGCCGGGTCCGGGAATCGAACCCGGGAAACATTGGTGGGAGGCGAGCACTCTCACCACTGTGCCATCCCTGCTCCTCAATAAAAAAATAAATAAATAGATGGATAAATAAGAGGAGTAGTTAAAATGTTAAACTTGGGAAAAGTTTTCATAATCTTGTGCTTGGTTTTGATTTCTTAATAAAGAGTAATTTCTTTTATTTCGGTACATCATTGGCTGGTGTAGCTCAGGAGAAGTCGTTATAAAAACGTGTTGGTAACAAGATAGTTCATTCATGACAACAACCTTTGTTTGGCCGTTGTCGACATTGTTTTGAAAGCAATTTCACTGCAAGTTAATTATTAGGTTTCATGTATAAGTCGCGATTTATGCACGTCTAAGCTCTTTGCCTAAGCTGTAATAGTACATAGAAGTATCAGGGTTATGCAAATTAGGGATTGGTCAAACACCTGTTAACCTTTTTACGCAATTCTACTGTTTTGCGGGCGCATATCTCGTTTTGTATCTATAGGACAACATATTGTTGGGCTAAATATGGAACTGTCAGTTTAATTGGCTCAAATTAAATTTCTGGTTAATTTGTTGTTCAGGGAATGAGTACATTTGTTGGTCAGGGAGAGTCAACTTAATTTCAGTCGCTCAGGCGTATATCAACATGATGAACAATTTTTTTCGATAACCTTTCTGCTTGTGGGCATGATCCGGAGGAAAGATCGGAAAGATTTTTGTAAAAGTTAACCGTCAAAATCACTATTGCTTATTGTTATTTTCCTCTTTAAAACACTAGTGTATTTTCTTTTAGAAAAGAATTATTCCACATGAAGATATAGTTGATCATCGCAGTACTGTAGACAACTTAAGCGGCTGTGAAATTAAAGCCTGGACGGGATCAGGCTACTTAAGTTGAGTATATCTTTCTCGTCAGTTCAAATATATGATATTCAAATATTCATTTGCAGAGGTTATTCCATATTAGGTAAAGGTAAGCTCATATCAATCACCATTCATTGGAAATTCATGAGTTTGCTGATAGAGCACTTTGATTATGCGTACCACTTTGTTATTAACAAGTGCGTGTGCTGGTTAACAGTGAGACATAAAACCTAGAGAAATTCGTGGCCTCTTAAGTAAAAACGTAGTAATATTCGTGGAACGATTTTTTACTATAGGCGGTGAAAAGAATTATAACACTTCATTTAAAGAGGTTAAAAGTATTTTGAATCACGATATTTCGAATCAAAATTGTGCTTTACATTATACATCGTGTGACTTGAGGTAAGCTCAAATAGGCGAAGAAATGAAACAATGATTTCGATATGATGACTGAGATGGCTGTTATCACTGCTACTATTAATTATTATTATAGGAAAACTTGAATGGTTCTCACGACTTCATGACGATTGTGGAACTTAAAGTCTATCCCAGCGATCGTTGCTGTAACCATAGCCACGAGTCGCTATGATCACTGGAGAGTGCAGAACACTGCAGTGATCGCTGCAATCCTATATGGAAACCAACCTTTACCAGGAAGGTGTTTAAACTGCTTTTTGTTAGACAAAAGGTATAATTTATGTCCTAATACAAGAAGATCACTGCCTCTTTAATGTAAGCTTCCAACCCTTATAGCATGAATGAATTTGCGAACTACAAAACATTTTTCGTTCCTTTATTCAGTTTTTAGTAAAAAGATTTTCCAGAAAAGGATCCCACATGGATGAACCGAATATATTTCACAGCTTGAAAACTTAAAAATGTAAAGTTCTCAATTACTAAAGATGTTAAAAGCATAACAAACTGCTGTTTGTTAAGAATTTAGAAGTATTATGTTAACTTTTGTATTTTCAGTTGGTATGGTTTTCTGTGCCAAAATAGAAATACGAAGACTGAGATAGTGACCTTGATAAAACGAAATTCTTACAAAGAGGCACCCAAGGAGTAGCTTATTCATTAAAAGTTAAAACCAAGAAAAATAAATTCATTTGCACTCATGAATAACTTGGTTAGTCATAAATCCAGTAAGAGGTAATTGTAAATTAAAAAAGAAGAAAAAACCACAACTGAGAGATTAGATCGGTTTCTTGAGTTGTTCGGTATTTATACCTTCTGTAGTAAATTGTCAAAACAGCGAGAATCTCTTAGCTAGCTATACGCATGCTAATATAGTTCTCGGTGAGTTCCCGTCTAGCAGGTATAGGTACCTGTCTAAGTTTTTTCTAGCGTTCTTGTCAAGATTTTTTTCTAACCTAACATAGCTGTTTAAAATTTATTGAAGAAAACAACTCACAAATATCACGGTAATATTGAAAAAAAAATTGGTTATTTCTGCATATTTCTGTAGAGCGCTACCAAGCTATTTCTTAAGTTTATTTAAGTATACCTAATCAAATAGACTACATGATTGTCGACATATTTCACACCAAAAAGCGTTACTACAGATGAGCTTAACTATAATTACAATGAGAACATACCTATCAGTTAACCGTTTTTCACCTCAGTAGTCGAAATATGAAACAGGAAAATGATCGATTCTCCCGCGAAAACACCTTATGCCATTAAAGCATTTGAATTTGAGATGGCACCTGCCAATTCTTTTGTGCGCAGACTGCAGAAAATTAATCAATCGGAGGAAAGCAGCGTTAACTTGCAAGATGCATATTTACATATCAATAAACAACTACGGATCTTGTTGTTTACACCCCAAGCGACAGAGCTCTGAATAAGTTTGTCGTCAATCCTATACCCACTTTTAATACACCTGTCCCTAATATTGAATTTTCCACTATTGTATTTCCCCACTACCCACGGAGCAAGATTGGGGAATATTAAATATTCGAAAAAAGATTTAAAAGCATGAAATTGGCGTATTCTTCGTTCATTAATCAGCAAATTTTAAACCTAATCAAAGCTAAGAAATGATCAAACAGTCTTGTAAATTCAACAGCTATCATTTACGTTTTTTATCAATATTGACATTGACAATGGCCGGAACCAAGGGCAGCTGAAATCAAGGTTTTCTTTTCTGTTTTTCGAAATTCTGATTACGTTTTTGGGATGCTTTAAAACAATTTTTATAAGATGTTTATTTTCGTTTTATCGTTTTATCGAACATGTCCAACTCCATCCAGTATAAAACTACATCAATTTGTTTTTCTTTTATTAACGATGGCAGGATATTATTCGACCATTCTGGTGTAAATCTCGAACACACTCCTTTAATTAACATTGAAGAGTGTTAAAGGAAGACATAAGTATGAGGCGAGATTAGCAGTGTTTAACTTAAAATTGATAACTGGCTCTTTCATTTCATGAAAAAAGTAGTTTAATAGCTTTGTTTTCAGCCCGCTAGAGATTCAAACTGCAAAGTAAAGAAATGTTGTTTCTATAACTGCACGCGAACCCCACAGAGAATTCAGTGATGGGCGCTGTGCCAAACAATGCCGCAAAAGAAAATGAATTTACAGGTATATAAACTGATAATATGCATCAATATTCGAACTCAAAATCCTTATCAGGAGAAAAATTATTTATAGTTTAGTTTTTAAATGACTTTGACAACTTGCTCCGTCAGTTTCTGCCTTGCAAATAGTAAATTATAAGTTACCGCACTGTTTCGACTTTGATAAACAGGCAAGGGTCTGCAAGTAACACTACTGGGTGATTCCTTTGCACAAGTTTCAGAATACGATAGTGGGATTCGTACCCTTTGTTCTGAAACTTGGCTACTTAGAGGCCGTTTTGTGGTGATCGGTAAGCTCAATAATCTTGATCCGAGCTACCTCTCCTCCAATTGATCAATATTAGAAGATCGGATATTTTTCTGTAAAAAGCATTACAATCAGTGTCTATGTAAACTTTTGATATATATGTTGTAGTTAAAAATTAAATTCAGGTAAAAATAATTTTAAACTAGTTGGATTCTCAATGTCCTTTGTCTTCTAACCCTAATTATTCAAAATCAATGAAAAAAGTCGGGTTAACTGAGACAAAGGAATTTAATTTTTACCTGAATTTAATTTTTAACTACAACATATACATGAGAAGTTTAAATAGGTTACACATCAGGCAATGGAGAGGCCTGACCACCAGGAGGACTCCGGAGAGACTCCAAGTCCAAACCATGGCATGTAGTGATAACGACAAATTGGAAGGAGCATTCAGTCATACGACCTACATCAGAGTACCAGACAGCTTCCAAAAGTGTTAGGTACGTAATTACATAGTAGATAAAAATTAGGTTTGAAAGTATTAAAAATAGTGCTAATTAACAGGTAATTCTTGACATAATAAGCAAATTGCAAATTAAGAAAAGATTTTATTTTTATATTTGTAGTAAGTTACTAGAACAGAGCGCTTGAGCTAAGCCTTTTTCTTTTGACAGTGTATCTCCCGGCAATAAGATCCAAATTCAAAGCCCTTGCGTGGTTTTATAACAAAATTCTTGAAGAAGTTTTGTACAATAGTAAAGCCTAGTTCCCACTAGTTCTCACCATTTTCTTATAATTATGATTATGTCTTTGACTATGACTATGTCGCTTTTCTTTGTAGTGGGAAAGCGACGTCATAAGGATATAACTTCGGTAAATTTCAAGATGGCTGCCAGCTTCAAGGAAAAGCTTCCGAGTGCAGTAGAACATAAGAAGCTTATGTTTATGTTTAGGATTATCATTCTGCTTACGATCCTAATGTCGCTAATGGGAACTAAGCTTAAGTATATTGAAGTTTGCCGACCAAATCACCTATGGCAATTGAAAATTATACAGGAAGGTTATACAATGACGTGGAGAATCCTTCCCAGCGAAAAGTGTCACATAGACGACAACAAACGATGCAGCGATAAACACTTAACACCAGAACCAAACCTTGAACATGCGAAATAAACTTATCAGGCATACACCAGTTAAACTGCCTTTGTAGTAAATTGAAATATATATCGCGCAGCCAGCTAAGCTCCAGTCTGCAGTTCACACCTATCACTGAGTGAGCACATATTCCTTCCGTTTCCAGTGTTGGATCATCTTGGATTAGGTAAACAGTACAAGGTTGGGGCTTGGGTGTAGAAAGTTCCTATAAGATCTGGAGTAAATGTCATTTGCTAAAAAAACATACTCCATAGCCGCAGTTTGACGGGGCCAGGATGTTAACATCCGGAATTAAACCACGAATTCACGAGCCAGTCGAAAGAGACGGGACTCTAATGAAAAAGATCACCTCTAACGCATCGTTTGCCCAACTGGCCTGGAAAGTTTCAATGTGTGACAATGGTAGCTTTAACACAAGAGACATCAGTCTCTTAAAGTGGTACTATGACGAAAATCGCATCTTTCCGATCAAAGCCATTTTAAAACATATAAAAGTAGTCTGTATAAGAAAAATAACACTTTTCGCTATTTTCAAATATCTCTTTTCGTTCCAGAGATATTCGAGTTTTTCATGCAAATTAGCCGATTGCTGACGTCATACACTCAACCAAATTTTGATCAAATATGATGAAGAAAGATATCTCAGCCAGTTTGTATCAGAAATGTTTGATTCTTTGCAGTAAGATTCTACTAAATGTACTCCACAATACAAAACTCAGCAGTTTTGTTACCATGGCAACATACTAGGTTCCAGACCTCCCCAATATTATATTCTTTTCTGGCCACCTTTAGCGTTCCATTTTGATATCTGCTAATGGTGCCTCGTATGTATGATCCAGCAAGCATATGAATATGTTAGCTCGAGTTTATGGCACCATTCAATGTTTTTTGTGCTGAAAATCACCAACAGATTGAAATAAAGTAGGTGGGGACTGGAAAAGAGTGAGTTGCAATGGGAACAGAATTTTTATAGCCGTTGGTGTGTTTCCTTTAGAACTATTGGCCTACCAAGTTTCAATGGTCTGTGATGCAAATAATTAGCCAAGATAGCTCTATTAATATACTTCATATAACATTGGGTTGAGTATATGACGTCATCAGTCATCTCATTTGCATATTTTACATATTTTTCAAACACAAATATCTCCGGAACTAATGCAGATATTTGCAAACGGTGAACGGCGTTTTTATTCTTTCAAGGAATTCTATGTGATTCCCCTAAAAAATCAAGGGGTAAAGTTTTGATCATAGTACCACTTAAGTGTTTCATAAAGAATGGGATCGTATGGAATCTGATTGGAGGAAGCGTAGCCTAGTGGTTATGGCACTGGATTTGTGATCCGCAGGTCGCGTAGCCTGCGTAGCAAGGGTTTCCGCGGGGCTGGGGAGTAAAGAAAGACTGTGGAACGGGATTTTCGGTATTTTGCCCGCGCAAAACTGCCCATTTTTAGCGCAGGCAAAACACCGAAAACGCCTCATTTTCGCGCGAAAACAAATACACAGAAAATCCCGTTCCCTGCTCCACAACCCCACGGAAGCGCTAGAGGTCCCGAGATCAAATCCCCCTCTCTGCTACATGATGGACTTGTGTTCCGGGTGGTCCCAAATTCAACTCTCTCGCGCTTTGTGAACAGCCAACTGATCGGAGATGTCAGGGGTTTCTGTTCAATTTACTTACTTTTTTACTGTAGTTTTGTACCACTTTTGCTACTACTACTACTATTACAGTAGTGCTTCGACAACGATGATTAAAGAAGTGATTTTTGGGGATCTTTTATTACAAATTATAGCTTGCACACGCGTCGATCCACCCCTCTTGTGACAGAAATTCGTAACACAATTGCCACAAACAAGACAAAAATCTGTCGACTGAAACAAGGGCAGATTTCCTTCCCTTTGTTTGTAGAGGTCAGTTGGAGATCGCGTGGATTAATAAAGGACCAATCAACGCCTGGTCATCTTGGGTCTAACCTAATCATAATTCTCCCTTGGGAAGAACTGTTGTTCACGTAGAAATCAAATCAACGGCAACTATTTGACAGCTACAAATGTATTTCAAATGTACTAGGAATTGGCATTGTCCTTTTTGAAACACGGTAGTGGTTCCGATCACACAATCTCCGTGACTGGTAATTTTGTGAGGTATCCATAATTGCATACAGTTTGTAATGGGGGGGGGGGGGTGAGTAGGTGCCCATGAGTGGTGCATTCACTTACTTGCTTCTGAATCCCGCTGTCAGATCTACCAAGCGCTCTATTCTTTCCACAGACCGTCTATTGTCTTTAGCTCGTCAAGATCGGAAGCAAAAATTATAAATAAGCCAAAAGGCAACGAGGTGGGGCTTACGAACCAAAAAGAATGAAATTAATTGGTTTCGTCTCCCTCGCAGTCGCACGCGCACTCGAACAAAACTTGCCTTATAGAAAAAAAGAGAAATTCCTGTGGACAGGACTTTCAATAATCTTGATTTTCGAACCTAATACTGTACGTCTTTTGTGATTGCTTAGCTTCCCAGCTGCAATTAATTGGCTTTTAGTCACGGTTAGATGATTATTTCGTTAATTGCATTACCTACGCAAGTCAAATGAATATAAATATAGAATATATGCCTGTAAGATAATTGCGTGAAATACCACTTAAGTAGAAGCATTAGAAACCTGTTCAGGCAGCAAAATAATCCTACTGTTTTATTTCCGAAGCATTGGAGCAAACCTGAAAGATTATCATCTCGGTCAATGGCTAATAACATAGGGTTAAATAAGCATTATCAAATCAATCTATCTTAACTGTGAGTAGAGAGCAGAATAAATAGCCGTGCCAAATTTTCGTACCGAAAGCAACACTTTGATTAAGATTGGAGAATTTTCAACTTGACATGCACAGAACTGCTGAATTTCACCCGGCAGACTAAGAGTAGGTTTCAGACAAAAGGTTCCGGTTGTTACGTAGTTTGTTTTGTTATGAAAGACTTACTCCTGATGCTACAGGGCATTCAAAGCGATTGCGATCATCAGCAAATTTCAGCCCCGCCAAGATTAGCTTTTAAGTTTTAACTGTTCTTGTGGTATTATTTTTATGCTTACTCAATAATTGTTTTAGCCAGGTATTCCATGAATAAATTACTGCGTCAAGGAACTTGATTGATAGCTATCGCTTTCATTGTTTTGTTGATCCCTTGGGCAAATAACATTGACCAATCTTTAGAGGTGATGCAAGTGAAGAGTGATTGTCCTTTCATTTCACAGTTGTTGATTAAACAATGAATACCTTGGTTGATTATTACTCATCTATCACGGGAACCGAACGCCTTCGTATTTCATTTGATGGGCGGTAGCTCATTCAGTTAGTTGTTTTATTCGTCCAGCTTCATACGCCAACATGTCTCTTAATAAGCTCAAAGAAAAACTAAACCAGATTAAAGAAGACATAGATAAAGCCGAAGACAGGGAGGCTGAAGCAATAGTACTGTTGAAAGAAGCCGAGGCGCAAGAAGAAAAACATAAAACAGAGGCCGAAGGAATTAAGCGAAGAAACAAACTACTTCAGGCCGATTTGGAAAAGGTTCTGAAGCGCTTGGAAGAGCAAGAAGAGAAACTAGAGCAAGTCACTGAAAAAGGAGAAAAAGAGGAGCTGTGTCGCAAAGAGTTAGAGGAAAATGAAGAAGAGGGAGATGAAAAAATCTCGGTACTGGAAGCTCTCATCACTGAAGCTGCCAAGGAAGGAGAAGAAAAGCACAACACGCTGAATGAAGCTAAGCGACGGCTGGTTGTGATGGAGCATGATCTTAAGTCTGCAGAAGAGCGAGAAGAAAAAAGTCTTCATAAAATCGAGGAGTTAGAGGAGTTGTTAGAAAAAATATCAGAAAAAACAAAGGATCTTGAGAAAGCGGACGAAGACGCATCGGAACGAGAACAAGAAACAGAAGAGAAGATACAGTTCCTGCAAGAGCAACTTAAAATGGCCAACGTTAGACTAGACGATGCTAAGAGACAGCAAACCAAATGGGAGGGGTTATGCGATTCTATCACGGATGAAATCAGCCAATGGATAGAAAAGAAACAAGAACTGCAAGATGAAATGGAAAACATTACGAGAATTGCGGACGAAATTTGAAGAGCAGGATTACATGAAATTTGCATACAGCATGAACAATTGTAGTGAATTAACTGGTACTTGGTCGAGAGCCAACAATTATTCAGTCTACAATCTTGTCAGGAGAATTCTTATGTGATCAGTCAAACGGTCTTATTACAAACCATTTCTCGTGGTAAATGCGAGGTATTATTTTCGATTATGCTTAGGAATTTTCAAAGCAGCATTTATGCAAATGTATGTGTTTAGAAGATAAATGTAAACTTTCGCTTATTTACTCTTCTGAGGTGATGATTTTCAGATCTTTCATGAAAGGAAAAATATGCTGGGTTTTTTTCGCAGCCCTGCTGGGTTAATTCACTCAGGTTCATGTTACATGCACGTTCAAACAGTCTGTGTTTTTAAAATGTTGGACTTGTCCACTTTGTTTTAGCTGAAATAATCTTGATACCGCACAGTACTAGAGTTAAGGCTTTTCTATTAAATATCAAAATTTATCAACAGGATGCTTTTTATTCCTTTTATGATGACCATTGTGATGTCACCCCATGAAATCTGGAAATCCGAAACTCCATCGCACAGCATCGAATGTGGGTTCAATTTCCCGAACAGCGGCTAGCGAATTGTGTGTATTTGTAGCCAAGGTTTATGTAGTCTGCGTCGCCTGCATGTAATGCAGGCGAATTTTGGCGTGCGAGCGCATTTTGATCATGCGAGCGCTATCTTTGTTTCAAACTCGGAAGGTGCTTGGTGAGAGACCAAGAGATGACCAAGGGAGTACCTCCCGGGGGAATACTCCCAGAAAAATTTGGTAGGGGTGTGCGGCCCGCTTCCCAAAACCCTTACCCTATTTATGACCAAAATCTGTGATTTTTCCTACCCTATTTATGACCTGACCAAAAATTTGATACCTTTTTATGATCTGACTCTTACATCATTAGGGGAAGAGCTTTTGTTGCTGGCTTTATCTAGCGTGCGTGGCAGGCGTTTAACGGGGTAGAGGAAGGCAAAGCGCGGATGGGAGAAGGAGGGCGCGATGAAGTGGCTTCTTCTAAAAAAAAACCGAATTGAAGACTAGTGTGCAAAAATCGATACCCTATTTATGACCAAAATGGCGGCAAAATGGCTAAAATCGATACCCAGTTTATGATCAAAAGGGCTGAAAGACCATACCCTTTGGGGCCGCACATACCTATATAGCCCATATAAGGGAGTACCCCCCCCCCCGGGGGGAGTACCGTCATGACTGATGAGTGGAACACATGGAAAATGCCTGCATTCCAAGGCGAGTGTAGGCTCGGCCAGGCAGAAAGACAATTCATCTCAGAAAAAAATTCTTGAACGGTTCACCAGATAAACTTGAATAAAACAATTATTTCGTTGCCAGGAGCCCATGCTGAGTAGGCTTCCCGTAGCTGAGGGCGGCGTTGGGAATTTTTTAGCCATTTAATTTTTTAAAACGATTTTCCAATTTTTGAGACAAAAAATGTCGATTTTTCGGTTTAGTGTTCATTTGCGGCTTGGGCGGATTTTGTGTTTCTGCGCATTTGGTTTTCAGGTTTTGTGCAAAATACTTCAGTGCGGGTTTTCGGACTTGGTACCCAACTGTGCTGTGCCTACACTGATCTGGAATACACGAAAAGCAAAAGTTGTACCGGCTAGCTTCGTCCGTGCAATCGAATGTTCGAGCAGATTGCATGTCCAATGTCACTGATTGATTCAAGTGCTCCACTTAGATCTCCAAACTTTCAGGTCTTAGTTCGCAAATAGAAGTGGTAGATCAGCGATTTTCGATGGAAGTTTCCAGAACTATAGCTTTTCTCGACTGTAAATTTCAATTCTACAGAGGACTTTGTGCGAATTTTCCTAATTTATCCAGGCTCCATTACCAGCTGGTTTACGGAAATGAGCCGGCAAAGACTAGGCTCGCGAGAGTGGTGGAAATAGAGCCTATAATTTAAGCAGATACCAGCCAAGGCATTCACAAATTATTGTAGTTTACTGCGTGACCATTGTCAGAGTGAGATCATTAGGATTCAGGGACCCATTGTTAGGGGTTTCAATAATTGCAGTGTGAAAATTGATTCGTTTTGAAGGTTTTGAATGCGGTTTTGAGTTAATATTTTCTACGGTTTTTCGGTTTCACAGACCTCGACGCCTCCCCTGCCCCCACCCCTACCTGTGTGATACTTTTCAATGGATAAAACCAGGAGCGGCTCCTGATAAAAAGAAGTTCATTTAAAAAAAAAGTTTGTAACTTTCTTTTTTGATAAGTATTATTATTATTTTCCATTGCCCTTACCTTCCTGGAACATGCTATGCCAAAGCTCATGTTCCGACAGCGTGACCGTGACCTTCAATCTGTGGACATTATTGCGTTACAAGGATATTCATTTGCGGTCAGCGGTAGCCTTGAAAATTTATGCTTAGTCTGCGCAGATTGATTTGACGCAACTTAGGAAAATAATTGCGTGAAGTTTGTGCATTATTGTTATCGAGAGAGACAGAGAGACAAGATGTTCGCATTGAGAATAGCTGGGCGATGTTCTCAAGCTACTCTTCGAAATTTCTCGACTTTTTCGATGCAAAACTCGTCAAAAACGGTGGCGCGATTTCCAAGGAAGAATTGCCACAGATTTTATCAAACTGAAACTAAGGCTTGGAGATCTTGGGAAGGAACTACAAAAGCTCCTGGTATTACTGGTAAGATATTACTTCTCTCTCTCTGTTACTTTCCTGTAGAAATCTTGCACAGCTACAACGAAAAAATATTTTTGTTCATCTATGTTCATCTTTGTTCATCTTTGTACACATCTTTGCAATTGCACTTGTCCACCATCTTAAATTTCAACCCAGGAAAAACCCTGGCAAATCATACATGTAGTAATTGCACTGAACAACATACTCAGTAGGGACAAGAAGTTGTATGTCTGCGTATGTAGAACAATGCTTGAAGTTTGGTTGAATCAAATTCTATGTTCCTGTGTGTCTGTGTGTGTTTGGCCGTGAGCTGTAGTGAGCTATACCAGTACTTTGCTCTGAAATGGACGGGAACATTCACATCAGAAAGCAAGATTACGCATTTATTTTAACTGATTTTAAGTGATGATTTGATGTTTCATTCCTGACATCAATCTGTGTCAACAGTTATTTTGAGACTCAGAAAAGGTGAATTAATGTAACAAACATTTTGTTTATTGGATTTGTTAAACTTAAGACAAAGCAAGATCAATTTTGAGTTTGGTTTAAGCTCACCTGCAGACTGAGAATGCTCAAGTACAGTAAACACCCGCATGTAAAGACAAATAGATTAAGAACACCAGGCTGAAATTTGGCTAATAAAGTCCCACAAGAACAAGATCAGCCTGAAAATTGCATCATGCTCTTATAAAATGGAAAAAGTGTCATAATTACAGGGCTTCTGATATTCTGCAATGTTGCGATCTTGCATAATTGACCTCAAATCGCAACTTTTCGCATAATTCATCAAAAATTGCATAATTCAGTCAAAATTACAAAATTCAAGGAAATAAAAGAGAAATATTCGCTTCTTAAGTTCTGCAACCATTTAAGCATTGTTTACGGTAATTTACCTCTCAAAAGACATTAGAAATCATTGATCATTTGCAATCAAGCGTTTGATCGATTAAACTGGCACTCTATGCATAGTTCTGCACGTCAGGGACCTGGTACTAGTTCACAATGGAAAGTGATTGCTCATTGGCAAAGAATAGACAATCTTTTGTGTTAATGGACCATTCACAGTTGTTGATGTACATGAAGTCTACTCAATATTTTCAATGTAAGTATCAACGCAAAAACAGTTCGATCATCGCTTGCAAGATGTAGTTTCTTTCGTAATAGTGCGAGACAAACATGATCATAGATAATTTGGTTATATCAACTAAGTTGAAAATGTTAATTAGCCACAGTAACGAGTTAAAAAGCTGATGTTTGGGGCGTTAGCTCTTCGTCAGAGCGAAAGATCATGGATCAGTTTGTTGTTAAAACACCGAGTGCTTCTTCGAAAGTGAAAACACAATCACATCTTGCTGTAAACATACTGCGAATGACAGGACAAGGAAGTATCCGCCAGGCACATGTACATTTCACGTGGAAGATGGCATGTTGGTTTTCTCATCGTGCAACATGGTGATCGATCATGTTCGAAAGTTTGTGGTGGTCAAGCACCTGGGAAGCACTAAAAACAGTTTTGAACCGTAAAACAGTGTCGTAATATTGAGGAGTGTCATTTAATTGAGGAGTAATTAATATGCCTTCCCAAGTGACACTTAATTGACTAAATGACCCATTTTAGTCTGATTAAAATAATTAAAACGAGGCAACAATTGATTGCCATTTTATAATGCAGAAGGAAAAACTTTGTAGTGATGATGTCAATCATGCATCTGTCGTCTTAGAACAGATTTGACCTTAAAAACAGCTATTTTTCTTCGCTTTACAAATGGAACAGTTCCTGCAAGCTTCAGAAAGTTGTCAGAACAGGATTTGTTAGTTCATAATTGGTGAGCTTCCTGTTCAGAACAAATGGTGCAAATATGAGTGTTGTGCAGTTTTAATTGTAGCAATTGTGCCATATCTGTGGTATGAGCCTTGTGAACCTTGAGAATACTAAGATCATTTTGATAAAAGAAGAATAGTATTGATACAAGAAGGGATTATAATCAACTATTTCATGTGGCTTCATCTCGTCTTTGTGCTGCCATCAAACTTCAGCAGAAACCCATTTGGGGCAGTATTTTTCGTAATGGCTAACCTGGATTTTGAGTTCAAGCCCGAAAACCTTTAAAGGTGAACCAGATGGAATGCATTTGTTTAGCAGCCATATTGTGAAAAGCATAAAGTGAGGTGAAGCCCAGTGTAAAGTCACTGTATGTAAAACTATTGCCATGTTTTATTATATGAAGTCTAACTGTTCACATTTGCAATCTCATTTTCTTAACTCAGTCTACTCGAAATATAGAAAGGAAATAGAAAAGTGATGTTTAGCTGATGTGGTGTGAATAGTAAGCTATATATATATAGACCTTTAAGATCACAGAGATCTGGGATCTTTCTTTCAGCGATGTTGTATATTTTAATTAACCACATGGCCATGGGCCAAGGGCAGTTCTTAATCTACCCTTGGTTTATTTTTTTTTTGTCATGTCTGTAGGCTGAACCAAACTTCTCTCGACCAGAATTTGAATGACTCAACTTATGATGTTCAGGGCCAACAAAAATCTCAGATTACAAAGCTCAGCAACTTATGATGTTGAATCACGCAACCTGTGATGTTTATTCGCAAAAAACTGTTGAAGCATTAATACAAGGAAAATGTTACGGATATTGGTTGCTTTAATATGTGTAAAATAGATTTTTTT
>OMLO01002736.1_pt1 | contig 14382 bp, 6 predicted proteins | sample 1674811 | NCBI WGS metagenome assembly OMLO01 (sample SAMN06265003, study PRJEB25207) | coral metagenome | isolation source: Coral host | place: Mexico:La Bocana,Puerto Morelos, Mexico | collected 2008-11-13
AAGATTTCCCAGCCATTAGTTGCTTTTGTTGTAGACTCCACACCCTTTTCCAATTTCAGCTTGAAAAAGCACTAGCCTTTGATATAATTCCAGCCTGGAAAAGCAACCCCTTTTCAAAGCTAAATGTATATTAAAGGTAAAGGTAAAGTCTGCATACGAGCCTAAGTGGCCTATCAGGCCGGAGCTTTTCCCGATTTCTGCATCATTAAGCGACTAGGAATATTGCTACTCCCCCCTGGATGGGATGCTAGTCCATTGCAGGGTTACCCCCTGCATTAATTTTTACACACCTGGGTGGAGAGAGGCGCTGTGAGAGTTAAGTGTCTTGCCCAAGAACACAACACAATGTCGCCGGCCAGGGCTCGAACCTGGACCGCTTGATCCGGAGTTGAGCTCACCCACCATGAGGCCACCGTGCCTCCCACAAATGTATATTAAAGGTTAGGTTAAATAGTTCATTGTAGAGAGAGCCTTCCACATGATGGCTTAATTTCCAGTAAAATGCAAAAGCTCTATAAAGCCAGAAGTTGGTCTGAGTTAAGCGATAAACATTCATCGGTTTGGATTATAAGAAGGGTGCCTCAATTAGCTTCTGTTTCTTATTTGCTCTGGCACAGAGTTATCAAAAACTTAATGAGAATCCCTGTGGGTATCTTGGTATCAGTAAATTGATAAGATATCGATGACCTAAATGTGCTTAAAATCAAAAGAAGAGAGAGCTTAAAAATCATAACTTTAATATCCTAAACTTAATATGACTTGTGAATGAGTGTGGCCTCAGCAGTACACAATTCAGTTATAAACAATTATTGGATGAGGTTTTTGTGATATCCAGAATAATCAATTGATTATTCTGGATATCACAAAAACCAAATCTAATAATTGTTTTGTTATACATTGAATGAAACAAAAAAACCCATGTTTGTGCTTCTTCACTGACAGCAAGCAAAACAAAGCGAGCGGACTTGACATGATTACCCTTACAAATCATGCACCACGGTCATACACAACATGATTACCCGTGACCTTGACATGATTATTGTATGATCTGCAGTTATGACGTCACAAGCGCTGATTTTGAAAATTCACTGTACACTTTTGGCCAATCAGAAAAGAGATAGTCAGTTCAATGTATAATAATGATAAATATTTGTTCAGTTATAATAATTATTTAATAATCAAAAATTTAATATAATTTGTGAATAAGTGTGGCCTGAGAACTTTATTCTGAGAGATAAGTTATGATAATAATTTGTTGAGTTTTGATAAAATTGTTTCAAGTGAACAGGCACCCACTTATACAAGGGGAGTTGGAGCATTGCATTATTTCTATTTTTTAAAAATTACACTGGAGAAGTTAGTTTAGTCCTCGTAAAAAATAACGAGAAAGGTTCCTCTGATAAGTACGGTGGCCCACAAGTGCACACCAAATTTAAATCAATCACACCAAATTCAAATCACTCACACCGAATTGAAATCACTCACACCGAATTTGAAATACTCACACTAAATTCAAATTAATCACGCCGAATTCAAAAACACTCGCACCGAATTCAAATCGCTCACACCGATTTCAAATCGCTCACACCGAATTCAAATCACTTACACCAAATTCAAATCTTCACACCGAATTCAAATCTTCACACTGAATTCAAATCACTCACACCGAATTCAAAACTTCACACCGAATATTTGAACCAAACATCGGATCACACCATATATGGGTCAGCGGCTGAGCGCGTACGCGACTGAGTGCGCATCAGTGTCGCATCAGTGCAATGGCGGGTAACCAGAACGATATAGCTGTCACTTGTGAGTTTTGTAAAGGAACTGTGTTCCTTAGTGACAATTACTGCTCCTTTTGTGGCAAACCAATCGATAAAGAGGAGCTTGTGTTAAAGTATTATTTCAGGCAAGGATACGAATACGATGTGATTATTTTGTTTCTGTCCAAGTTTCATGGCATCGAAATGAGTCTTAGAACTCTGAAGAACAGATACAAGTCACTTGGTCTGCGTCGTAGGGGTGTCGATTTTGATGAAACAGAAATTAGAACAAGAATACAACAGGAGCTTGATGGCCCTGGTTGTCTATCTGGTTATAGAAGCGTTTGGCACACACTACGCAGAGAGGGTTACGCGATTCCAAGACATTCGGTTGAAACACTGTTAAGAGAAATGGATCCTGATGGTTGTGAGATGAGACGCAGACATCGACTTCAAAGACGCACCTATGTGAACCCAGGTCCAAACTTCTCCTGGCACACGGACAGCTATGACAAACTGAAGCCTTATGGATTTCCTATCCACGCTTGCATCGATGGTTTTAGCCGTAAAATACTGTGGTTAAAAGTAACACGGACAAACAACGACCCAGTTATTGTGGCAAGAACCTATTTGGAGGTGGTAAGAGAAAATGGCGGGTGTCCTAGGGAAGTCAGAACTGACTGTGGAACTGAAAATTGTGTACTAGCTGCTGCACAGTGCTACTTTGTGGATGATATAGAAAGTCACATTTATGGTTCCTCCCCACATAATCAAAGAATAGAAGCATGGTGGTCTTTTTATTGACGAAGTAGGGCAACATGGTGGATAAACTTCTTCAGAGACTTGATGGAGCAATCAGTTTTTACCCCTGGAGATGACCTCCAAATGGAATGTTTGTGGTTTTGTTTTTCTAGTCTGATCCAGCGTGACTTAGACATTGTGAAGGATCACTGGAATACCTATTTGATCCGTAGGTCACGACATGAAACAGTCTCTGGCAGACCAGATGAGCTCTTCTATCTGCCTGAATTGCATTCAGCTCAAGATTTTAAGCACCCTGTTAGTGAGGAGCAATGCCACTATGTTTTGGAGAATTATGTTGACTCTGGTGAATGCCACAATGATTTTCAAGAATACTTTTATTATGTTGTTGATACAGCAGAGTTAACACCTCCTGATGATTGGAGGGAAGCATTGGATCTTTACAATCAACTTATTGAGTTTGCTAAAGAAGGATCTTGACTTGTAAAACTATTTACTGGTCTCCACCATTCCATCGAAAAGGGAGGAAACATAACTAGGTGTCTGTATTCCAAAAATATTTCACAAAAAATAACTGTTTAAAAATTGTAACTTTTAATAAGAACATTGTAGTTACACAAAATAGAGCACAAGTAAAATTGAACTTTAAGGCTCTTTAGAAATGTGTTCATGAGGGGCTTTCCACATAATAATAATAAAAAAACAACAGTATTCTCCAGGGCCCCCTCCTCTAGATACTTGGCAAGTTACAAAGAACACAGATACCACTACTGTGAGGCAAATAGCAGTTGGATGATCCAGTGGACTTACCTTTCCCCTAAGCACATGCACAGCACAAATCTTGTTGACAAACTTAAGTACTCCAATCAGTTAACAAGATTGTATATGGGAACTTATATTACATGAATACAGTATACGTACTGTACACATAACATCCTACATGAAGCACAGATATGGAAACTAAACTAATCCAAATAACTGGATTGTACCTTGTACGATAACTAAGGTAAGTTGAATTACTATGTACAATCCTGTCCACATCCTCGACAAAGTATGCAGTTATCACAAAAATGATCAGAGAAAGACTCATTTTAGATTTTTTGTTGTGCACTGCCTAAGCTCTTGAAGATACTGTCAATTTCATAGAACTATGCAACAGATGTCCCAAATGCCATAACATTCTATCCCAAAAAGGGATCATCACAAAATACACAATCAATTTCCAACTGCTCTACATGTAGCTTCAAAACATAAAGCCTCTTACTGTGAACAAATTGTATATTAAAAATATGAACTGATACTACTAGACCTCACTGAAAACAGTCAAAAGCAGCCAAACTGTTCTAACACTAATGCAAAACTGAATGATAATATAAACAATGTTTCATGTTAAATGCAACAACTTTAACTACTTGTTAGATATTTTTCCTGTATGTTTTTTTCATTCCCTATCAATTTCAGATACAACAAGTTGACAAAAGCCACAGGCTGCTTAAGAAACTAAATGGCCTGCGGACTAACTTAAAAATGTTTTCTTGGACGTGTAAATTGTCAGGAACAAAGACCCTACAGAAATTACTTGTCTATAAACTGATATGAGTTGTAGTTGTTGTATCATTTATCTGCACCATGCACATTTGGCGACGTGTTTGTACACTCTGCACTATACCTATGCCCTACCAAAAGCTTGCCCTTTGCAATACGCCATCATAAAAACATGACGAAATTCCTCATAAGTACCCATGTGGGCTGTGGGAAAAGTTATTTCTCTTGCACATGCTCTAACATTGGGAAAACAAATCTTATGATTGGGACTGTGGGAAAAGCAATCATGATCAAACCTTGTAGTGATGACTAATTCATCACCATTAAGAGGTCGATGTTTTTGTCCTGTAAGCCATGCCATGATGCCTGAAGGTGTTAATTCAGGAGTTATGAACTCTTCCACAGGCTGGCTTGAAACCTGGTCACTCCCCTGTTGATCTTCATAATTCCAGGTTACTGGTGATGCATACCCTGTGATATTTTGTTCATCCTCGAGGCTAATGAGAAAGTACTGGAGATGATCCATGATGTTTTCCTCAATTTGCTTTCGTGAACTGCCTGGTGCTGAGTAGATGGGCTGCACTAATGAGAACACATAGTTTGCATTGACTTCGTCTTGTGTGCCATCTGGTTTTACAAAGAGGGCCTTACAAACCTCTGGGTTAGAAAGAATAATCTTCGCCAGACCGTACAGGTGAAGGCCTTTCATGAACTCCTTCATAATCACAACTCGCCTAGTAACAATACTGACGACAATGGACCGTACTGTGTCTTCAACATGTTCCTGATTTATGCTACCTGTGTATCCATGCTCAATTATCATGTCTTGATGAGGTATAACATCCTCTCTGATCTGATTGAGAATTGTTTGGTCTGCCACGGTAAGATGTGTGTCCGCACTGAGGTCATTGACTTCAACTTCAGGATTGACAAGTAAATTGTAGACACATTCTTCCAGAAAGCAAGGAGGTGGGCCTCCTTGGGCTAAACTTACAGCAGCAAGCTGACCACAAGCTCTAAAATTCCCATTTTGAATGTGGTATGTGGAGCTAACCGGGGCCCCTTCAGGAAACATTGTGCTGCCTATTCCCTGAATCATTTGCATTAAAAATTCTTTTCCCATCGCTCCACTATCAATTCCTTCTTCTCCATGGTAACGAACTCTCAGAAGATATTCAGCACTGCTTCTGCTTACTTCTCGTTGCCACAGAGAAAGTAGCCTAAAGAATGGGGCTCCTCTTCTTACAACCACGAAAAGCTTCTGAGAAGAATCAACTTTATCCTGTATAGTTTTAACCACAGAGCCTGGGTCATTTAGAAAGCTTGGGCTATCTACAGAGCTTGGGTCAGGTAGAGAGTTTGGGTTATCCATTGCACTTGGGCCATCCAATAAATCTTCTTGGTTGACCTGATTCTGCAACTCTTTGGCAAGTTGTTCATCTTGTTTGATTTGAAGCATGACTGAACTGTCACCTCCTACACTATTGCCATGTTTACCATCTAGCTCACTGTTAACTCTACCATGGCCTTGGTCATTGTCTAAAATACTATCCACTGATGCGGGTGGGGAATGCAATGACAATTTAACTTTCTTTGTTACAACTTCTTCAAGATCGTCACTGTCTGAGCATTCAGTTTTGTCAACTGCCCTATGATGGTCATCACTAGAACATAGGAAAAGCCGTTAGGGTGATTTTGTTAAAATCTTTCCCAACTTCCTCCTGGTATCTTTGTAAAGAAAATAGTTCAGTGGAACCAGGCAAAAAAAGAGCTTTCTGTCCATCTTCATATAACAATTCATAAGACAGTTCATCTTCATATAAATTGCTATGATAGCTTCTCCATTTTTCTTCAGCCTTTTCACGCAGTAATGAATACTTTGCTGTGTTTAATATTCTCAGAGCTAATCTTTTTCCTCTTATTGGTTTCAGGGTATGCAACTTTTCCTTCCACTCCAGCATCCCAATGTAAATGAGGACATCTTGTTCTTTAGTGGTTTTAGCTTCCTTTTTCTTGGCTCCTTTAACCCTTGATGCCCATTGTTTTCCCTTAGCTGCTTTGAACTGTTCAAAGGATTTGATGGATTTTGATTGGTTAGAATTTTCTGTAAAAGGTTTACTTGGCCCTGGTTCAGCACATGGAAACCCACTGGAGGTTTTGCTTGGACCTGCTTTTCCATAAGTTATTTCTAGGCAAAACAATAAGTTTCAGTTAATAGAAGTATCAAGTAGACCCCAGAATATAAAAAAAATAGAACTACAAAAGGTACCCTAACCAGTCGAAAACTACACACTTCAAAGAAATAGACATGGAAATCTTTTTCACGTTGGTACTTTTATATCTCCTTATTACATGAGTTATATTTTAGTTTTAGTTTAGCAGGTTTCCATAAGTGTCCTATCAGATCCCCTGATATTCTAGGAAGCATCGCAAAATCTGTTCCCTGCTGCTCCAGTTTGAAATTACTATGGGTACTTTTTACCCTCCCCCTCCGGTTGTAAAATAAAGGACACTTATTGGCATCTTTGTAAAAAACATTACGAACTGCCTTTAGGTACGCATGGTGGACCAAAAGGCCACAAATTCTGCAAAGACCAGAAATCAGAACTCGAGAAAGCGAAGGTTACAATTAGTTTATGGCATTTGCGGTTCTCTAATTTTTATTTCTTGAAATACTTTTTAGTCGACACTTAATTGATACTTTAAAAATGAAGTAAAAATCACTGCAAGAGCGTCAAAGCTTCCGATTACTTCATGCACTAATAAGTGCATACAAATTAATGTAGTTTGCAAAATACTGCTGTATACAAAGAGCCTACATCAAAGCTAACACTGTAAAACAGAAAATTGACTAATCGAGAACGAAAGCATTTTTAACTGCATGTACAACCAGGTCAAGGATTTGATAACTCACCTTTTCCACAGCTGGAACAGAAATTGGCATTTTCAGATGCTGGCGAGCCACAAATAGAACAAAACATTGCTGATACCAACACATGGCCCGAAGAAATGACTTGAGCATACAAGCAGGTAGTCGAGACCGCTGACCGGAAGCGTGAATTCAGTGTGAGTGATTTGAATTCAGTGTGAGTGATTTGAATTCGGTGTGAAGATTTGAATTCGATTTCGGTGTGAAGATTTTGAATTTGATGTAAGTGATTTGAATTCGGTGTGCGCGATTTGAAATTGGTGTGAGCGATTTGAATTCGGTGCGAGTGTTTTTGAATTTGGTGTGAGTGCTTTTTAATTCGGTGCGAGTGTTTTTGAATTCGGTGTGAATAATTTGAATTTTGTGTAAGTGATTTGAATTTAGTGTGAGTATTTCGAATTCGGTGTGAGTGATTTCAATTTAGTGTGAGTGATTCGAATTCGGTGTGAGTGATTTGAATTTGGTGTGATTGATTTAAATTTGGTGTGCACTTGTGGGCCACCGTAGATAAGGCATAGATGAATAAGGTGAAAAGGTGAATAATCACCTCTTACTATAGAGTTCTTGGTAAAGGTTGTGTTTGCACTTGGTGGCCAATTAGCTGCACTTTGTTATGGGGATTAAATTCATTGATTATTTTTTATCTCTTAATCTTATGCACTGAGACTCTCACACATAATTTATTATATAATGAACCCACTCAATGTGTTTGATTTGAATTTGAGAATGATGGCATGGAGCCGTTGAAACATCATTCTTTAATGTTGCTACTTTTTATTCTTAATAGCTTACGGAAAACCTTAGTAGAATATTGATAATATTATTACAATAATTTATTACTGCTAATGACTGATTACATACATTGGTCATACCAGGTGATATAATTGTTCTTTCAAAAGACAGGCTCCAAATACCAGCGTTTTTTTCTGTGAACTGGTAAAACTGAAAAGGCCTTTAACCATTCACTGTCAATTTTGACACTCACCGGGAAGGAAATTTGCCTTTAGCACCAAAAGAACTTTAGACCTCTTAGGATAAAAAATGTTGCAGTTTCTAATAGGCCATTTCTGAGTTACCTTGTCCCTCTGTTTCAAAGCAAGTTCTTGTGCAAAACCTTTCATTTGAAAATGATCGTGGTTTTCGTGAAATTGAAGCTGTAGGGGAAACACATTTTCGTATGAATGGTTTGGCATGAAGAATCGTTTTGATGCAGAGGCGAAAGACAACTCAGAAATGGACTATTACAGTATTTGTAAGCTTTATTGATTGACAACTGACAAACAGTAACTATGATGTCTCTTTATTGACTACATTACAGCATTTAAAAGCAGAAGCATTTTAATATTAACAGCTAAAAGAATACATTACTTTATCTATTAATTGTTGTACATCTCTTAGCTTAACCTTTGCATTTCCAAGCTTTAACTGACATTCCTTAATTGCATACATATTTTTCTTTTTACCTATATGACTTTATGGTTTATAAATTATCAAGTCAATATGTCAATTTAATTTCTACTTGACATCATTCACTGTTGTCATGACCACTGTACTTGACAAGATGTTTACTTTGTCAAGGGGAAATTTAACTGAAATTATGCTTGGGAATCACAGAAGGTTAAATTGTAAGATGATATCAATGTGTAATCTTAAATTTTTAATCTTGTTCTTCAAAGGATCTAAATACATTTTTGCTTGACTGTAGACTGATGACATTTTCAGTATAAGCATTGTATGACTTAAATTTAACAAAACATGCAAACTGCAGTACACTAAAGAAATTTAAGTCTGCCTCTTAAATTTTCCGGAGGCTTGTTCCTATGCATCGTTAAAAATTAAATTAAAAGTAAAAATATTCGTTTAAGCTAGTTCCGATATTTGTTTGGCAATTAAATGGAACAACAATTAAGTTACACGAAATATTGCCAGTTGCATTGAGCACATAACAATCCAACAGCACATCAACCTTATATCACTGGGGAACATCTTTTCAGGTCACTATATGCGTATGATGTACAGTTTTAGACTATTATTTGCTCTTTAATAAAATAGAGTCTGATGATATCGCACGTACGTTTGATATAAATATTATACCACAGCTGCTTTTCTTATTTATTTGTCACTGATTGCCATTTTGCTATCTTTTCGGAATTAACGTAACAGTGTAAAGAAGGCACGTCTTGAAACGACCACGGTAGCGCTGAATTTCAGTTTTCTAACTACGAATCGACTAGGAGTGTTTTTTAAGATACAGAATATAGAATTCCTCTGTTTATCGTGTTTTGTGAAATACTACGCGCGCTCTCATTGGTCGATAGATGTGTTAAGATGAGAGTAGGTAAACATGGTTGTGACGTTTAAGATTCGCGCGTATTTTTGTGAAATATTTTATAAATTAAAGCAATAGAGTACTTTTCCCGTGCTTAGATGACCTCAACTAGAAACTCGTTAGTGCGGGAGAGATTGGAAGTACGTTATGCCAACCCGAGACACAGTCAGGGTTTACATAGCTGTCTCGAACTGCCTCGTCGTGTTTCGAAATGGCTATGTAAACACGGAACAAAGTACTTTACTGCTTAAATAAGAGAAGAGTCGAATTTAGGACAACGAGAAATATTGTGGTAACACGAACTGTGGCTTTTTCGATTTGATAGAAGCAGTAAGAATATGTTTTCTATTTAATTTTAGAAAGCATTGGTGAAATAAGAAAGGAAAATCTTATTTCGATTATCAAACGTTAAGTCTCATTCCCCGCGCAATCATCACGTGAACAGCTCGTGCTAGGTTTGTGTTTCTATTGAGATTTAGTATAAATCTACGAGCGTTCTATCGCGAATACCGTCCTGTGATTGGCTACGCTACGCTACTCACTATTACTCACTATAGTGAGTAGCGTAGCAGTATGCGCTTGTGAACAAAATGACGGCCGGTTCTTGGCGTTTTTCGAAGTGTCCGTGAAGTGGATTTAGATAACGTTTTGAACGACTGGTAGATTTATACTAAAATTTGCTCTCGATTTCTATGCCGTCAACTATCACGCGATAGAAAACGCGAGCTCATAATGTAATTGTTTGGTAGAACAACAGCTTCAGGAGCGCTTTCCTGATGTTTTCCGATTCTCATTTTGTTACATTGTACTCCCTTTCCCAGAAAGGATTTTAAACCATTGCGGGCTACCCCCTCTCAGTGTATACATTGGTCAGGATTTGCTTAACGCGACATGTTTTCAATCAGCGCCAATGCACGACTGTTTATAATAACCCATTTACTTTAATTTTCATTGAGGGGTCATTAAAATACTCATCGTAAATCCTCTTTCAATTCTAAAACATAATAACTGTAACTATAACTGCAGATACGAAAATTCTGACTCTCATCAATGCTAGAAGAAGTCTGAATAAAGATGTCTTCTAATGGTCTAAACCTCGAACAGGTGGCATTTGTCACGAAATGCAAGCGAGAAAATACTTGCCAATTGCAATTTTTAGATTTGCAGAAACGTCTTCAAGAAACAATGCCCTATAGTAACTAAGAATTTAACACTGGCGTTGAGATAAATATACAGACGCGTTACGTCAGTAGTCCATTAAGATCGTTCCTCCGGCGCAGCTGTTGGTGAGGTGAGTCCTCGTAGCGTTGCGCAAGATTTTTATACTTCGTTCTCTTCTTCAACCTCGTTAACTGAAAGGAAATAAGTGAATATTAGAAATCGATTCGAAAGCAAGGGGAATATCACGATTATCGTAAGGAAATCGTTTTGGAAAACCTTCGTTTTCAAATTATTTTCCGTCAACACCAGAACGTTAAGCAGGTGTTTTCAAACTCCTCGGGCTTTTCGAAAAGCTCCGTTTTCGTGACGGACTAGTTAAGACGGAAGGCCCAGCCGTAGAACTAAAGCTAAGTTTTCAAATTCTCCTGGCATAGTTTGGACGGGGTCTCAACACAGCATTAGGGAGTTTTAGCAAACCGCGACGGCGACGGCAACGAGCACGTCACCAAACAAAAGGTTTCATTAGCAAAACATTGGTTCTGCACGCGTGCATTTTGATTCTTTGTACATTTCTTTGCCGTCCTCTGCCAAACAACAACGTTAAGTAACAAAGTCGTACGGGTTTTGGAGAACGTGTCCCACAATGGCTAACTTTTTTTATGTCTTCGTTTGGAATTGAATGTTGTCATTAGATATTTAGTTTTAGCAGAGGTTTAGACCGATAAGCTTACACGATTGCGACATTCGAGAGTAAAATATAACTACTTTTTTTCAAGGCGTCGTCCTAGGCTAAAACTCCCTATTAATTGTTTGAAGATACGGTGTCTTCATACCGACGCCGAAATCGTTCAAAGGTGAACCATCAATACAAACGTCAAACTCGTTAGTGTAATGATCGAAAGTAAGCAAATTGATATACTCACCATTAACGTGTTTGAAGGCCTCCATCCATTCCTCTTCATTTAACACGTGATCACCATCAAGGTCCGATGAGATCATGAAGCCAAAGAGGCATTTTTCGTGTGGAACATGTAGTAACATTGCATCAATTTCAGCTTTTTCTAGAATACCATTTCCGTTGATGTCAATATCATTAAACTGGAACTATAAAAAAACAACATGGTCGAGAGACGAAAAAGTCAGTCAAAAAATTATTTATAGCAAGACAGCTTGTGGCAATTTCTATCAAGCTAATTTAAATCACTTTTATTACTCTGGTAGGTGCAGTGATCTAATAGATAACGTGCTGGACGGATCGAAGTGTCTGGGTTTGAGGCCTGGCCAGGGACATTGTGTTGTGTTCTTTGGCAAGACACTTTGCTCTCACAGTGCCTCTGTCTATCCCGGTATATAAATTGCACCAGTGAATTTAATGCCGGGATAATCGTTGGATGGACTTCACTGGTGAATGACAATTACTTAAGATTATTTGGGATTCATGTTAAGAGGAAAATTAACTTAATTGTAAACTCATGTTCAAGACCTGTGTCTCGTTCTGGAATACTTGGATTTTTATTCCGGCCAAGTATCAGTCTGAGCCAACGCTCCCTTGTATTTTAGACGCATTTAAAGTGGTTCATGCCGGGTTATATTTACCTTCAAAACTGCTTCCTTTTCTAATGCCGTCCAACCAGTCAATCGTGTCTGCGTTACCGCAGCATTTAGGTTTACTGCTGCAGGATCCTCACTTTCATAAGTTTCTTTGTTGATTAATGCCCATTCTTGGAAACGATCTGCAAACTGCAGCAGTTCATCTTCCAAGCATTCATCAGTTGGAATATGCGCCTCGTCTACCAGCTTTGATATCTGTCGGCCTTCGGCATAGTCTATAGTGATCACACATTGAAACAATCACAATTTGAAACTAGATCGTAGAAGGAAAATAAGTCACCATTACTTCACTACAAACAGAAGGCCCCAGAGGGAGCTCCCATGAAACTTGACCTGGATGTTCGTCGGGTATGTTGTTTCGAACCCCTAAAAGATAACGGAATCGTGCATTTCACACCTGTGAGGAACGAATTCCTCCTGCACAGTCGTGTTTGTCTTATTTTTATCCGGCTCACTACCCTTAAAGATATTGGAGTGAGCTCAGCTGGGTTATAACCTCCTGAAGTATATGATGATTCCCTTCATCGCCCTTGCACAACCCCCTCCCATAACCCCCCTCCCACTCCCGCAGGTAGAAAGGGCAAATGTTGTCGCAATTAAACAACTACAGCGTTCCACTGATAGGGAACAGACACTATCATTGCCCGTTGACTATCGGTATACTGAAATTGGGATGCGTACCATTACCATTATTTGCGCTGAAACCTCTGTTAAGGACTGTGCAAAGGTAAAACCAACAACGCTGTACCATTACGTATTCTTGAAAGCTGACAATTGGCCTCTTAAGTGCAAAGATATTGCTCGGCGCCATGCAGCACAGTCATTTCGCGATAGCTCTGGTAGAAGTAACCATGTTCTCGTTTTTAATTTTTTTTTCCAATAGACCCCTCTATTTCATATACCGTTTGTAATATATCTTTGGTGACGCATAGCTATGATGTTCATTTCCGTCGTTTTGAGTACCAGACTCACGTTTCGTCAACTACTGTGTGTGGGGTGGGAAGTATTCACTTAAAAGCAAAGGACCCATACCTGAACATCGTCCTCGATGCTTAACAGCAACGTTGATTTGCATTTTGCAGGCGTGGAGATGCACCTTGCAGAGGTTTTCATACTCCTCAAGAAACACAGAACAATGGGGATCTATATCGTCACTGCACTCTATGGGACAGGGACACTCGGGTTGGACATCACCGTTCACACGGCACACCGTTCCATTCTTGCACCTTTTTAGGCTGCACTTGTCTGTTGAAAAGGACAAAGATTATGGAATTACGATTTACGGTACAGATACCCAACAACAACAACCATTTTATTTTGCCAAAAATAAATAGAAAATATAATAGCATAAAATAAGTTAACTGAATTAACTTAAATTAACTTAACTGTGTCTTGTATTTTATAATTATTAATCACAATATTATTGAATCTTTACCTTCTCCTTCCTCCCTTCCTTTAACCTCTGAACCATTACCATTCTCGATTCCATTACCATTATCAATGCCACTTGTGGGTTTTGTGGTGGAAATGTAATCAACGACGTTTTGAGATTTGGTGGTCGACACAACCTCAAAATCGGTGGTCGTAGTCTGCACCACTGGTGTTGGCGTAAATCCTGTACTGCTGCTTTCTGTTGTTGTGGCATCTACTGTAGGAGGTTGAGTTGTGGCTTCAGTCGAAGGTGTTTTCACTGTTGTTGATTGTTTCACTTGACTTCCTACATCTAAACCCTCGGACGGACGTTCGGTAAAAATAGCAATTGTGGATGCAGTGGTTTCAAGGGATAAGGTCGATTTCAGTGATTCGGTCGTTCCGTTTTTAGGTAAAACTGTTGTATGTTGTTCAGAAGGTGATTCTGTTGTTGTTTCTTCGGAAGGTGGAGCTGTCGTTGCGCCTTCCGAAGGTGATTCTGTCGTTGCTTCTTCAGAGGGTGATGCTGTTGTTGGTTCTTTAGAAGGTGATTTTGTGGTCACTTCTACAGGAGGTGATTCAGTCGTTGCTTCTTCAGAGGGCGACTCTGTTGTTACTTCTTCAGAAGGCGATTCACTTGTTAATTCTTCAGAAGGTGATTCTGTTGTTACATCTTCAGAAGGTGATTCTGTTGTTACTTCCTCAGAAGGCGATTCCGTTGTTACCTCTTCAGAAGGTGATTCAGTTGTTACTTCTTCAGAAGGCGATTCTGTTGTTACTTCTTCAGAAGGTGATTCAGTTGTTACTTCTTCAGAAGGCGATTCTGTTGTTACTTCTTCAGAAGGTGATTCTGTTGTTACTTCTTCAGA
>OMLO01002737.1_pt1 | contig 14371 bp, 13 predicted proteins | sample 1674811 | NCBI WGS metagenome assembly OMLO01 (sample SAMN06265003, study PRJEB25207) | coral metagenome | isolation source: Coral host | place: Mexico:La Bocana,Puerto Morelos, Mexico | collected 2008-11-13
TGATGCAGTTATGAGCCTTATTGGTATCACAGCTGTGAAACAAGGCCCTCAAGGAACAATTGTTTCATCTGTTGTCATGGAAGATGAAAGAAGGATCCTGAAGTCTCTGTGTGACATCAAGGACCTGCTTAATCATTTTAATCCAAGCCTTACCACCAAATTTAGTATCAAAAGTCTTCTAATGCTTGATGGTCGAAAACACATTTTCATAAATGAGAAGTGGTGCCACTGACATGCCCCTACAGCTTGTGTTCGGTTACAGATTCAGCAGGGCAATCAAAGAACGGCTGAAGACACAATGTTTTACACCGTTTGCTTACTTCACAGCTCCCAAGTCCAGGTTTCACCACCACATATTACAATGATTTATCCAAGTTATGCCCTCCAAAGGCACACAAACTATCTGGAAAGCAGGTGAGTGAAATGAGGAAGAGCAATGTATGGTCAGAGTGTCCCCCAGAAAACAGTGCGAAACATGACAATAAAGGACAATCCAGGAACTCTGTCCATAAATTTGTATGCAGCTGACTCTCTGACTGGACAGCCCCTAGATTTCACAGTGCTGAGTGGAGCAGCAGCAGTCCCAGTGGCACATAGGGAAACCGACAGAGACTTTTTCAAACTAAGCCAGATTGTCTGTGTTAAAGCTGATTCCAGTGATACTTGGCAATTGTTCATAATTGCCTGTCTGCAAGGAAATGCGAGTGTTGGCATGAAGAGGGTGAAAGCTAAAGTGTTTATGCAAGTCCCTTTCAACCCAATGCTGCTCACTGAAGATGCAAAGAGATATGTCGATGTGAGCAACGTTGTTTGTGCCCTAACCTGCTATAACTACCGTAAAGATATGTTAGAGCTTGAAGATGATCTTATCCTTCTCCTTGATGTGCTTCACCACACCAATGAAGTCGTCACTGAATGTCGCAGAGGTAGGTGAGTCAGTTGAGATGACAGAAACGGCAGTCGATGAAGTACAACATGAGCGGATTCCAAGGAGAAGAAAGAGATGGTTTGAAAGCAATTTTTTCTACTATGAATAGAAAGGTTAAACAAGAAAACAAATATGGGGAACAATGATGAACAATGAACATTTTTGTGGATTAACGGAACAATGCAAAAATTTTCAGGATCAAGGGAAAATGAGCTAAAAACATTTTTGGGAACAAGGGGTTTTATTAATGAGGAACAAGGGATAAAATCCAAAAAGATTAAGGGATCAAGGGAACATGTTCCCCTCCCCCCCCCCCCCTGGGAAGGGGCTCATTAAAAATTTCTACTCCTGTTTGCTTGATTATAATTCTGACAGACTGAAAACAATGTTTGCCTTAGTGATGGGTAATTTCTGGAAATACACCTATGTTAACTCATCTTGTCTAAATTATTTGCTTGTAGCTTCCTGTCCATTGTGTACGGCCACTGTCTAGGTTCAGTGAAAGTTTCAACCTTCCGAAAATGAGAGGACTTTATAAGAAAGCCATCATTAGTAGCTTAGAGGTAAGGAATGGCTTTCAAAATGACAAAAAGATCTTTTAGCACTAGGTATGTTACAAATGAGATCTCTCATATACAACTGTAGACAACACATGTAACACCACCATTATCATAAGTAAATTGAGACAGAAGAACAATGAAACCAAATGGATTATCTGGAAAGACTGAATAAATTCTGATACAAGCACTACTCCTCAGTCGGTTTTGTTTAAATGGGTTTGATTTCCATGAATATCAATGATCAATGTATACAAACATGTATAGATGTAACACATTTTTTCGTATAATTTGTTTTGCATAAAAATTGGTTTGAGGTAAATCGGAGGCTGCATCAATGGCTTATGGAACACAAAGAACAATAAATATTTTAAGAGTGCATGATTATCACACTCACATTTGGATCTTTCCTCAGGGAATTATTTTTGTGTTTGGAAGGAGAACAAAATTAATGTATACTTAAAATCTAGGTTATAAGGACCTTTGATATAATGTATATAAAACAAAGGAAAATACTATATTGCATCAATGGTAATATTGAACCACAACCTGTATACTGGCTTATAGCTAACCAAAAACGTGCAATTCAAGGTATTTAAATAGACATCTTTAGTTAGCAAATAGAACCAATTTTAACGTGAAACCAATACTAACTTTGTTTATTTATTTACCAGGTGGCGGCTAAAAGGTGTGGAAAAGTGTTCACAAAATCTGACAATCATCAACCAAGGAAAAACAAACAAGGTGGCAGAACAAGACAAGCAATGACTGAACAAAAAGAAAGCTCAGAGCAACAGGATGAAGCTCTTAGTGACAGGGAGAGAGAAGAGATAATGTTGAAGTGGGCAGTTAGTGGCTTTAAACCCAGTGGTCCTAAAGGCTTTGCACCAACTGAAAGTATATATAGAATAGATTTGAACTGTACACATGAATGCTCTGTCATGGAGTCATGATTTCTAGAACCCTTGAACCAAAAATTCAGTAATTCTGTCTTTGAAAATTTTTAAAACCACTCTCAGTGAAATTATGTTGAAACATCCAGACAGGTTCTGTTGTCTATTTTTAATGCTTTTGGTCTACTATTTTTGTACTGCTTGCAGTGAGTAATCTATAAGTTCAAGGTGTGTAGCTTAAAAGCGTGTCTGCTGAGTGTCAGGATCTTATCTTACGGGTCATCTGCGAGGTAGCAAGAATCATGGAAAACCAAGTTGAGGGTTGACGGCAATTTATTGCTTCAATTAGTAATGATTTTAAACTGCAATAATAATATAACAAATTTCTAATCAATTTACTTGAAATTCTGCAAAATATAAGAGCAAGGGGGCGTGTAACAATCTACATGTCTACATTGATAACGCAGCAGAAATAACAACAAACAAAGTAAATCAGCATAAACACATAAAACTACCCAAGGTTGTATAAACAATCAAAAGATGAACATTTGTGGATGATCAACAGCCCAGAATAGCCTAGTCTTAAATGTGGATGTTCACTAGTACTAACTAAGGCTCTAATTTAAGCGATTGCTCCCTTTTTGAATTCAAGACAATCAAAATTATGTAATGCAGGATTCTGTACATAAATCTGCTTTCATCCAAAATAAAACAAACTACATGTAAGTCTAAACAAACTAAATAAACACTATGAAAATCACTTACATATGGGTCCAGCTTGTGCCAAGGTTAGGAAACAAAGAATAGCAAAGGTACTACTAATCAAGGCGAACTCTTTCTAAAACTCTGTCAAAGGGATGCTAACTAAGCTTTTATATGTGTGTGGTGATGCTAAAGACTTTGTAAATAGTATCCTCAACAAGTTTTATATGATCCTACAGATGGTATAAATTGAAATTCAGTTTTCCTCTTTACGATAGTTATACAACATGATACCATTGTTTTCTAGAAAATGTAGGAGTGATGTGCTTTTTCCTCATTGCTGGAGATAAATGGTATAAAATTTAAATATCTGGTCAAAAATGGAAAAAGAACTTTTTTTTCAAAAAGCTAATTATTAGTTCACAGATAAACAAAAACAAATCCAATTATTAGATAGTCACGTCTGACATGTCAAGTCATGGAATAGGGCATTGTTATTTTGTACCCACCTTAACTGTTAACAATAAAACAACTTCAAATCAATACTCAGTGATATGGTATAATACAAGTGAGAAGCATTTCCACAAGAACCAACCATACAAACTCTTTTCAACCACTGACTCTGGAAAGCTGGTACGCTAACTATCAAAAAAGCGCCTCTTAAAACAGATGTCAACAACTACCGGCACCTTACAAATAACTTTATCCTTGACGTAAAGGAAACCGACAAACTGACTTCTAACAGACCAACATAATTTGACTAACAATAGACGGACCCCAAACAGACTTGACTAACAATAGACAGATCAAAACCAACCAGTGACTGAGGACTTACCATCATCGCTATAAACTGATCATTCACTTTCAATGGGGCAGATTTTTTTTGGTGCTGTACATTGTAAGTGAACAAACTTGGATTAACTGTTAAGAGTCTAGTGATCATTGCTACCTCCAGAGGCTTTAAATTTACAAAAAAATAACTCTTGCATGCCTTGTTTTTGTTTTTGTGAAAGGAGTTGCTTAGTACCAGTAATAAAACAGAAAGTATGCTCTAAACTGTGATAAATGATTGCCAAACAAAAACAAAAAAAACGGTAATAAGTAAAATGTCATACTCCAAAAAATTCCTTCAGACACTTGCATCAATTTACAATGATTTTTACTTTGATTGATTTTTTTCTTGGAAGTGTTTTAAGTTCAGGCTTCTCTCTTTAAGAATAGACACAAGTTGAGAATCAATTATAATTAATGCTCTTTGTTAAATCAATAACTTGCACAGACATGATGCACAAACCAGCAGACACTGTCACTGAAGTGGACCTGACAGCAGAGATGACACCTTTAACTTCTGATCATAAGACAAGGTTTGGCAAACCAGTCAGTGAACCAAATCTGGCAGAAGATATTAAAGGTAAAGTTCTCTGTAGGTAATAATCATGTTGTCATTACTATATTTAATCTGCTACAGCAGTAACCATGTTTTTCTGTGTGGAAAATGTCAGAAATTTAAGGTAATTGCAAATGGACAGGTAGAAAAGTCAGACTGGGTCAACTCAAAACACCATCTTGAAAAGATGAGGAAATTGAAACTATTACCCAATTGAAGTTTAAAGTTCCTTCCAAAACATAGGCTAAATAAGTAAGACTTTTTACATTTCAGGGTCTTGTCAAGCTGCCATTTTGTATTCTTAAAGGGAACCTCCACTATTTTAACAAGTGTCGCCTAAAATGTTTAAAATGTACTTATTAGAAGATCTGAAATAAAAAAAATGTCTCACCTAGCGAAATAATTTTTTTAGGATCACTTGACATTTCTAAAGAAACACTTTTTAGTATCTTTTCTGTTTTTCGCTTGGTTGCTGCAACCAAGGCTACATATTGTGGTATTTTGACTGTATGAAGCAACCACGATACGTCATCAGCCCGTAGTGCATTGTGCGCCATTCAAGATGGCGGCCGCGGGAATTTTGAATGGGCTATAGGGCCGATCTTTGGAAGCTGATAAAAAAATTATTTCGCTAGGTGAGACATTTCTTTTATTTCAGATCTTCTAATAAGTACATTTTAAACATTTTAGGCGATACTTGTTAAAATAGTGGAGGTTCCCTTTAATGCCTGTTCATCTTGGATCAAAACAACTTCCTTTTGTATGAAGGTTTAAAATCATCCCCCCCCTCAAGGTCAAATGGTTCATCCTTAGGGTGAGGAGTATCAATGAGTCATTCTGATCCAAAATCAACTGGCATCAAAAAACATAGGCACGCAAGAGGTATTTTGTACCACTCACTGGACTCTTCACAATTATTATAATGTTAACGAAATCCAACAAGTTTAGTTGTCATGTACAGCACCCCAAATAATTGTTTCGCCATAGGTGTAGCTTACAAAACATTCTTTAGTTCATATTCTATGATTGTCAATTGTCCGTGTGAGGGTAGTTCTGAAAAGAACTGTTGTTGGTGACTGATTCAAGTCAATAGTGTAGGTGTAGCTTACAAAACATTCTTTAGTTCATATTCTATGATTGTCAATGTCCGTGTGAGGGTAGTTCTGAAAAGAACTGTTGTTGGTGACTGATTCAAGTCAATAGTGTTTGTCAGTCGATTGTGTTAGAAATCTGGTCCATTTGAAAATGGTTGGTCAGTTTAGAGATGGTCGGTCGGTCAATGGTTGGTTTCAATCTGTCTATTGTTAGTCAAGTCTGTTTGAGGTCTGTCTATTGTTAGTCAAATAAATTTGGAGGTTTGTTTGTTGATTTCGTTTACATAGTGGCTAAAATCATTTGTAAGGTACTAGTAGTTGTTGACATCTGTTAAGAGGCGCTTTTCCATGTGAGTGTACCAGAGTCAGTCGTTGAAAATAGTTTGTACTGTAGGTTCTTGTGGAAACACTTCTCAGTTGTATTATACCATATCATTGTGTATTAATTTGAAGTGGTTTTATTGTTTATGAATAACATTGTGCTATTCTGTGACTCATCAGATGTGACTATTAGATGTGAATATGTGATAATTAGATTATTTTTTGTTTTTCCGTGAAAGGGCAGGTACAAAAGTCGGACCGGATCAACTCGGATTGCTCACCTCAGATCGAACATTCTTCTGTATTTTGAAAGGGCTTTCAAATAAGCAGAAAAAAATTTTCATGTCGTATACACTTAAAGCCAAAACTATTATATAGCTTAGAGATTAGGGCTAGGGTGATTTCTCAAGGTCATTTTTTTTACATTGACCCAAGGTGAGCGATCCGAGTTGATCCGGTCCAACTTTTGTACCTGCCTTCTGTGAAATGATAATTAGCATTTTGAAAAAAGTTCTTCTTCAATTTTTGACCAGATATTTAACTTTATACCATTTGTCTCCAGCAATGAAGAAGAGGCACAGTGCCCCTATGTTTTTGAGAAATCTAGGATATCATGCTATGTACCTTCACAAGGAAAACAACAGTATTAAGTTACAGACATGGCATGGCATGAAAAGTAAAAGTGTCATGTTTGCTAGTGAACATACTACTGAATATTTAAAACTCATTTTATAACAAGACCCAATTTAGCATGGTCTTCTATTCTGTTGCCAGTAGTGATTGTAGTTTTTTGGTTTTGACATTCTACATGTACAAATCCACTTCAAATTAATATCAATATCAGATCAAAACCCATTGAAACAAGACATTATGGAAGGTAAAGAGCATTACCTATCTTGAGACTTGAAACGACCAAACCCATGAAATCTGCAGAGTTGGAGCGTTTTCTTGTCACATTACCCTTTCCAACACCCTTAAGAAAATACCTGTGTTTTAGAATTTCTATTTATGCAAGATACTTAAATGTTGCTAAAGACACTACGGAAAGAGATGTCCAAACATCTTTATCAAGTTTAAGTTTCTGGACATGTTGCTATATCAGCTTCTAGTTTGCTTATTTTTACGGTGTGAATAAGAGTCACCAATTCGTTAAGTTACCATTCGAAACTAACAAATAAAAGATATCTTGTTATAGTTATCTGCAACAAAAACAAATTTCAGTGTTCTCATTTATAACTAGTTGTTCTAATTTCTTTGGTTTTGACAGAGTATCTGAGTATCTATTCCAAGGAAGACAGTATTACTCCATGAATAGGATACTTAATTGAAACTTGAATTCACAAACTGAATAACTGTTGTGGCAAGTGGCAGTTTCACTAGTTGTTCATAGTAGCTTCAATCTGATTGGTCTGAAATACATACATCGCATGTCCACCCATGGAAGGAACATGGTTCAACACCCTGACTAAGAGATATTTTTTACAACAAATTATTCATTAAAAAATTGTGACTTGATGACACGGAGAAACATAGTGGGTCTTTCTACTGTTAAAAAGGAATTTTAAAATGAGTTAAAGTTTCAATTTCCTCTTTTTCATGATTCAATTTGATCTGAATCAAACCAAGTTGATCTGACCTGGACTGGTGGTTCAAGTTGATCTGGTCAGAATGTTGTACCTGCCTTTCATCTAGTGGGGGGGACAGGGAAGGGGTCATAACCTCCTGCTTCCCGTACTCTGCTCTCTTGCTTCCCATACCTTTATCTCCTGACTCCTGCCCTTGTCTGTCTTGCTACTGTCTCCTGTAAGTAAGGAGGCTATAAACACATCCCTGTTATTTTGCTGCTGTGGTTTCTTTTATTTTTTTTCCCTTTGTTTTGAGCTATGCTCTTCTTAATCACATACTTTGACAGCTTAAGTGACAACATTTTATGACCTATGATATAATCACCATAGAGGTGTTTCCAATTTAACTAAAAGTGCCTCAGTCTTTTAGCCCAAGGGCAAATTTTCGTTTTTCAGTCGGCCCAGAAGTCTTAAAATAATCTAAATGTGAGTCAAACAATATTTTGGGGTTCTTGTTTTTTTACAATATTTTTACGCATAATAAATGATTCCGGCCTGGTAAGAAGTCCTGCTTCCCACACTTTCCTCTCCTGCCTCCTGGTCTTTGGTAATCAATCTAATTCCAGCAACCATCCTAGCTGACAATTGCACCAAGCACACCTTAATGACCATGTTCAAGGCATCAAGATTTTCAATGTATATATTTTTTTTGTAGCACTATTTGATGCTGTAAAGGCTGGTGAAAGGAAAATAGAAGGTAAGAGAGTTTGATTTGATTTAGCAGAAACAATAATAATGACTTCCTATAAAGCTTCTGTTTAATAGCAGAATCTTTACTGGATTATGTTTTGAAGATTTTCTTATTTTTATGCCTAAACCATCTCAATAGAGTAAATACCACAATCTCATCCAGCTGGCCTGCAACTGTGCAAATCTTTATTCAGTTGTTGGAAGGTCTTTAAATGTTTTATTAGCTGCTTAAAACAAGAATTACTTCAACCAAATGAAATACTAAAGGATTATACATTAAACACTGTGAACTTTTAATACATGCATTCATAGCTTCTTGATTACTGTAAATCACTTTTATCTGGCTTTAACCACAACCAGATTAAAGAACTTCAATCAGTATATTCACAATTCTGCTACATGTTTGTTGACTGGTACAAGGTCATGTGAACATATCTTTGCAATACTAAGAGAAGTTCTTTTGTTACCAGTCACTGGAAGAATTGATTTAATTTAAAATTTTACTTATTACTTTCATGTACTGAATGACATAGTACCTTCCTACCTAAAGGAACTTCTGACTCTGTACAATCCATCAAGAACATTGTGATCTATAAATAAGAGACTTATCCTGCCTAAATAATTCTATCTTAAATTATATGGATAAAAAGCATTTTTGCATATTAATTGCATCCAGACTGTGGAATGTCTTACCTGATCAGCCTGATGCAGCTTGCTTACTTCATTAAGTCAAAGATCAAGGTGCATCATTTTAAACATAATTACAGTTATATCTTGTTCTTTTATTCTATATCTACTGTAGTTGTTTTATATATTTTGTAAAGGTCTGTTGGGTTCTGAAGAAGCAGCGCTATATAAGTCTAAGTTTATTATGTTTATAATTTATTACATGTGAGTAGGCTTCCCAGCTAGTCAGCTGGTTGAGCTGGTGTGCAGTAATGGTCAGTTTAAAGAGAAATCTGTAGAAGCTTGTAGAGATACATTTGAAAGGATTGTGTAATGAATCATGTCAGTCACATTGCCACAATAATTGAGGTGTGTTATCGAACTATATAAAGGTGAATAATTACATAAATATTGCTTTCTTACATCACTCAATTTCTAAACCTTTTACATGTTGTAATTTTTGAATCCTCTGCATGAAAATGTGCGAACTTGAGGTGGTCAATTGAGGCATACTGATACCTTTAATGATATTTATTGGTGAAATGTTGTTTGGCATGTACTAAAACCCGAAACAACGAAACGAAACAAAATGACTGAAACGAGCAAAACGAAACCACTGAAACAAGCGAAACGACCGAAACAAGTAAGATAGTAAGTAAATAAAAAAAAAAACATCCTTCAATCTCTGGCACGTTACTATGGCAGCCTGATTACAAGATAATTGTTAATTATGAGTTGTTCCCAAGAAAATTCATTAAAAGATCGTTGAGTTTGATCGTCAATTGAAGCTTTCATTCCTCACTCACATGAACTAACCTCTGCTGAGTGAACCCTAAAAAGCTGATTCCTTTTCTCCCTTACTATACAGTTTAAAGGTAGTCTAAGCTAGGAGAAAAGTAGCAAACTTTTCTATCATTTTTCCTTTGTTTTCTTTTCCCTGCCTTGGCCGGCGTTCCACCCTTACAAGACAGCCTTACAGCTCAATGTCCTAAATGTAAGATAATTCTATCTTTCAATGCCTCGTGGTGAAGTTGTTTTGGTCGTTTCGTATCGTATTTGTCGTATCTGGTTTTCATTTTGGTTGTTTCGCTTGTTTCGGTGGTTTTGTTTCGCTTGTTTCGGTGGTTTCGTTTTGTTTGTTTCAGTGGTTTCATTTCGCTCGTTTCAGTGGTTTCGTTTTGCTTGTTTCGTTTCGTTGTTTCGGGTTTTAGTACATGCTGTCTTGTTCAGCTTTATGCATGTTTTCTTCTTTTATTTCTGTTAATATGTAATTGATAATTATTGTCCTTTTAAAAGGAATTTGTCTATCATGTGGTGATGATAAAGTTTGTGCTCAACACCCTTTGTTTAAGGGAGGTCTTTGTAAAGAATGTAAGGTAAGTGTTCAAAACAAAGCACTTGCTATGCTGATGATACCAAATTATTTATATTGAAAGAGGAACTGCAGTTTTTTTTTAATTCTGGACATTTACCGGTATTTAGGATACACATTAAAGTTTCCTTTCCTTTTGTCTTGTAGACATCATTCCTGGAAAATGTATATCTGTATGATGAGGATGGTTCTCAGGTATTAAGCAACGTCTAAAATTCCACAACAAATCAAAGTATGGGAGGGAAATGTTGGTTAGATGTCAAAAACACAATCGTCCTAATATTAGTCAGTGTCACACCTTGGAATACGTGTATTATTTAACAATTTTATTTGTATATTTAAGAAATATTCCAGACATTACATTCAGTGATCATGTGACAGTCATGGATTACAACTTTAAATGCAATAATTTGCTTTTGTTTGTGCCTAGATGTATTGCACCATCTGTGGTGATGGAAAAGAGGTTTTTATGTGCGATAAGACTGGATGCTTCAGGTTAGAAAAACACATTATGTATGGAAAGCAAACAAAATGTGCCCACTATAACCAAACTGTCCATAGACTGCTGAACATGTATGGCCAGTTGGTTGTTACACAGTACCTTATCATGCAAGAACAAGTGCCATTGGCCTTATTTGAACTATTTCTGTCTCGACCATCTCAGTTTAAAAATAATTAAATAACTGTATTTCTCAACTGTTTGAACTGTTAACTGATCACTATGCATAACTTTTCATGTTTCTACTATGATATTTGATCTCATCAGATCTCATTAGATTCTCATTAGTTGTTCATAACATGCCATAACTGATAGAATTCTTTTCTCAATTTCCTATAACTTTGAATCATGAATTTCATTCCCAAAAAGGTGTGAAATACTGGAGGTGCTCTCCATTTTGAAGTGAACTGACAAAATTCTTGCCTTCTTGGTCTCCTCTAGAAGCCAATATTCTCTGTCCTCACTTCACTTACATTAATTACCAATGTTTTTAACAGCTTAGTGAGAAATTAGATGTTAATTGTTTAGTCGACATAAAATGAAGCTCATTTTTTTGTAATAATAATGTCCCCTCTTTTTACCTTTTAGAAGAGTAGAAAGTATTTATAATTACATGACAAGTGTATTTTATATATTTGTGTAGGTCATACTGTAGCCTTTGTATAGGCATGTTATGTGGAAAAACTGCTGTGACAGAAGTGAGTCATAATGTTACTAATTAACAATAATTAACAATTAGACCCATAGCCCTTGCGGTTGAAGGGCCTAATTATTTTAGTATCACCCAACTAGTCGGACAGAAAAGCAATGCAAGGAAATGCAAGTTGAAGAAAGATTTACCCGGTATTTAGGACTAAAACGAAAGAATTTTGCTACTCTATAACTATTTCTAATAGTCCTCTAGTAGCGTAGCCAATCAAAATGCAGGATTTGCATTAGTCCACTAGTTGGGTGATACTAATTATAATTATACCTAATTATAATGGAACATGAAAAAAATTATAAGTTGTTTTTGTGCTGTTTTAGAACTGGACAGGGATGTAAAATGACATTACTTCTTTTCAGAAACCAAGTAGTTTTAGGAGGGTTGGGATTGACTATCCTTAGCATTGTTTCCTTTTTGCAAAGCCTTAACAGATTAACATGTGAGATTTACAGACTGAAATAGAGTATAAAGTTGGACACAAAATGGTGTTATTTGAAATGAGGATTAACAAATGTCTGGATAGACAGAGCCATGTTTTTCAGCTATTTTGGTAGTGAAGCATGCTTTAGCTGAAAAAATTAAAGCCACATACTGTGAGGGTAAAAGTGCATTTCCTAATTAGATAAATTAGTGGATTTTTGCGATAACTACATAATGGTAACACATGACTGTTTAATTGCATCTCTATGATAGTTGTTAGAAACCAACAGTCTGTCAAGGTATGATTTTGGAATGTCTACTTATCATTGTTTGTTGTTTAGATTGCAGCTTCTGAAAAGTGGGTGTGTTACATGTGTTCAGGAAAGTCACAAGGACTTATTACACCAAGAAAAGACTGGTCAGCCAAGCTACAGGAACTATTCTTGAATGACAAAGAACAGGACTTTGTAAGAATTGGATTTTCAATGTAGTTATGACAATTTCATGTGTCATTTGACGATTATAATTCATGGTTTGGATTTTTTGACGATTTCATATCTTGTCAAGTTTCAAATCTTATGGCCCTTAGCACTTTAGAATACATTAGCCTTTTCTCATTTAATGTACCTTTTGGAGGGCCCTTCTTCCTGGGGGTCACTTTTTTGGGATAGTTTAAATGTGTACTGTATTTGGGTCTACTGTCTTTCCTAATATTGTCCTGTAATTGTTTGAAATAAATAGGCAATTGAAATGTTTCTAAGGTAATAAATCTGTCACCAAGTAACAAATAATAAGTGTGACCCCCTATTTCAAAAACTCGCCAAAGTTTTGCGTATTGCCAGAATTCCGCCAATCTTCAAAGAAGATGAAGTACTGTCTTGGACTTTTAAAACTGATTATATTTGATATGTCCCATTACATAATTAAGCTTCAGTTTGCCAAGTTTGAGAGTATACTTTTGAGAGGTCGCTACTATTCAGTTGGGCATTTTCTGAACTCTATGTTGGTTGTCACTCTTGAGCATTTGTTGGCTTGGTTTGTATATTGTTACGGTGTGCAATGCATCATGGGCGAGGCAATAAAAAATTTCCAGTAGTTTTACACACAACATGGTGTCGTTTGCTTGTCTAGTTTGCTGTGTGATGAGAACAAACTATATTTGCAGAAAGCACCACACATTCTTCCTTCAGTTGCTCCAGAGCAACGCAGACCAATCCGAGTGCTGTCATTATTTGATGGGATAGCGTCTGGTCAGTACACTATACTTATTTTACTTTAACAATGTTCCAACAGCTAACCTGTACACCTGGCTGGTCAGCGACACTCATAATGTATAACAGGGAGGGGAAGTGACAGATACCAGTGTTTCAAGGAATGGTGTAGTTGAAAGTAATCTTTGTTTGAATTCTAAGTGTCTCATGATATTCAACAAATTACTACATGAATGAAGAACCATTAACCATTTTAAACATCGCAGAGGTGCTATTCCACGTGATAATAATAATGCCTATGATATATTGAAAACAGAAGAGTTAACTACAGCCAAACAAGACTCCAATGTCACTAACCTGTTTATTTTGTTTAACAACTTCAGGATTCCAAGCTTTGAAAGAACTTGGTATTGAAATAGAGGTGTACTGTGCTTCTGAGATCGATGAACAAGCGATGCAGGTTGGTATTGAAAAGCTGTCTACAATGAATATTAACTCTCTCCCCTTGCTTCCCTCACCAAGCAGTTCACATGTACAACTTGAAGCTGGGTCACTGAAAGGGAATCAAATTCTATATTTCAAGTCATGACTACTTTTTGACATCATGTCAATTCAATGGCAAGATATTTGTGGAAGAATAAACCAGGCTGATATAAGATATTTGAAATACAATTTGGAACGTTTGTGCATACAGTTTTTGTATCATACATCTATCTTACAGGTAGCCAAGGTGCATCATGGAACTAAGATCCACCATGTTGGTGATATTAAGGGAATCTCTAGAGATAAGGTGCCTGTGTCTTGTTAATGTTGATATAAACAGCTTTAGTTGTGTAGGTTCTCTTTAGTTGAATCAATCACTGTAAATTTGTTATTTTATTTTTGGTCCCTTGAACTAAAAACAACCGTAATTCAGCTTTGGTATCTTCTTGTTTTTATTTCTTACAATCATTGGCTTTATTCGCAATGTGCAACCTAGAAAAAGAAATCATGGTTGTTATTTGTTGATTTATTTATTTGCTAGCAGTGTTGTTCTTAAATTCCCTCTTCAAAAGAAAACAACAAAAATGATTAAAAAATGACTGAGGCAAGTGCCTCGCTTTGCCTGTTACTAGCTACGTTTATACTGTCCCATGACTGAAAGGTTACTATTGTTTAACTTTAGAAACAGCTCAATCTATGGTTGTTTTTAAGGTGGAAGAGATAGGACCGTTTGATTTTGTTTTTGGTGGAAGCCCGTGTAATGACCTCTCTATTGCAAATCCAGTGAGACGCGGAATCTGCGGTGAGTTCTGTGACT
>OMLO01002738.1_pt1 | contig 14368 bp, 11 predicted proteins | sample 1674811 | NCBI WGS metagenome assembly OMLO01 (sample SAMN06265003, study PRJEB25207) | coral metagenome | isolation source: Coral host | place: Mexico:La Bocana,Puerto Morelos, Mexico | collected 2008-11-13
AATAATACTATATGATCTGTAAAATATATATATATATATATATATATATATATATATATATATATATATATATATATATATATATCAGATGCATATTCATTGTCATGGTTTCTGGATGACCACTGGTGGTAATACCAACACAGCAAGGCGGATTCTTTTGAGTAATCTGAACAAGTCAATAATTCTGTCGAAAAGTGTGAAACCTGCTAGTTCTACAGGAGAGATTTGACTCACTTGTCTTGATCTCTTTGGGATTGATCAAGAAGGTTCTGCATTCTTTTGTCGACGTTATTCATTCTGTCTTGAAAGTGTTCTTCTTCCCCTTTGTCAAAGTACCCGTCGCCTATCATGGCTCTACCCTCATTCAGCACTTCATATGTTCGAGACTTCAGGGGCTCGAGATCCTTACGAAACTTCTATAAAACAACACAAGATTACACAAATCCGTACTGAGAAAGCATTTCAAAAACATTGTGGCTAGGAAAACACTGAAACACTGTATTACTATGGAATTTCGTTATAAAACTTGACGCGTTCTTCAAAAATCACATTATGAAATAAAAAAGCTATTTTTCGAGGCAGAAAAACCTGAAAGAACCTTGAGTTTGATTATTTATCCGTTGAAGCCAAATAATCGAGCACATACTCGGGGTCCCCAAAATCCAGATAACTACCAGATTTTTATAGCAAGTCCTTTACCTTTTGTTCTTCCAGCTGCTTTATCGCTGTCTCCAAATCCACAGAATCTTTCTCATTGTACGCAGGTTTACGGTGCTCTGCATCGGACAGTCCACTCTCCACTTCATTTAAATTCTTGTTAAGTTGAGCAGTAGCCTTGTCACGCTCCGACTTACTGAAAAGGCAATCACTTTGGTTTTAGAGAACATTTTACCAAATGTGACAACCCATTATAAATAGGAATTCAGGATGGCAGAATTAAGGTTATTATCTACAGACTTATGCGACGTTATAATCAACAAAACCTTGTAAAAGGCTAAAGACTAGCTAGCTATCTTTGGCACGTAAAGCAAACTTAAAAGGGACGTCCACCCACGTCTATTTGATTCTGTACGTCTCAGGTCACAGAGTAGCGTTGGTTTAACTTTATATACTAATCTTGTGTAAATGACTGATAAAAGCGTGCAGACGTCAATTGTAGAAGTGGACCTATACACCTAATTTTAAACTCCCTCTAAGGTATGTTAAGTCTGCATACGAGCCTAAGTGGCCCATCAGGCCGCGGGAGCTTATCCCGGTTTCTGTAGCATTAAGCGACTAGGAATATTGCTACTCCCTCCTGTATGCGATGCTAGTCCCTCTTACCACTCCTTTTTTTAGTACAAAATTTCCTAAAGGAATTGCTTCTCACTCCAAGCTCCATTTTTCTCATTTCAAAGAACAATCAACATGATTGAATATGAGCATTTCACCTGATGGCCGGTTTGCTATCAATCTGGTCCCAGCTATCATTAAGCGCTCCTTCTACCACTTCCAGACTATCAATAGTGACGGTCAGCTCGTTCACTGCTTCTGAAGCTTTCTGTTGAAAACAAAAATCATCTCAACAAAGCCAGACAAGCAGTTGTTCTTCGACTGTTTTGATTCTTGTATCATGTTAATGCAAGGGCCCGATGATCTTAAAAGGTACATGCTGCACTCATCCAAGTGATAAAAAATTGCGTGGTTAAAGATCTGAAGAGGGATTACATACCCGCTCCTTAGCCTTGCCTCCCTCCAGGTAATTGTACAGCTCTGTTAAGTACATGATTATTAGCTTCTTGTCGGGGTTATCGACATCAATATCTGTGAAGTAGGCAAAAATATCAGTGGTCACTTATTACAGCAGTATTATTTTGTTGCCTGCTAAATCCCATCAGTTTCCTGGTAATCACTCACGTTGACGAGGGCACCGGAGAGGCAGTACAATTGCCAAGGGATAGACCAACTAATAATTGAATGCAATCTCAGTATTCGATCAAGATAACTGGCGACTGATAAACAAACCTGAAGAGTCAAGATAGCGAGGAACTCCAAAGTGCTTCTCTGCCATTTTAAAGGAGTTATCCAGCCTTGCGTGAGTTGATGATTTTTGCTGGGCATCAAAGTCAAACAATTCAGGTCTATAAAAATTATGATTTTGTTTTGTTAATGGTTGATTGAATAACTTACTACCCTTACCTTAACACAGGGATGATTGGTGTACTTTACATTCAAAACTAAGGGTGAAGGAAGGTCCGGCGGAGACAAATATAAAAACTTCAAACTTAAAACCGTGTGCTTTGTTTTATAAATATAAGCCACAATATTGATCTTTGCGAATGAAGAACCATAAATATCAGATTTGTAAACTGGCTTTTTTCAATTTATGTACTGAAACTTACCTTTGCCACTTAACAAATTAACGACGTAATCGGTGATTTTAGGAAATTGAACGGGTCTCAGAAACTAAATTTGAGCTCTGTTTACTGGGCTACTATAAGCACATCAAATGATTGGGCTAACATGGCAAAGGCCCATAGCCGATTTTATTTAAACATCAAATTTCCTTAACAATCTTTCATAAGAAGTTTGGCCCAGTAAAGGTGAGGGCACTAAAAACAAAGACACTAAAATATAATTGAAAGGAAACCGTGGATAGGCCCTGGGGAGGAGGAAGGAGTATAAAAACACGTCTTGTATCGCAGCTTAACAGGAACGCAACGACAAGCATATGGCTTGGATGGTCATGTGATCTACGCAAAACCCTTATAGGGGGTCGACTGCATTGCGCCAATATCTCCCATGTTGTTCCCAGGCCCTCTCCGAATTACTCAATACACAAGCAGAGAAAGGACATAAAAATCCTATTTCCGGGAAATATTTGATTTTTTTTTGCGTCGCACCTAATTTCTGCTAGATATGCATTCTATGAATGATTCCGTACCTGTACGAGTGAATGAGAGCGTTGAATGCAAGGCCATTTCTCCAGCTCGAAGTAAAATCTGAGATTGTGACATAATCTTCATACCTAATAAAAAAAATTAAAAGTGAGCATGTCTAGAAGCATTAAACACCATTATACAATTGTATTGTATCTGGTAGGTACTCACCCTTTCAGTCGCTCCTTACACCAATCAAGCAGCTTCTTCTCAACGTTGAACGATTTGGCGGTCTCCTCTGTTACTGTTTCCTGCATTACCTCTTGGACCTATCATTGAGTGAAAAACATATTGCTTCACCGATAGGATTTCGTCTCTTAGCTTCACCTAATCGACCATTAGAGTCAAAATGACATGTACTTAACTATTAATCATAACGATTCTTACGCCGGCAGACATAATCGTAACGTTATTGTAGTAAAGGTAACAACAGAGGATGGCCCTAGATTTATTTTTATATTTGGACAATACTAATGACATAGAAAATATAAACCTGAATTTTATTGTACAGGTGCCACTTACTTGGAATCGGAGAATAATGCTCCACATAAGTCCAAGGATTGCACGAGGTTTTCCATCCACAATGTCGAATCCATTGATGCCCACCAGTTTTACCTTGAAGGGGATTACAAACTCGGTTTTCGATGCATTTGATAAAGTACTTTACAACAGTTCATATATAACAGCACAATTTTCAACCAACACGATTGAAGAGGCTCCTGTCAACTATTTAATTTGCCCGGTTTTGGTTACAAATTTGCAATGCAATCACATGCAGCTTCACAGCACGGCACGAACACATTTGACCAAATCTCCAGCCACATGTACTAAACCAGTCCATTTGAAATCCAAGGCTCGATGCCTCCCTTTCTCCATACCGCTCCACCCTCCTCCCACTGACACCTCCCCTCCTGACTAATAACATAACAAGAAACATGGCACAGAAAAAACAATACTAGATATACCTTGTGTTTCTCAAGTAAATCCATGGCTTGTTCAACATTGTTTAGCTTATGAACACGCATGTTTCCTTTCTCTTTTTTCTAGAAAAAGAAAGCAAAACAACAGCGTGAAGACTGAAGAACACTCACACACGAGGATTTGGAGGGGGTTTACCTAATAACCGAAAATTGTAACTTTTAGAGATCTGACATCTGCTAAATTCTCTGATAGTTCAGAGATGGGCTGAACTGAAAGCCGAGAATATCACCCAACGTAGCTTTATTTTCCTACTACTTCTTTGCATCGGCAGGGGTTTTTTTTATAACGAAAGGAGCGTTGTATTTTGGCTCTAATGGAATTTTATCGTATTCAAGAATGTAATTCTTTGGGGCAGTGTAACGGGTCTGTCACAACTGTTCGCAAAGTAGAAACAATTTGCGACAAAACACTTTCCACAGTGACTCTGGACCAATGTTTGGACCATCTACACTTATCGATCCGCCCCTTTCCATAGAATTTTTTTGAGGCATATTTATTGAATTAAGGGATATTATCTGTTGCGATCATTTCACTATGAGGTGTGAATTGTGGAAGTAACCGTTGTGACAAAGAGCCGCGTATCCTAAAAAAAAAAACGGCAGCACAAAACACAACAAAAATTAAAAAGACTTTCATCAGTCATAATCCCATGCCTGCCGGCTGATATCGTGACCGCGACAAAAATTAAATAAGCTCTTCTCATTGTTATCGTGACGAACGAATGCGTGACATTAGTTGTGGTTGCGAAATCACCACGCTGTTGTAATAGAATCTCTGAGCAAGAGGCCTGGTGTCGGAGAATTGTGAAGAGAATTAAAACACGTGTGTATTTAGGTGAAGGAACTGTTCTTTATTTCGGCCCGTTACATTATATTTTAAATTTTTACTTTGAAAATCTTCGATAGAAAAGCAATTAAGTCTGGATTAATCGTAATATTTACCAATGTACAATTGAGAAGACATTCCAACAGGTTCAACAACATTTTCCCGTCCATCAAGTCAATTACAATGTCTTTTATCTCAAGTGGAGGGTCATGCTATGAGGAAAATAGATAGATATAAATCTTAATATATAAGCGTCTCTAAAATCTGAAAATGTGTAATGAGTGGGTCCTACCTCTCGTACAACAGCTCCCAATATACTTGTTTTTTAAGCATTTTTTTTTTTTAACAAACCAGTTGTTAATTAGAAGGAGACGCATTTTTTTGTTAAGAAAACCCAGGATTCATGTTGACTACAATACGATTGAAACGCAAACGCGTCCAAGAAATAAGCTGATTCGACAATATTGCTAATAAATGATTTATAAACCTGGCGTTTTCCAAAGTGTGCTTCTAAGCCAACAGAAAGGTAGGACAAAACGTCCATGCCTCTAAAGTAAGCGAAAATTTATCAATACCTGGGCAAGCTTTGCATTTACCCATTTGGTAAATGTTTTCCTGTGTAAATTTTCCCTCTCGCCTGAAATAGAATCACAAAAAAACATATTAAGATTATTGAAAAATACGCATGATTTAACTTCAGTTGAACTGTTTGTTTATACCCAAGTGATTAATGGCCCGATTTATACTGGAGACGGATCATCCGTCTGGGACGAGCTTGGCCAAAGAACGATAGCTCGTCTGATAATCCGTCTATGAATAAATACGGGCAATCATCCGTCTTGACGAGTTTCCCAGGATGGTTCGTCCGTCACAAGACGGACTATCGCGAAAGGTCGTGTGGATAGATAATCCGTCCGCTTTGCCCGTATTTATCAGTCACAGTCGGATTATCAGAGGAGCTACCGTTCTTTGAAGCTCGCCCCAGGCGGATTACCGTCTCCAGTATAAATCGGGCCATTTTGTATCCTTTGTTCGAGTAAGCTTGTACTGTTTCCATTCCAGTTTTCTGCGTTTGATGGCACATGATTAGCTTTATGTTGAGGTAAACCTCTGTGGTACTCCACCTCTTTGTTATCTTATCTGAACTCTCCCCTCTGCGGCTTTGTTCTATTCATCCCCCAATCATATAGAATTCTTCAAATATTTTAATGTCATTTAAAACTGTCCAAATAACAAAGAAACAAACGATAGTGTTTTTAAGTGGCTTTTTCACTAATGCAAACTCTAAAATGTACGTTGCATTAAATGAGTGTAATATTCTCTCAATAAACTGTACATTATCTCTTTGATTACTCCACGTAAACAACTGTTTACTTTTTTTTCAATGCTTTCATTTCATTTCCACCAAACAAATTTGTGAATATTGATAGATCGAGCTTTAAGACTGAACAGAATATTGTATCTGAATAAAATAAATAAATCTTGAAGTGTTTTCAAATGCCTCTATCCCATCATTTTTGCCTCTTGCCATCAGCACAGCTCATAAAACTGTAATGCATAGTTTTATAATCCAAAAATTCATTTGCTAGACAAAAGTCTGAAATAATATATTTTTTTTTTCTTTCAAGCAATTAGACAAAGATGCTAATATTAGAATTGTTTTTGAATTCGTCATACTCCACTACACACCTTAGATTGTTTTAATATTCGAGACATGAGTCGGGCCATATTTATCACAACACATCAAAACATGCATACTTTCGTAGGAAAACCCGAAGCTACAATTTAAATCACTTACGCATTAATAAGCTTGTTTTAATAATAATGGTATGTTAGCATTGATGTGTAGCAGATTCCACGCATATCTGAAAATGTGATGGAGGTGTAACTTTTTTTCAGTTTGTTTGTAATTCGGTCATGTTTTTCCTAAGCACGCTATTTCCGAAGTTTCCAAATTTCATTTCTGTTCATATCTTGTCAGATATTTCGAAACAGAGGACAGCATCAACGGAATCGATCAACGCAAGTGTTTAAAAAGGCTTTTAAATTATTCCCGCTTTCACAAGAGGTCTCCAAAACCAAACGTGACTATTCCCTCATTCTCGAATGTTGGCAAATGTTGGCCCAGCCAGCATCGACCTTTCACTATCGAAGTTCATTGATTTTAAGTGAGCGAGGTTTTGTGGTGTCAATTAAGATTTACAGGGTACGTGAAGCTCGTATTATGCAAAGCTGCAGATTGTTTACAACTGGCAGAATTACGGGATTTAATCTCGGTTAGACTGATAAAGTCATGAGCCCGCAACCACCTGACTGTTTTTGTTCATTCAAACAGCACAGCGTTTCGGTAGGAAATACAAAATTTGTTTTTGATACTTCCATTCCTTTAATACCCGCAGTCATGGCTATCAAAACCCACACTCCTTAATCGAAGAGAATTCGATCAATCGAGCATTTGCTACGATCTTAAGCAATGCTTAAGTATTCAACTGTAAAATAAGTTCCAAAGTTGTCATACCTGTGCGGTCTTGTATTTTTTTCCTCAGTCTAATAGAGTTTTGGCGGGCAGTCTCTATCTCTTGGTCTCCCATGCTTAAAGCGGCTCTCAGTCAAGATTACTGCTCGTCTACACTTAATTAACAGTCGACTGCTTAATTCAGAGTAGATATGCAAATGTAGAGTCAAACTACGTAGGCGCTAGGCGACAAGGTACCGCGGGGTCAACTTAATTTGAATATAAATACTGATGCATAAAAATGCGTTTGCAGCTTTCGTGAAAAGTTGCATGCTTTCACGTCGTAAAATGATAATAAAAAAGATATTTTTCCATTAACCTCATTCAAAACGAGCAAAAAAATTGCAACCATCTTTTAAAGTTGGCTTGGCGAGATGAACGTTTTGTAAAGTGTTAGCTCGATTAAGGCAAGAAATTCCATATTTTAATTTAACATCCACACACGACACGTGTTAAAAAAATAAATATATATATATTGTGACCACTAACGATTCGTGTGGGTTTGCCCACGTATTAAGTCAAATGAACCGTTTATTTTTTAAAAAATTAAATATAATAGTTCAACTCGAAGAACAGAATGTGAACAACAAAGGACTGAAGAATCAACCAGACAACCAATTCACGTTGTAACAATTCAACAAAGAATAAAAAAAATAACGAGCTGATGTGTGAATGAAACAATATTTAGTTAATAAATTGTGTTTATACCGAAAAATGCAAACACGACATTGACAATAGTATACATGAAATGTAGTGACAATACCTATGACAAACTAAAAATGCTCAGAGGAGATTTTACGAAAAGCAAACACCAAATACAAAATAATTGTTCTTCTGTGACAGCCGTCCTCGTATGAAGATGGAAGCGATTTATGTTGGCTTTGATTGATGGTGATTGCTTTCTTGCCAACGGATCAGCTAGCCTGAAACTAGAATTCTAAGCTAAGTCGGGAAAGACTTCTAAGGAGTTTCGACTGACCTCAGAGATTTGTAATCGGTTGCACCAATTTGTTTGCAGACCTTTTGCTTTGACGTCAGCATTGTCACGAGCGCGAGAAAAAGACCCGAAAAAAGCAGAGGGAAGGAAATTGGGATGCGTCCGCTCAACGACAACATAATTGTAAAAAAGACGAGGAAAAGAGAGTAGTTGCCGTTTGAAAACATGTTTTTGTCGGCCGCTGACGTCCATATAGCTTGGTTCAATATTCGCGTTTTCACAACCAAAAAAAAAAATATATCAAACAGTCAGTGCCGTGAACAGGTTATTGTGACAGACAAACACACCTTTAAATTGATCAAGCTCCGAGGCACAGAGTGTCACATTATTCGACCCACTTTTGGGAAGGAGCGTAAGCACTGTATCAGCTAGCAACCTTGAAAAAATTTCAGGTGGACTCTAAGATCTGCCACTTTTTTCATAGTACTAGTAACTTGCGATGTAGTTTAAATAATTAGGCGCCAACGTAAAATGACAGAAGAGTCGCTATAGATACTGTTTATGGAAAAATATCTAGTATTTAAATTTCGACATTTCCACGAGCTATATTCACCGTTGATCAGCTTTGTCAACATTTCCAGATAAAATAAGTTCGAACGAGAAATGTGAATTTATTTGTTTTTGTTTGTTTTGAGGTTATCTTGTTTCCACCTGACTCTATAAACAATTTGAAATTAAAAAATGTGTAGCAATTATTTATTTTTTGTTCGGTAATATAAACACAGCAACACACAGCGCTCACTGGCATGAAACAGCCGGCATTCCAGTTTAAATCTAAACGAGAGCCCGTTAATAGCATCCTGTTTTGTTCAAAAGATAGCTTCTAAATACTACAAGAAATTTTTGTCTATTTTTTGAAGTTCTATATTTTGTACATATTTGACAACAATCTATCAAACACGTAACAAAGCTGCTTAAACTCACTGGTGAATATTAAGGCCTTGTTTAATTCCGACTGCGACTACTTTACATCTCACTCGAACAGTTTAGAAACCACAAACCGAGCATTTATTTTTCTTCTCATCTATTTCTCCGTAAGCGTTAGAGTAGACAGGGTAGCATGTCAGCGTGAGATTTGCGCAAACGAGAAATATCTGAACTTTCCTAGTTCATGACTACCGAAACATGACTACGAATTTCTCTTAACCTTAAGATGTATTTTAAAATTATTATATTATTTTAACTGATTCCTTGTCACATTGTTAATGTTCTGATTTACCGTGTTTTCGATATGAGTTTGGGGTCCTTTGTGCATGCGAGAATGACAATGTGTACTGATTATTTCCAGAAGTTCTGTGTACTTACTGGCTAAGAGCGCAAATTGTTGTGAATGACGTCGAGCAATACTGACATCCTTAGCAGCTTTCTGAAACTTTTTTACAGCAGGCTTTGCATTACCAACCGCAGGTTTACCTTCCATCGTCAAAACAGGGTGTAGTAATATCGAAGGCAGAATGACCTACTCGTCTTTCGGTAGTATTTCAGTTTCCCTTGATTACACACGAATTTATGCACAGACATGTGGACGCATGGTTTTAAAAAAGAAATGACAATGTCATATTTGCAGCAGTGACCCGTTCTCTAGAAACCGTTAATCATCTGCATGAGAAAGACATAGTCATTTTTCATACCGAATATTTTGTTAGTTTGGAGAGTTCGATGTTCATCGATCGCAAAATATTCGCGCTGGTAATGTTAGGATTAAGTACAAATTTTATGCGATATATATTCCTTGCTCCTAACGACTTTCAATTGTAGCTGAGTGTATCGAGTTGGCTGCAACTTAAGTAAACGAAAGAACAGCGCAAACGCTATCTTCATTGATTTGCATCTAAATTGAGTTTGACGTTATGTTTAAAATTGTGGTTTCATATTCTTCAGCGATTTTGCAGATATAAAATACCATCCCTTTTTATTTTACGAATCGATTTATTCGTGCTCGAAACTGATAAAGAAATATTGCTGCAGTAGCTCGTGTTTTGTGAATTTGTATCTATTACTATTTGAAACTCTGCAATATACTTCCGGTCAAGCTAGTCCCAGCCTTATTCTTTCCATTGCACGTGGTAAAATTCCACATACGCTGCACAGCGCAAAGCTTTTGCAGTTGAAGCTTTTAAAAAGGTCTTTGTTCTCGGTTTAGACCACTTTAAAAATATAGATATATATTATGACTTTAGATGAGTTTTACACTGATAAATCCAGAATAGTGCTCAACAATGATGGAGCGGTAATAACAATGTTTTTCTACTCAATGTCGTTTCATATGGGCTTTAATACAGGTCTGTTTCGTAGACCAACAAAGAGTTGATCCACTCATCAGTTAAATTCCATATACACTGTAGTCGCTAGGGATTAAATACATCGGCAGCATGATCGTTACAAAATTCGAACTTAAACAACAATAGTAATATACATGTGTGAGCTTATGACTGGTCATTGAGGATGCGATTGAATTTAAGGAGAAACTTGCGCCTGTGCCTGCAAGGTGATACAAGCTCATTACGTCTGTTAAGAGTTGCCATGTCCGGTTTATATAAAATATAGAATTTCTCGGTATTACATAGATTATATAATTCTCATACATAACCCAGCAGTGGGTCGATTCTACGTTGGCAGTGCTCGGTACGTAGAAGTGGAGCGAGTAGTCTTCTAAGGCCCCGTCCACACGTATCCGCCACTTTTTCTTTCCGAACACGGCTTCCGCCAACACGCATCCGACGAATTCGGAAGCGAATCTAGATATTTTGAATCCACTCTCCAGAGATAAAAAAAAAAAAAAAAATATGCAACGAATCCGATGGCATGTGGACGGTAAATATTCCCGGTTATTTTTTTAATCCGATGACGTAGAAAATCGCGTGCAGTCTCTCACCCAATTAGAAAACAATATGAAAATGTGGCAAAACACGAGCCAAACTAACAGAACAAATTTGCGCTCTTTGGCGCATACTCCGATGACTAGGCACTACTGGGAACTCGAACGGAATCCGTTAATCCGGATACCATTGGATGCGTGTCGACAGGGCAAGTGCGATTTGAAGGAGGCAGCGTAACCGAGTAGTTTAGGGCGCTGGTGTTGCAATCCAGAGATTCCGGGCTTGCCACCAGCGGGAGTTGTTTCTCTGTATTCCCGAGTTCAAAATCCTCGGTCACGCTTTGTAAATAGCCAAACATTCTGCTTCCTAACAGTTGGGATTTTTAACTATGTTACGTTTATTTAAAATATTTGTTTCAGTGATTTGCCTGTGAACTAGCTTAGTGCTTTTATACTTCATAACCACTACAAATGGGTTCGAATCCCGTTCAGGCTTAGTAAGTCAAATATATGACTTTCATATATTCATTTGCATCTTTCACCTTCTACGGGTATATTACGAACTCACAGAGTGACCAGCTCCCAGATGGCTTGATAGCTCAGTCGGTAGAGAACTTCACCGGTATCGCAGAGGTCGTGGGTTCGAATCCCGTTCAGGCCTGAAATGTTTTTTCAGGCTTTAATTTCACAACTGCTTAAGTTTTGTGTGTAACTGCGAGGATCAATCATAAATTCAGATCTTTCTCCGCAGTTCAAATATATGATCTTTCATATATTCGTGACTAAAGAAGGCTGGTTTGGCCAGCCGAAATACAGTACACCTTCAAAAAATCATCCTACGTTGTGTTCACGGTTTTTGCTTTTGTATTCTTTATATATTCTTGGCTTGCGCGTGACGTCATCATTTTCTTAGATCCAAGATAAAAGAGCCACTAATGTTTCTATCCTCATTAGACATGAGAGGGGGTAAATTTATATCTGTGTAACCCTTTTCAGCTGAGTAGCCTGTTTCCTCTGCGAACTAGCGCATTTTCAATTTTAGAGTTATGGCGGTGCGTGGCATAAAGCTTATCTCGTGATATTTAGCCATTTTGGAAGTTAAAGTATTAGGAAAAGTACTTATGTAAATTTTTGTTTCTTCAGTACAGGTAATCAGTCGTCCAGATAGCCAAGGTAGGTTAAAGATGATTACACTATTTTGCAGCCGCCATGTTGGTGTACCACAAAGGTACACCAGTATGGCTGCTCCATACTGGGCTCTATAAAAAACGCACAGACTTCAAACTTGGAGAAGTGACTTCTTCATTAATCTCCGATAACATCACAATTTCTTGACTGTATTTACCGAATGGTTTTCGAATTATTTATAGCGTGACAGTGCAAGCCAAGAATTCATTTGCATCTTTCACCTTGTACGGGTATATTACGAGCTCACAATGTGACCAGCTCGCAGATGACTTGATGGCTCAGTTGGTAGAGCATTGCACCGGTATCGCAGAGCTCATGACCACTATAAATATGATTAAATACGCTTTTTTTATGTCATTACAATTTAATTCCAAACACAGAAAATAACATTTTCTCTTTGAGCAAACGCACTTCTTATGTTTGTGTTTCGTTGATGTGGTTGTCACACTGCTCACCTTATAGTTTACGTGGCCACTCATCGGTGGTTACAAGATGATTAAAACCTGAGATGTTTTAAATCTGGATGTCTTTCTTACGTGATGATATCTCTCACGAGTGCCGTAATAATGGTAATAATAATAATTTATTTCTTATAGAGCGCGAAATTCATGTAGATATGCGCTTGCGCGCTTTACAAGCGCGCTATACATTTAGTGCAGCGAAGGTACCAGCAGCACTTGAAGATAAGATTCGCATCCCTGTGCGGTCATGGTAGATCCTCTATATTTGATTATTGAGCTGTTTCGTATGTCCGCCCCTCTTAACCAAATGATCATGATACAGGCTTTAAACTTCTTCATCGCACAAAATTTCTTAACTATTACCAATTTTTGTAATATTTAATTCTCTCCATAGCAAAACAAAAAAAAAAAAAATGAAAAAAAAACCGGCTCTCGAAAATTAACGAAGCGCAATATTGTACTCGGAATTTAACGCTACTTTACAAAAGTAAAACATGTCTCTTGATGCACTTTTATTAGATAGTCCGATAGCGATAGTCTTTCCTTTCAAATCACCCTTCAGGAAAAATGCCTATTGCAAATGCTGACCTTTCTAGCATAACTTAGTGCAGTCTATACAAACGCACGTTTAAACCTAATTTGACTTTGTGTTAATTTGGTTATGTTCAATGTCAATGTAAAAGTAGGCTTCATGGACAATTATTCCACAGGTTAGAATCCTTTTGGCAAGATTTTCCATCAAAACGAAAAATTTAAGCCATTTACGCTTTCGCCAAATTAGTTTCCGCGAATAAATGGTTTTTGGGTTAAGTTCTCTGAAATAATGTTGGCAGCCATTCTAACCTAGAACTAGTTGTTTTAAACGAAATTTTGCAAAGGAAACAAAACCTAACCACATTTAAATAAAGATTCTGTTACTGCTTAATCGTTAATGGATGGTCATCACTGTCCTCTCCTTCTGTATCTTAAATATGATTAAAAAATCTATTTCACTTACTGCTTGACTGAGTCCCTCTTACTGCTTGGTCAGAAGACGTAACTTTCGTGATTTTTTGAAGGCTTTGTAGAAAATTCGTATGAGTGTTATCCATATTTTTTTCAGATGTCATGTTTAGAAACAAGGCAGTAAAATGGGTCTTGGATAGAACCTGCTAAGTGCAATTATCTCGCCTTCAATCAACATATGTAAGACACATGACCTATTAATAATAATAGCACCATATTTGTGAGAGCGAACTGTTCCATAGAGACCGTTAACCCTTTCACTCACTCGTTTTAAGTGCCACTCTTTCTACTGATCTCACGTGAATTTTGAGAGCTACACCAAGCCAAGTAAAATTTAAAATTTCTCCATCTCCTTTGCTTAACCTGTGGGCAATGTTTTGGCATTCATGATGTTAAAAATGGAATCGTTGAATCGTCGAATCGTTTTCCTTTTCTTTTGTTTTTTTTGTTATGCTTTTCTATTCAATGTCTTTTTGCTGTCAACGGCTGTTACTTTTGCAATTGATAAGCACTGTAAGCCACTGCGGTATTCCTGTCAACCCTATTCAGACAGGTCTAGTTTTTTTTTTGTCTTTTTCATATTTTATTCATCTATTTATTTCGCCTTTATCTTCTTCCGAGATCGGAAGAGCACACGTCTGAACTCCAGTCACACTTGAA
>OMLO01002740.1_pt1 | contig 14366 bp, 10 predicted proteins | sample 1674811 | NCBI WGS metagenome assembly OMLO01 (sample SAMN06265003, study PRJEB25207) | coral metagenome | isolation source: Coral host | place: Mexico:La Bocana,Puerto Morelos, Mexico | collected 2008-11-13
GAGAGGATAGCCTGAAAAATATGCCTAGGTTTAAACCAAATTCTATGAAAATAAAGGCCAAATGAAAATGCTATTTCGGATAATAATTGACCAACACGAAAGCAAAAAGGCTCTCATCACATATTTTTAACATATTTTCATATTTCGATTATTGTTTATCATGTTTAGTTTTTAGTGATCTAGGGCCTCTAAGGAAATCAGTTTTTGTAACTGTAAGAGTTACGCTAGCTAAATGAAAGTATCTTCTTCTTCTTCATCGACATCAATTAACATTCAATTGCCTGCGACAAACTGAGAAAGAAGCAAATACTAATGGAGAGCGCGTTTGACTTGAGCTACATGTATGAATCACATTTGTTTTCTGGTTTTAGGCTTTTTCAATTTTAGCAGAAGCAAGCGATGAAGTTGCCATGAAAACAAGAGTCTTACAACAGTTTTACTATGACACCGAGGACTGTCTGCAAAAAATGGACGACAAAACTCTCGCTTTGCTACAGAAGAACATGGGCAACATTAAAGAAAAGATAAAAGATCGCCGAGTACAACTGAAACGGAAAGAAAATTACTTTCTAGTAGCAGGTAAATGTCACAAAGGATCATAAAAATCATTTAATTTTCAACTTCTCCTGGGAAGATTCCAAAATTGGTAGTGACACAACAAGAATTTCATGACATCGATTTTAGCTTAGTTTTAGAAGCGTAGAAATTAAATATACTAACAGACGGTTCCAGTCCTGTGAAGAGCAAGTTTCTTGATGAAAACGCGAGAGGTCCAAAGTGTAATTTAGAGCTGTAAAAGACATGCAACACCACACGCATTTCGTGAATTTGCAGCAATCGTTATTTCTCCGGATATATCCTAATGTATCGCAACGTTAATGTGAGCAACTAATTTAAAGAAGACTACGTGGTCCATCCAATAATAGGCGGTTAATACATTTAAAGGTGAGACAAGCTCTGGAAAAAGCAGCCTGGTTAACCTTATTCTTGGAGAGGAACTTCTTCCATACTCCTTGCTCAGCACAACGTCCACCATATGCGAAATGAGATATGGAGATCAGCCCAGAATTGTGGCCCACTTTAAGGACAAGGATCCAGAAACAGGGCTTCCAGTTAGGGAGGTTCAACTAAAGGCTGCAACCTCTGAACAAAGCTATCTTCAGCAGATCTCTCCTTTTGTTCGCGTAAAGAGTGATCGAGAAAAAGGTTCAATTTACAAAAAAGTGGAACTTTTCTGGCCTCACCAACTTTTGAAGGTATTATCAGCTATGTGACAGTTCATTAGAATTTCTTAGTTATGTATGTTGGTATAGTTATGAAAGTAGAACAAAGCATGTCAAGGCCGCGACAAAGCAAACAGGTCCCACTTAACCCTTGTGGTCCCTTAGACTGCAAAATACACTGAATTCATAATAGCGGACGATTCGGGAGAGCCTTGGCACGAGAATATGAAAGCGAGGCGGATGAGGATAGAGCTAAAACCTTCAATAATGGCGACAAACACGTTTACAGCTCCAGTTTTGCTTACGGATACTGACAATCCCGGCGCTAGTCTTCAAAGAAGAAAGCCAGCAGAGCTGCCGAAAGCTGATCTTTTGTTTTGGCTGCGATGTAGGGGTGATTCGTGTAAAGGCCTCAATTTGAAAGCCCAGTTCGTGAGGTGGTATGTTTGATCTCGAAACATGAAATGTTCTGTTTTGTTATTCCGCGTGAAATACGGATCCTGAAAACCATTAGCTTTTTTTACTATGTATTAAAATCCTCTTAATTCGCAAACACGTCCCGTTAGGTTGAAGGTTCCAAATTATTAAACTCAAGCTTGCGAGCGTAATTTCTGTTGTCACTTTATCTTTACTAGAGTGGGAAAGTACATTGCAAGTAGCAGGGACAAAATTATAGTTGACCCAGATCCCAACAAGATATTCACAAAGAGAAAAGCCAGAGAATGCTCTATTTCGCTTGCTGATTCCTCCACCCAGATAAAGGATGTTAGCAAAGTAAATTATCCTACAACAAATACTCACTGTTTAGAGCAAACGAACAGAAGATCTAAATTTTAAATTTATGAAAATCCAGCTTTGGCCTGTACATCAGAGTTCAATGTTCTAGGCTGCGCTCATGTCAAGCTACGCTCTAGCTTTCACATCCTCTCTGGGTGCTCTGGGTCGTGGTGGAGGTCTCTTCCGAGGCGAGCTCCTCTTCCATGCAAAAACAGATGGAACAGCTCTATCGACGGATGTTAACCGTCCAATACCTAGGCTCTTCTTAAGGTGTTCTTCCTTGAAGTGAAGGGAACAAGCTTTTGTAGAATCTGTTATAGAGAAGTGTTTACCTGTATCTCGTCGTATCGCGCGTGCAGCCATTTTTCCCTCAAGCACTTTTCGGTTGGAATGCTGAAAAATCCAACATTCTCGCCGTTTCAGCCAGTGGTCCCCTTGTGACTACAAAGTGGAACACAGCAATACCGATTCCGTGGCGATTTATTGCTATTCATAGCGAAAACAAGCACTAAGAACAACAACAATTTAAATTACACAGCACACGCTTCTGTAAGCTAGATTTTGTTTATCCTCATCCGCCTCGCTTTCATGTTCTCGTGCCGAGACTTTCCCGAGTCGTCCGCCATTATGAATTCGGTGTATAGTCGTATTTTTTTGCGAACGCCAGCGACGGTCAATATTCGAACGAAAGGTCTCGAGCGAGTGTAAAAACGGAGAAGGAGAATGGGGAGAGACGCTAAAAAATACGACTGTCCGCTTTGCATATATTGAACTCGTTCAAAATTACCCGTTCTTCCAGCAACGGAAAATTCCCATTGGTTTAATTTTGAAGAAACCTTCCATCAAATGTTAATCACACCTCGTCAAAAAGATATAGAGGCCATATCATTTTCCCAGTGACAGTTCTTGCGGGAAGATGGACGCCATTGATTTGGGTGTGTTTAGGAGCGATTTAGGATTTGTCTTGAGATCGGAGCAAAAGGAAGCTGTGGGATCGCTTCTCAATGGAAGAGTTGTTTTTGGTGTGCTGCGAACAGGCTTTTCAAAAAGCCTGATATGTTAGCTATTTGTTTGGCGAAAAGCAGAGCTTCCAACTCGCCAATTGCAGCTTCAGTCGATAGCCTGACAATTATTGTCATTTGTCCGCTCAAAAGCAAATAACAGTCGAACAACTGCAGACAGTCTTTTGTTACTGCACCGTACCGCAATTGCATTAGACAGAGCAATGGCGTTTGAAATTTTTAAAAGATCAGGAGGTTTCGACACTCTGGAAAATAAGCATCCAAAGTATCAAATTTAAAATGTGGGTGGAGGTGTCAGGGAATTTTTGATACCTTAATGACTTTATTCGAACTCCCAGTCAGAACGAGTTCGTTGAATGGGAAGCCGACAGTCGTTTTCTCGCCTCGCACTCCCTGCGGGAGTGTGAGGCTCGCGCGCTTCACATGCGAGGATGGCGCCCGTCCTAAAAAGTCCGAAAACGACTGTTTTGTAGTCTGGTGGTCCCTACATGTCATCAGCAACTGAGTCACGTCATCAAATTCACAGCAGAATTAAAACTTTAATACCTTCCAAATTTATAGTAAATAATAAATATACATAGAACATTGAAATAACTACAAGTTTTTTCATAACAATTCCCTATCTTTCAGAAAGGCGTGGTTATAATTGATACTCCTGGTATTGGTGAGTCTGACATCAAGGACGAGATAGTCACGCAGTACTTAGCTAAAGTCTTTGCCTTCATTTATGTCATAAACAGTGCTGCAGAAGTTCAGTTCAGAGTGAGTATTGACAATTAATAAAATTAATGATGTTACTGAGTATTTGTAGTAATGTCTTTCTCAAATCGGCACATACATATCGTAGGGCTTCAGAGCTAGTCCTTTAGGTGTGGGTTACACTGCAAGATTCTTCCGGGTTCTAGAACGAGGGGAGGCCCGGACGTCAGAAACCTACATTTCCACATATTCCATATTTTTACTGGTGCCCTTGATACTTTAATTTTTATAGACCTAAGGCTGCAAAATGTTCAGGCATGTTAAATCGTGCTACTTTTGATTTGTAGCTTGAAAAGCTGCTGTATGATGTAAGGAAGGTGACTCTCAAAGGACAGAAAGAATCGTTCTCATCCCAGTGTGCGTTGTTTGTGTGCAACAAATGGGACCTAATTTCGGAGGAGGAAGTAAAAGAGACCCAGAATCGCGTGACCAAGTTGCTGAAAAAGTGTTGGCCTGGTCTTGATCCTGAATCAGAGATAATCTTTATGTCAACAAGGAAAGCCAGTTTAGCCCAGGACTACGGAGTGATTACTGGAGAATTTTTTTCTTTAATGGGTGCCATAAAGTCGATGGTTTTGAAAAGCAACGAAGCCCAGTTGGAAATGCACTGGAAGTAAGTATTTTAGCATGTATAATTGACCTGTCAATTTTAGAAACAAGTAGAATAAATGACTAGATTTAGCCAGGCTTAAAAGCACTGACCAAACTCTTTGTTCGTAAAATGATTCGTTTAGTGTAAATTGAGAGTTGATTACGGATGGAAAAAGCATGGGCGCCTGTAAGCTTGGTAAAACGTCCAGTTACCTGAACTGGTAGTAGAACCAAATATCGCCGAAGTGCTTTGTTCTTAAAATGAGTCCTCCAATGTAAATTGGACCTTGATTACGAGCGTCTGTAGGCGTGCGAAAACGTATAATTATTTGAACTGGTGGCGGAGCATAATATCTTTTAATCACGTTGAAAAAGGGATAAGTGACATCGACAGATACAATTCCCGCTATTAGAACTGATCATGACGCAATATCTTTAGAAATTGGAGAATTGGAAAATGAACTTAAAGGTCCTGGCTATTGGAAGATGAATTGTTCCTTGTTAGCGGATGAAGAGTACGTAAATCGTGTTACGGAATTGATTCCAATCTGGGCTTCCGAGGGATGAAAAGAATTGTCAGATGATCACAGTGTTTGGGACTGGATAAAATATAACATTAGTTTTTCTGCTAGCTGGCATTCAAAAACGAGATCGAAAGGAAGAGAAAGAAGTAAGTCTTCAATACGAACTTACTGAGGCAAAACAAGCATCGGAAAAAAATCCTTGTGATTCTCTTATCTCTCGCTATCACAAAACTCGGGAAAATCTAGACCCGCTCTCCCCTTATCTTTTTATAGTAGTAGTGGAAACTCTAGCAGTTGCGATTCGTCAAAATCAAGGAATAAGAGGAATAAGTATCGAGAACGAGGAAACAAAGATCTTGCAATAGGCATATACAACTGCAGTGCTATCCGGGTATAAGCTCAGCTGAACAATCGTCTAAGTTGTTGAACTTTTTACTTGGGCTTTCCGAAGGACACGCCCGAGGTATTCGGCTTTTTGTGTTCGGTCACAAAACACAGTTCAACTACAGAGCAAGCCTGTGTCTTTCCAGACAGGATCTGGGATTGGCTAAAAAAACAGTAGCAAAAATAATGACACAATAGCCATGCCACCGAAACAATAGAAGCTACGGGATAAGAGAACGAATCAAAACACAGGGCTGGAAGAGGTATAGGATTACTCCAACTACAGCGCATGCGTGAATTGTAAGCTCATGCGTACAATGAACCCTAGAGCGCATGGTTTAAGCAACGGCCGCCATCGTGGACAATACCTCGCTTGATTATGTAAGCGAAAGAAATTCGGTAGCTATTACCCTCAATAAACATACAAAGTCACACTCGGTAGACCCATGTCGCGGTTCGCGGTAGACCCATGCTAACATTTGTGGAGCGTTTTGGGAACGGGTCGGTCCGCGAACTTTAGGAGAGATCAATTTACGAGCGATCCTTTACGAGTGAACCTGCTATATCAAACGAGCTATCTCATATTATGTTTACATGTAAACACAACCGTGTATTTAGACGTGATCGAGAACCCAGTAGAATACCAGAAGCTACTCTGAAACGTCTCAGAAGAAAGGGCATGAAACTGAAGGAATTTGTTTATGAGCGTATTCGTCTAAGCATACCGAAGTCCTCTTGGCTACGACGTTACTAGTATGTGAAGGATAGAAGAATTACAAAGAATGTTTGTAAGCTTCGTACGAAGAGGGTAAGATTAATCAAAGTTTCACAAGGGTATATCAAAGGGTAATTGAATTGAAGTACAGAGCAAGTCGGTATTTATTAATGTTTTCTTGAAGTAAAACTATGTGTCTTTTATAAGAGTCAGACGGACGTATCAAACTATTGTCAATTTCAACTGAGTTCAGATGTATAGAGAAAAACCCTGGTCCTACTCCAATGTACATTGACTCTAGCAAATCAATTACGGCACCCTAAGCCAAGCTAATGAGTTGGTATTTGGACAAAGTTCTAGGCAAGAATGTGTTGCAATGAGTTTATGCTCTTTGATTTACAATTAAACGTTATCAAAACAAACTTGCAAAAAAATATGAAACTGAATTTAAAACAAGTAAGAGGGATTATTTTAAAAAGAATGGATATTTAGCCCTTACCAGAATCAATATGTAAACACATAAAGTAATCAAGAAACAATTTAGATTGATTCGCTCTTTATAACTACAAAATTATTCATTCCATATTTTTTTTTGTGTGTCCTTTGTTCTTGTTGTCTTTTTTTTTTCTCGCGTATTCTTATTTTTTGTCACTTGTAGTATAACGTAAGATACTGATGTAAACGTCACAGCCATTTATTAATTGACTGAGGAAATGAATATATATAAAAAAAATATGTCGCTGGAATGCTCTGTTCGTAGAATTCTTCCTTCGATGCAAATCGAGGGTTGATTGAAGACGAGTAAAGCATGGGCGCCTTAAGGCGTGGTAAAACGTCCAATTATTTGAACTTGCAGCAGAAAGAAATATTACTGAAGTACTTCGCTTGTAAAATGATTTCTGTAATGCAAACTAAGGGATGATTACGGACGGAAGCATGGGCGCCTGTAGGCGTGGCAAAACATCTTTTTATTTGAACTGTTGGTAGAGCGAAATATCGCTGGAATTCTTTGATTGTGAAACGATTCTTTCGATGTATTTTGAGGGTTGATTAGGGAAGGGGAAAGCATGGGCGCCTTTAAGCGTGGAAAATTGTCCAGTTACTGATCTGGAGAGCGCGAAATATCGCGGAAATATTTTGGTAGAAAAATGATTTCTTCTATAGAAATCGTGGACAACAAAGCATGGACGACTGTGGGCGTGGTAAAATGTCCAGTTATTTGAACCGGTGATAGGGAACAATTTTTCCACGAGCGCGGGTTGGATAGTGATATAGAATACTAGACTAAATACGAATAAAAACTCCCCAACAAATTGCGCCAACACTTACCTTATTTTTGGGGCATGGTATAATCACCCATAACAATAATGGCTGAGCCAATGAAAACTCTCGAATGGCAGTATCCAATGATACAGTTTTTAATAAGGCGAAATATCACTGGAATACTTTGCTCATAGAATGATTCCTTTGAAATCAAGGGTTGCTCACAGACAAATAATTTGGTTATATCAACTAAGTTGAAAATGTAAATTGGCCAACGTAACTCGTTACGCGAAGGGAGAAGCCATGGGACCGTGATGAATGTCAAATCAGAGGCGTTCGAGTGAGATCACTGCAATGTCAAATGTTCTATTACATTGCAGTTCTGCTGGTTTTAAAATCGCAAACTAGAAAGTCAGTTTTCTATAAAACGGTCTGTGAATAATAAGGTAATCTGATTAGTTATTATAGAAATGATGATTGAATGTTGTTTTTATTCTTAATGATGCGAATAACAAAGCTTATTTTTCCCCAGAATCCCAGCGCTCCGGAGTCTTGAATCCTTGAATCTGATTGGTTAATCGCGCGCACTTCAAGGGTCCTCAGTTGCGGACCGCTCCTAAATTTCACTCATAAAAATTTGGGGTAATTGTCAATCCCTTTCCTGTTTTACACTTTAATCGACTTAAGTTTATCTCTATTTACTTCTAAATGGCAAGGAAAGTCACCTAAAGTAAATTCAATTGAGTGCTTTGAGGTCGCAAGAGATCGGTTTGGCTGTTTGTAGCTCGGCGCTGGAATGGCGCGTTATCTTTTGTTTCTGACTCAATTTCAGTCGAGTTTACCTCACTGATCGTTGCTGTATTTCAGAGAATTTTTGTGGAATACAGATAACGAATTTCCTGCTGGTCAATTAACGTTACATGAGCTAGCTTTCCAGTGATTCATAACGACTGACAGAAATTTCACACTTGCAAAGAAACTAGGGGGAATTTAAATGGTGAACTAGATGCAACTAACATAAAGTAGCTCAAAATAGATCATATAAAATATCATATATTTAAACTGCGGAGAAAGATACGATTTTATGATTCATCATCGCAGTTACAGGCACAACTTAAGCAGTTGTGAAATGAAAGCCTGAAAAAAAAAAAAAAAATTCAGGCCTGAACTGGATTCGCACCTATGACCATTGCGATACCGGTGTAGTGCTCTACCGACTGAGCTATCAAGCCATCTGGGAGCTGGTCACTTTGTTAGTTCGCAATATACCCGTAGAAGTTAAAGGATGCAAATGGATATATTAAAGATCATATATTTGAACTGCGGAGAAAGATATGAATTTATGATTGATCATCCCAGTTACACAGTTTTTAACAATACGGACCTCCAAGCCGGCAAACATCATTTATGTGACAAATCGTAACAGTTTTGCTTTTAAGGCTATATGAATTCATAATTGCTTGTCCAAGAATAAATCAGTGTTGTTTACTAAAAAAAAAGGAGCTGTTGAAACAAAAGGAGTCGGAGTAATGTGTTACCTATAAACGGGATCAGTAAAGTCAGTCAGTGATGCGTATCCTGGTGCACACGACGCGTCCGCTAACTGAGTTCAATAAGTACGAAGTATTGGAATTCTAACTGAAAGGTCCTTGAGACTCTGTAAAACACGGCTAGTAACATGAGAAGAGCAGTCACTACTGATTGGTCCATGAAAAAGCGTGGGAAAGCTTGTACTTAAACTTGCATTTCCATAGCCTTCAGACGGCCTGATAAAAAAAAATCCTTAATGTATTTCGCTTTGTAGGATATGCTGCAGGAGCTTGGGCCTGGTTCCTACTCAGATTTCCTGTCATGTTTCTTTTCCCTACGGTTTTGTTCGGCAGGTTTTTTCTGCCCATCGTATAACCACGGTGTCCTGTTAGTGGTTACCGGCTTTATTACTGTATGATTGTGAATATTGGAGGAATTTAGAAGATAATGTTTTGTCCACATGCATTTCGTCGATTGGATTCCTTATTTACTCTACTCTGGTACGTAGTCGGCCAAGACATACAAAATAAAACTAATGGATCAATACAGTGTTCTGTCCGAAGCCTAGCTGCTTTACGGTTTCGCACGGGCGCAGTAACACCTCAATACCCTACAGGAAGAATGGACATTACTCTGGTTCTTACACTATAAGGTGAAGCCCTCTCGGCAATATACTGAGTGAAAACTGTTATTATTTCATTGTGGACTTGACGGGATTTTTCTTTTTTCTTTTTTCTTTTACTACACTATTGAAAATGCCATTGGGATTTGAGATGACTATTTTTGTTCTTTATTTTAACAGCTGGATTTAGAACGGTTTACTGTGTTTTGCGATAAAAATAAACATACCCGGGCCTGGAAGAGAGAGTAATGTATTTAACTACGAGAACAAATCTCTCTCCAACTTGGGCAGGGACATCTCAACTAGTAGCATGAGTATACCCAAAAATATATTTCACCGGTTTGAGGAAAAAGGAATGCGGCTATGTAGGTCCCAGGTGAATGAACTGATAAGAGAAAAAAGGTTCAAGCTAGCAGACTGAAAAGATTTTTGTGCGTTTGACTTGACACGCATTTCTGATCTTTGTCAAACTAAAATTCTCTCAGAGAACCAAACTGTGCATTTTCATGCGTTTGCTAGCATTAAACAATAAATTCGTTGATTAAAGAAGAATCAGAACTCAGATGCGATGTAACAATAGACTTAAATTAGATCTCAACACCTCTCCTTCGTCCTCCTCAGTGAGCCTTGATTAATTTCATTCTACACTTGGCTGATCATTATCATTGCAGATGGCTGAAACATATGCTGTCTCAGGCCCTTTATCATGTAAGAACAACGACCATGCCACTACAGGATCTTTTTGAGAAGCTCACTGAATGGCAGTTACAGGTAATAAAAGAGATTATTGAAATTCTTGCGAACTACTTTGAATCAAATAAATACTTCCGAAAGAGTGATGAGCACAGTACTGCAAAACAATTGTTTTGAAAATGGTATGCACTTGTCTAACTTTATTAATACTTCCATAAGATCGTAATACTAGCAATAAAGATAAATATTTCGTAAAGCGTATAACTGTTTTCAAAGACATGTTTCGGCATGCTTATGCCATCTTCAGTTTAATAGAATGATAAATGATACGTGACACAAGTTATATACTACATAATATGAATAATTGATTGACTGACTTGACTGACTTCCTGACGGACTTCATGACTGACTGACTAGCTGGCTGGCTGGCTGACTGACTGACTAGCTAGCCGGCTGGCTTGCTTACTGATGGCTGAGTGACTGAGTGACTGGCTGACTGGCTGACTGGCTGACTGACTGACTGTCTGACAGACTGACTACCAAACGACCGACTGAATGAACGCATGCATGTATGCATGAATGAATGAACGACTTTACTTCTTTTTCCACCTCACTTATGTGTAGAATAAAAGGATTGGGAGTGGAAATGCAAAACGGAATGGACGGCACTTTGCTGCTGCAGAAAGCGCTATACTAGAGGAAGACTTTGATGAGAAGCTTCTAGGGACTACAGAAAAGAAAACACTAAACAAAGAGGATTCTAGTCAAGAACAACTTAATCAAGATGAAACTCTAGCAAGATTACTGAGTGATGACTATAGAGAGCCAAGTAAGTCAATATGTTATTCAGATTATGGGTTTATTTATCTTGTATTTATGATGTCATTGGTTTTTTTAGTGCAGAGTACACCGTTGGGAGTTTTAGGAGGCTTTCGTCCGCGAACAACTGAACCACTGGCCTGTGGCCAAGCGCGGCTCAGAATTACATGAAGCTCGAGGTTCATTCCTTTTTTTTCGGTGAACCACCTCGTACTCGCACCCTGCGCGGCCAACATCACCGCCCCGCCAAGTGCATGCTGGGAGAGGAGGGTGAGGAGTCGTATGCACAATCGACTTCTCCGTGTTGGAAGAGGAGCTGGAAAGGCTTGTATTTTGTTTAAGCGAGGGCGGGAATGTTGGCAATTGTCGAGCCTCGGAATATGGATATATTTTGTTATGCTTGATAAGATCTCGTGAAGCCAAGAAGTGTTATTCATTTGTATCACAAAACACAATACACCGTTCTAAATCTAGCTGTTAAAATAAAGATCAAATACCAGAAATAAAGAACGATGGGTTTTTTGCTTCCTTCCAATGCGCATGTCGCAGAGGTTTCCGGCATTTCCAACTGGAAGGGTTCCCAGAGCAATATCTGTTAAAAAAAAGAACAAACTCAGTGATATTCCATTTTAATAATTCAAATGAAGTCATATTATTCGAACAGTTTAATTGGTTCTTCTTACTACTAATAATAATGAATTTGTTGTGCGCGAATTCCATTCTTATATGTTCAAATGCGCATTACAATTAAAATACATAAAAAATGAACGTTAGACGCTAAAAGTAAATTTACAACTTAAAAATATACCTCACTAAAATCTAAAATTCTAGGAAACTACAAGACTATTCGAATTTTAATAAAAACGCTTTAGAAAACAAATATGTTTTGAGTTTGCCTTTAAAATCAGTAACAGTGTTTACAGATCTGATGGCTACAGGAAGAGCGTCCAAAGTTTTGGGGCAGCATATGTAAAAGAGCGATCACCCAGTGTTGGATGACGGCTTTGGATAACTAAGGAGGAGGCTGTCATTAGAGCTTCTTACGGTCATAACGTGAAGTTGATTTGATACTAATTAATGAATCTATATACGTAGGCGCCAAACCCTTAAGAGCCTTAAATGTAATTAAAAGAATTTTGAACTCAATACAAAACTTCACTGGGAGCCAATGTAAATCAAAAAGGAGCGGTGTAATATGGCAATATCTGCTTTGCTGGCAAAGTAAGCATTTTAGGATGGAACAATCAGAATGTCTGATTCTCCTTTTAGTGGCAGAAATCCATCGGAACCAAAAAATGACGAGCTCCGTTTTTGGTTGAAATGTCGCAACGATGTGTTCCATGTTTCCATGTGTTTCACGTGTTCCACGGGAGAAACACGTGAGCATGCAAGATATTACAGAAACCGCTTACCGCATTGATAACAAATTAGCTATAACGCAAACAAATGTTCTTAAGTCAACTGCCAGTTATTCATTCTTAAGCGTCTTTGACATCCACTGCGCCCACGCTAAGAACCCTTGCCCACTCTGAGATTAAGCTTTGGATGCTGTGGCTCCTTAAGGACTGTGGTTTGAACCATTAGTAGCTTGCTCGTTGGTGCTCTTACCGCTTTAAGATTCATAGTCCTGGGTTTCGACATTTTCTGATAGCTCTAGTGGGTAGAATTTCGCAATTGGCCTGTTTGTGTGTCCAGTGCTCGAGCGGATATTTACGGTTCAATCCTGACCATATTCTCCCTTGATTAAGCTCTCAATGGAGAGCACGACTTCGCCTTTCTTGATAGGTTGATTCCTGTTGTGCAGTGAAATTCACGAAGAGAGGTGGAAAACTCGTGTCTCCATCTCTTCCAAAAGCACTGAGGGATGAGTGCTTGCGTTTTCGCTCGTCGTCTCATGTCAGAACCATCGCCATTGTCAGGGTCTGTTAAGTCTTCACTTGTGATGGTGTAATAAGACGATATGTATATAGATATGAAGGAATTAGCGGTCCTTCATCGCTAATGTTACTCAATACATAGGTAATCGGCCTTTCATGTAGGTTTTCTTTTATCTCCACAATGAGGGTCTGGGGTTCAGTCAAAGTGATAGCTCTTCCTAGTTTTTCCAAGGAGGAACATGAACTAACAGACATGTAAATGTATCTCATAATTTCTTTCGACTTATAAGAAACTATTTGGAGAATAAACCATTGATTTTGGCTGGCAAGAAGATTTTCAAGAACACAAACCTTCTCTGGGACCTTAAGTCGCCGTAAGTCGCCGTAAGTCGCCATAAGTCACCATAAGTCACCTAGGCGGATATTGGCAGAGGTAACCTCAATAGGCACGCAATAGCCCCCATGTTAGCAGAAATAATTTCTACATGTAGATGATAATGACAATCTCATGTGTAATCTCTTACAGATATCTTTTTATTTCTATTAAGTTTTTTTGTGGTGGTGGGGTGAGGGCGGGGGCATACTTTTTTTCCCAATAATTTCAAGTTGTTTTAAAGTCAGGAAATCGTAAATGTCCATTTTTTAGTCATCTTAGTAATGTAGTTACCCCTTTGCATCAAAATGTTTCTCCGAAACTTTGGAAAAGCGACAAGAAGGTCATCATTTCGTAGACGACCTCCATCCACTGCACACTAATGGCTGATAGTGTACGATCACTCAGTCTCAGCCAATCAGATTGCAGCATTCAGTGTTCAAGTAGAATTTTACTAATACTAACCATATCCACGGCAACATAGATTCTCTTTGTTAAGTCAGATACGATGCAGCATTAGTGAAAAGAGCATTGAAAACTTGCTTACTGTGCTCAATTATATTATCACAATTGCAGCACTGTATCAGTTTGAAGATACTGTAGGTGGCTAAGAAAAAAAGGCCAAAATACCTTTAACACATGTTTTTTTTGCTGATGCTCTATCTGTGAGAAGAGTTCTCAATAGATGGATATTTTGGATTCTGTTTGCATTTCTGCAACCTAGTCTTACTATCCGCCCAATAAGTAATCAATGTAATCACATAAAAAAGGCTCTACAATGCAGTTGTCATTGCCAAGTTTCCAAGACAAAGCATCTAAACCTATATTTTTCGTTTTTTAAAACGCCACCAATTTCTACTCTTTTGTCAACAGTGTACAGAGGGAAAGAGCCAAAAGAAAACTTGCAGACGCAACTGAGGGAAATGGGACAGCAGTTGGAAAATGTACGAAGGGAAAAACAGCAGCAAGAAGAGAACTCACAAAGACAATTGAGGGAGATGGAACGGCAGTTGGAAAATGTGCGAAGGGAAAAACAGCAGCAAGAAGAGAACTCACAAAGACAATTGAGGGAGATGGAACGGCAGTTGGAAAATGTGCAAAGGGAAAAACAGCAGCGAGAAGAGAACTCACAAAGACAATTGAGGGAGATGGAACGGCAGTTGGAAAATGTGCGAAGGGAAAAACAGCAGCAAG
>OMLO01002741.1_pt1 | contig 14359 bp, 6 predicted proteins | sample 1674811 | NCBI WGS metagenome assembly OMLO01 (sample SAMN06265003, study PRJEB25207) | coral metagenome | isolation source: Coral host | place: Mexico:La Bocana,Puerto Morelos, Mexico | collected 2008-11-13
GGCGACCACCGAGATCTACACTCTTTCCCTACACGACGCTCTTCCGATCTACTATTCTGAGCATACCTTTCTTCCAGCTTCATTGTTGTGTTGTATGATAAACTTTGATAAGTTTTTCTCAGGATTCTTCTGCGGGTCCATAAACTCTTTAGAGTATCTGCTGCCGAATCCAAAGTTATCGGAGCATCCGCCCCATTCCCAGCTCGCTTCCCCAGCTTTCTGTCCCCTTTTTTGAGGCTGAGTAGCACAGCCGCAGACATCCCAGTTACCTTGACTGCAGCCCTTGGTTATATGGTAGGCCACGCCTGCAGCGGCAATAGCGTTCAGGTACGAACTCTCTTTGGTATCTAAAGAAAAAGAGTAAGAAAAAAAAACACTCATTGAGTGCAAAGTGAAATTCTAGCATCTCTTGGTCTAGTCACTGCAGTTACCAAGCAAAAGAGCACGTCATTGATGACTACTACATTTGAACAAGTACAGAAGCGACACACAGTGCATGTAAGATAACAAATATTGGACGTAAAGATCACAATCGATGCAACTCTTACAAAGAAACGAGAGAGCGAGATCGGCTCTCAGTGCGCGCAGGAAAACAAGGTTATCACTTTGCATGTGCTTGACAAAGAAGACTCGGGGGCAATGATTTGTTTTTCCGTCGTCAAGTTGTTAAATCGTCTCTGCAAGAGATATATCATCGTCTGCCCCTGCATCTTAAAGCTCTTTTAGCAGTTGGCACTTGTCCTGGGAAACGAGACGAGAAAAGACTTCAAGGCGCCTAACAAGCTCCTATTTACACACCAAAGTTACATAACAACACTAAGTTATTTTAAAGATGTCCATGCAAGTTTTTTTCACCAAGGCAAATTTGCCTAGTTTCCGAATCTTGTGATGTGCAATACCGTGCGCTCGCTAAACTACTTCACGAACTGGGCTAGGGAACGTGACTTATGAAAATACCTAACAGCTGAACTGTTTCTAAGTTTAGAACTGTTTACATCTACGTGAAAATTTCTGATCAACTTAAGGTCACCTTGCCAAGGTTCACCTAGCACCACGCTGCATTTCAAAGAGTTGTGCGTGTTTTTTTTTTTAAGATTGCTTTTAGACTATGAAACTTACTTGCATCCGCCTGAAGTGTACGGTTTTCCACTTACGTTTAATACTCTTGGATGCGCAAAGTCAACTGAAGACTAGCAAAGCTAATGCTCATACCGTGAACACGAACTGACAAGCAATATGCAAGAAGAACTTCAATTCTCCGGTTTCTTTTACTTCAACGAACGTCCAATTTTCTAATTGTCTAACCTGTGAGAATTGTTTTGCAATGAACGTGCCCGTTTGCATGAGCAGTTGTTGTGCATTAAGATCTCAAGACTGTACCTATGCTCACAGATGCTAAATCGTTTAGTAACTAATTATTTTGGAGCTGAATTCAAAGCTGTACCGTTTTGTTGTAATCCGATGTCTAGACTTTAGCTATTAGATTTTCAGTCAGTTCTTCTCTCTGATGGAGTTGAAACTCTAGAATCTTGCCTCTAATATGGATATTTCGAGACAGTTCTCTGAAATATATACTGCATATGAGAATATGATGTCGAGGAGTATTATATTCTAACTGATCAGTTTACAATCACGTACACATGATGAAGTCTATAAAGCCAGTTAGTATTACAAGAAAACTTTAGTCTTGACTTCTCTGGACGAAGTGGAGAGATTATTTACATTTTTTCCTAGTAAATCAGTTATTTTACACAAAAGGCGACTGAAGTAAAACTGTAGAAAGTTTAGAAACTAGTATGAAGAGCTGAGCTGCAAGAACTGAAACAACTTCACGTCACAAAACTCGTACGTCTTGAAGCGGTAAAACATGAAAATGAAGCTTTCCTGCAAGAAATAAACTACGAGTGAAGCACGAATTCACTGAGCACTGATATTAATTTGGAATTTTCGGCCTGGAAAATTCTAAACTGTCACATTTTATCTACAAGAGCGATCAAAACTTTGCAAAAGCTCTCCCGTTGCTTCGACAGGGGTACAGCCAGCTACACTGCATTGACGCCACAAAAAATGCGAGGCGAATCAAAAGAACCTCAATTGTCTTTTCAGTTCAACAAAAGAAACAGCCAATAACTTCGCCCATGGAACAATCTTTAATCCCGTTCTCGCCTTCAAATAATTGTAATGAAGAATGAAGGAATATTAAAGCGGAAAAGTTTCATAACAGATCTTTCCGAATACCCCGCGGGCAGATGACGATAAATCCACCTAATTATTGCTAAGCTTGAGAACGTGCGGCTTACCATAAAGAATCGAGAGAGCTTTAAAAAACTTCAGCAAAAACGCGTTTAGGCGATGAGATCATTTTCGGTCCATTTTCCTGTTAACAGGAGCTAACCGTGTTTAGTGTTCTCATACATTGCTTTCAAGTAGCAATCCTTCACAGTGGGGCATTTTTGAAACAACGATCAAGTTTGTATCCCAGGCTTGCATAGAAAGGGGGCGGGGAAATAGGCTTGTTTTGAAACATAAACCGTGCTTGAACTTTTCACTTCACGATTTTTTTTTTCATTCTCTTTGCCTGTCTATATGGCAATGTAGCGATATTGTTTGGAGAAATTAAGTGACGATCACAGATTTGAAAAGCAGCAGACGAAGCTTCGGCGAGACTACAAGAGTTGGACCAACAAGAGTGAAACTGAGCTAATACGAATTTAAACAGAATAAACAATTTTGGATTTTAGAACAAACAGGTCCATCAGCATCTTTAAACACCTTTCAAATTGGCGTGTTTACCAAAGTAAAAAAAAAAAAAATTTTTGGGTTCATTCTGGGTTGTATTTTTTTCCAGAGTTCACGTCACGGTTTTAAAACAGCAAAACCAAAGCTACTCAAATGCTATTCTTTTAGATCAACAGCAGGGCAGACGAGCACACGTTTGATTCTGACAAAGCCATTGTTCAAAAGTCAATTTAAAAGAAAATTACCACACCATGTTTGAAGTTGTGATGGACCGAACAACCCACAATTACCTTCATTCTTTATAATTACCGCCCGAAGTGTTGTCTTTTTTCTATTTCCTATTTCACGATGGGTAATTTTGGCAAGCGATAATTTCACGCAAGACAAAAGTCCTAAAAAGACATTAATGCCTTAAGGGTATCTCGGAGTATAATGGCGAGAAGCGGCCACTGTAATTATTTGCTGAAAGATTAATGATAACTTTGCAGAATAAATTTCTTTCGGGATTATTTTCTGCCAGTTTTTTTGAGAGAGCTTGTCAAAGTTGACTTGACCCAAGAAAAGAAAAATTGATCGAACGTTTAGCGACATCCAAAGTTGAGAGATTCAAACAAGCCGATCAAATCAAACGAAATTAAGTTGGATGGTTTTGCTTGGACAATGCTTTAATCTGTAAATCAACAGACATTTCGGCTCCTGGTTTCTTCGAGCAATGATGTAAAGGAATAATGTGTTCCGTGTTACGATGTTTACAAAGGCAAAAGCCAGTCCGACTAATGTGTGTCATGTCAATTACCTTTTTGTTGTGGTGAATTCCACAGGAAACCAAAAACATTGACGCAAGTACAACTAATTTCTATTCTCTTTTTGCTTCTTCCCTGAGATAAGCCGGCCCACGCTTGTGTGGAGCGCAACACGGGTCAAGGATATTTCAAAGTGATCGCTGCAAAAAGAAACGGAAATTAAAAGCCCACCCGAAATCACAGCAAGGCGCGCCGGTTCACGAACGCGTATTGGACACCCTTAATAACAGCAAAGTTGTAATGTGTTTGTTTTCAAAATGTCTTCGACTCCTTCCTAGATGATTGCTGAAAAGGCCGGCAAACAAAAGAATACCGCTAGAGTTACGCTGATATTCCATTACCCTAATAAAAAGCGGCCATTATAGCTGGGAGTTTGATACGGGCCCGCGAGATTAGCCATACAACACACGTCGTAAACAAATTGACACTTTACGTCAGAGTTTTCCATGAGAAGCATTAAGTTATCTATGGTGTGTACACATCAGAGGACATATTTCAACGTCTGTATGGCCCTAGATAACGTGGATCAAAAAGAAGAGCTACTAATTGAGCCTGGTGCAGGCCTGCTCGCCAATAATCGCACAAACAGCCGTTTTTCGCATAGGAAGTCATCGATGCTGTCTTTAGGTGACTTCAGGGACAGTCCGGTGTAGTTTTCAAAGAAAACACTGTGAATGTCTTGATCATATTTATGTAGCAAAGGCCGCCAAATCCACGAATGATCTCTCTCACACGGCATTTAGCTTTAAAAGTGATGGTACTTTGGTATGCAAACACTACAGCTGCTTGAATCCTTCTTACGTATTAACAGATAAAAGTAATAATTTCGTGCCTGAGAACGCGAAAAATTACCGATGACTTTTCGCCTTAAAAGGGATGGGGGAGGAACTAGCTTTCTAAAAATGTGTTTGAACTTTGGATCAGTGTTGGGTTGGATGCAAATTTCCGAGACATTACCTAAGCCTGGTAGATTCGTTTCACATGTGTAACAAAAGTGTCGGCTGATTCATTAGGGACAAGTTGTCGCGTCTGCAAAAAAGAGTTGAAAAAAAAAAAAAACGGCCGAAATGTTTAGAGAGACAAGAACTTTCAACACGGTAACAATGCGACACTCGCGGTCGAAAACTGTTGTTGAAAGGCTGTGTGAAACTGTTTAGAAACACACACGAATAGAGGAGGGCGTTGAGATGTCCAAAAAACGAACAAAACTAATAACTCTGCTCAAAGGAGCACCCTGCAGGTAAAAAATGCCCGCACTGAGAAGCATTACCAACTAGCACCAGGCGGTGAGGAGCCTTAGGGCTTGTTTAAACTCAGCAAATGCCACGCAACATTTTCCAGCGTTAAACTCATTCCAGACCGGTAGATTGCTTGATAGACGCGGCCTGCCAAGGTCCTCTGAAGTGGGAATTAAGCGGATTTCTGAAACAAAATATTTCCTCATGTGTTCTTCATGAAGGCACATATGCTTTCCAGTTGGTATACAGACCGCAACAAAGACGCGATCCACCACATCAGAACGTACTCTGAAGCGAATCAGCCTTACAAGACCGGCGCATCTTTTCCCATGGTCGTCAAAGTATCGGTGAAAGATAAGGACAGTTCAGGAAATGTACGATAATAATAATGTAAGTAGGACGTGGAACGGAAGCAGGCTTGAAACGCTACATTGCTGAATGAAAGGAAATAAAAGTTTAGATCAGGCGTAACTTACCCGTCTTGAGCATTCTTTCTCTTCGAAAAACGTCTGCGATCGTAACGCCGGAGCAGTTCCATCGGCGATCAGTAAACTGTTTCCTGCACTCTTTTAGCCCCATTTCGACACCGTCCCGAGCAGTCAAGCCAAGCAACGGTTTCTCTTTACACTTTTTTAGTTGAGAATCTTTTAGCCACGAACAAAATCCCAAGGCAGCTTCGTTACGAGGTTGCCTGCAGAGAAAAGAGCAAAACAAGTTAGCGCGGGTGCTGTGTAGTCTGTAACTGTTCGTATCGAGACCACCCTAGCACAAACGAGACCCTTAATAACCTTAGAAGCGCTAGATAAGACATCGCAGTTCGCTTTCAACTCAACGATCTCCTTTGAGCGCCTAAGTTAAGTAGGTCTCGCTTTATGGTGAAATTTTCACACTTGGAACAAATATTAAACAATATTCTGACTCACCTGGTCTTTTTGCGCCCGTCTATCGCAGCAAGAACGACGAAAGAGACAAAAGAGAGAAGCCAGACGCGCGATCTCATCGTGTGTTGTTCCTATATGTTTCCCGTTTGTCGTAGGCGGCTTAAAAGTGTCTCGCTGAAAAGCTCCGAGATGAACGGACTCGTGTGATTGCTTAATGGCTTGTATCTGTCAATCTAAGAAGTTCACTTGAATTAGCACAAGTCGCGGTCTTCTCTCCCGCGGCCTTGTTAACACGTTTTCAAGTAGCGTTGATTTAGCTATTCGGGCAAACACTTCTCGTATACTTGTGTAGCGCTTGAGGTCAAGAACGTACTTAATAAACAACGGCTCTCATCGCTTGAACGCCTTTGCAAGCCAGTAATCTTGGCAATTTCGCGATTAAAATGAACCGAAACAAGGCAATCGGCCGGAAGAATGGGTCTTGAAAAACGGCGCGCTCTGATTGGCCACAGCTCTCTTTGTCCTAGATAGCCTCTATTTTTCCAATAAATCATCTAATAACATGGAGACAAAACGCTTGTCAAAACAAAACCCGACTTAAGACCGAATTCAAATTTATAAGGGCCGGAAACCACGGAATGGTTCGAGGCAATACGCTCAACGAACAGACAGTCCCGGTTAATTTGCTCAATAAACTCCAACTGTCCTAAGGAATGACTGGTGCTAATTTCGGCAAATCCGCCTTGATGAGGGAAAAGTTACGCCGACCGGTGTAAATTCCAGCACAATTACCCACTCAAACCTTCACTAATTAAACGTTTCTTTGTTGTTTATTAAAGTTGAAACGTACGACCCACTATTATGCCCGATTCCAATAGCAATTCTCTTGTTTGCGTCCCCAAATCGCAGTGTACTGCACGTTCGAGTCTCCCAGACAGCTTACTGGTATTTGTTATGACGTTGTTTTCACAGTGATAGATCGTTATATAAAATGAAAAGCCATCATGCTCAGTCGATAGTAATACCCAGCCATGCCGAAAATAACTTTGGTATAGATGCAAAGAGTTCTTTTGTCAATCGGCATCTCTTTGAGATCGTTTGGAGCACAAGAAGAAAAGAATTGAGCCATCTCTTATCTAGCGCGAAAAATTCTTGTCTTTATTAGCCATATGTTGCCCAGAAAGCTTGCAATTTGCCGTGGAAATGACTTTATCGAATATATCCTTGCTCTCTTTTTTGAGATGAATCAATAACACTTAGGTCAACAGTTCAGAATGATTCAGATGTAATTAAAGCAATCTTCGCTCGATAAAATTAATCACAGGCAAGATAATTTTCTCTATTGAGGTCTGCCATCATTCATTACTTTAACTTGATTGTTTGGAAAACACATCAGGGCGACTCAACAACGCCGGTTTTCTTTGCGTTTTGCTTTTTTTTATTGAGCAAGCATTTATGGAATTCCATCAAAAACGAATCAACGGCACAATTTAAGAGATTCATGTGTTTTTAAAACGCCTGTTAAGCGGGCGAAAAGATTGCGGAAAGAACATGATGGAGATAACGGCCAATTGACAATAAAATTCAACAATCATGGACGAGTGAACGAATTATGACAGACAAATATATGGAAAAGTCGCTAACACAGAAATGGTACAGAGATTCCATTAGAGCCGAAATTCAATATCCGGCTACTGTTAAATCTTAATGATCATTTTTTGTTTTTCAGCCCGACTCGTTAAAAACGGATAAATTGCCGAAACGCCTCCGATTACCGCAGAAATAAGGCGAAAAATATTAAAAATTTGTCCGTTCAACCGTGAGGGCCTAGCCTACCTGTGAATGTCGCTCTAGACAATGTCGCTATAAAGTACTTTATTGTTTATTAAATTTGGCAAATGCCCGAAAAGTTTCTGTAATATCGGCTGAGTTGTGCTTTATTTGCAAAAGAGACAGGAAATCTGAAAATAACACAATATTAATAATTTTGTAAATGGAGAAATCGGTTGCCACCAATGCTAACAATGCAAGTCTTTTTTTTTTTGTTGTTGCGCGCGGAAATTTTAAAAAGACGCTAATCCAGTGCCTTTAGAAATTAGTATTTTGTTTGACCATCGTGTTCTTTAGTCTCGCCAAATAGCGGCATTTTAAAGTCTTAAAAAAATATAATTATAGTTCCAAAAACATCGGCAACTTAAAATAAATATTGGATATACAGGATGTTTGCCAACAATGTTTTACTAGGCTTCGTATTAATGTCGGCAAAAATCAACAAATCACCCACTATTGAGCCTAATTTGATGAGGTTTATACAAGGCCAGATGTTTAAAACGAATTGCTTTATCTAGTTATGGAAGCAAACGAAAAGCATTGCACTTCACCAGGCCTCTTTATATTCCGACCGATTTCTTTTTGTATTAACCAAACCTCAAGATATTTCTTCTGTTTGGCGTGATACGACTCAAAACGTGTAACCGGCTGAAAGATAAGAAAGATGGCGCTATCTACATCACTGTCATGAATGGCCGATCAGATAAATTTATCTCCAGAATGAAACGATAGATCCTCTTAGGGGTTAAGTGCCGGATTAACACAAACTGTTGAATAAACAGAATAGACTTTAATACCGTAAATGTGGTAATGGTTAATTCTCGCAGGGAGTTAGATACGATGTGGACAGATGTTTTTCTCATTTGAAAGTGCCTGCGAGTCCCAATTAAATTCAACGTAAAATATCATTAGGTGTAGTTGTTTCTCCTACCGTAAATAAAGCACAACCAAACCAAAATGAAAACTCCCAAAGCCACTTTAGTAGGGAATCTTACCAAATCAACGGGATTCAGCGAAGATTCTGGATGCGTTTTGATTTTTCCGTTTCAACACGCGTGTCGGTGATGGAATTTTTGCCAATTCATCAGTGGGTCGTAATTTTTTTTTTTCACAAAGGCGTTTCAATAAAAGGACCATCCCCGGCTTTTCAGCAGGGTGCCATCGAATTGTTTCTTAAGAAGACTTAGAAATGTTTGACCTTTCAAGTGTTAAATTTTTAAACACTTCTCAGTATTGGGCAACAACTACCTTCGTTATAATTCATCTAAGGGGGATTTATACAATATAGGGAAAAGCCAAGACTGTTGAAAACAGATTTGCCTGGCACACGATATCAGCTGTTTTCAACTGATTTCATTTTACAGACACTACGTTTTCTTCCCGGGTTTTCTACACGTCGTGTGCTTTTGCAAGAAGAATAAGTTTGTCTCTACGGAAAATTGAAAAAGACGATTACAAAAACATTGAGTTTTTCCTTGTCAACGCTACAAGGAACGCAGACTGTAGACGAAAGCTTGTGACATTGTAAAAATCATTGTTAACCGCCTGGTTCAAACGATCCAGAGAAAGGAAAGCCGAAAAATTTTTGTAGTGTTCTTGAAAAATCTGGCAATGTAAATAACAACTATCCGCCTAAATAAAAGATCAGAGAAAAAATATAAATTAAAACAAAATGTTGGAGGCCATCTATGTAACTCCCTGTCGAATTCTAACTCAAGATGTTCAGAATTAAAAACACATTTTGAAAATAACACAGTAAGGTAAACGTGAAGGTTTCAACACGCGAGTGAAACATACTTGCGTAGATAATAAATCTGACTGGTAGAAATCAAACTTGTCAAACGTATTTTCGGACGATCCAGATAAGAATGCGTTCCCTGATGAAGCCGGATATAAAGTTCCCTATAGTATGGTTAACCCAACCGGAGATGACTTTCGGAAGACTTGAAATGCATTTCTGATGCATTTTTCTGAATAAAAAACAACCGATTCTTGTATACGCAAGATAAACCTTTTCAAAACATACACTTGTTTTGCAAACCCTTTGAATTCGCAAATTTAAGGCACAGCACACTTGTGTCGCGTGGTTATAAAGCGTGCGTCTTTCGTATCAATGGCAACAGTGATGAAAACAAGATCCAAAGCTAAAACATAAAACATTTACAGGTGTTAACAAAACCAGATCCAGTACCCTCTAATTTATACTAAAGATCTATGAAGATATATCAAGCAATCAATGAGAGATTTCGTATTATTAAAAAATAATCATCGCTTGCAAACGCGCGAATAAATGCAGTTGTCAGATTGTTTTAATTTATTTTCCTGATCCAGACTCGAAAATCGATCCAGGGTGTTTATCGATCTTTTGGCACAGGCTAGCTAAGGAGAGGAAACAAGCCAAGAAAAGGCAAAGCAACAGATGGCAAAATGAGACTACAGCATAATCTAACCACAGGGAGGCGAATCAAGACTGACTGTGTGATAAACACAAACTTCATTCATGTGGCTCACAGATGCTTGAGTTGTTCAAGTTCTTGCACGCAAACAGATTACTTCCATTTGTAAATCGCCTAGAAAATTTTCCGTGAAAAAATGTGCTACCAATTTCGGAGCTCAAGTGAATGCAGTCGCATTCTCTACATTTTCGTTGTATTTTTAGCCGTGGTAAGCCGCAAGCAGTGACTGAACATTTCTTCACATCTATTCAACGGTCACTGATATCTCTTGCACGATGACATTCGAATCGAGATAAATTGAAAAGAACTGTTTGTTTTACGATCGCCAGGCTATCTTTTCGCATTCAAAAAACAATCAGGAATAAATATTGTTTTTATAACAATTCCATTTCAAAATTGAAGCTCGCTTACCGAAAAGGTAGCAGGGAAACATCTTTCAAACTAGTCTACGTAAGATCGCACAGAACGTTGTGCTATGCGGGTTGTAATCTATTGTCTGGAGAGCAAAAAAGTTGTTCACATGTGTAATCTCTTAACAACCGGTGAGTGACAAATATAAGTTTTCTTTTGAAAAACCGGACAAGCTTTTCAGAAACAATGTACAATCTTCGTGACAGATCGCGTTTTCTTTTTCTATTCACATGTTTGCAATCAGGTTTCTTCAAGTCTGCAGGAGTGTTTCAAATGAGGCTTAGCTATTTTCAGAAGCAATTCAATTCATCGCCGGAAGCCTTTTGCAGAAAAAAAAAATTTCTTGGGGATACGCTCTATAATGAGTCACAACCGTTCAGAGTGCCTTGAAAGCTCTGTCTGCCCCTAAAAAGGACCCTGTATCTGATGGGCTGCCTCTATGGTTTCCTTTTATAAGCCCCACCCTCTCGTGTTACAAGGAAGGTACTAATAATCCCTTTCGCTCTTTGTTCCATGTAAGTGGCAGCTCCGATGAGCCATCAGTATGGGTTCTCTGATTTCCACAACCCCCCTGTAGTTAAGGAGTATAGTAAAATAACATGTACAGTAGAAAAGACGACTACATAAGCATCGACTTCGTTGATTTCGAATGCGCGTATAGCCTAGGAGAGCCGGATGATTGTTAGAGGTACACTTCAACATCAGTCGCAGTTAGAAACACAGGAACGTTCATGCAGAGGCCATGCCTGATTGGGTCCTCAGCTACACCGCTGCTGACCCGCTTGTGTTGGACGCTGTTTTCCACCCTTGATTTCGTTGATCAGGTAGTCCGTCTCTGCTACACAGCTGTCACAGGCAAGCGAGGCGGTCAGGCAACTCTCGCCAGCTTGAAACAAATGTACTTGAAGATCAACAGCGATATTCGTCCATTCCCATCAATTTCGATAACACAGCTCCAAATATAGGAGAAAAAATACAAATACAGGAGGAAAACGCGAATTAAATGGCCTGCCATGTTGGTCACCAAGGAACACATGACGACAACAACAAGGCGTTGGACGATAAAGGCAAAAGGTGCCTTCATTTGCCGATTTCCGCATTGTGGAATTCTGGCATACACAACAAAAAGACCAGAAACTTTCTGGAAGAGACGGAAAGAACAAAGACATATCGGGGGGTGGGGGAAGGGGAAGTTAGCCTAGCGCCATAGCCCGGACACTTCCTGCTGCAGAAACCGGAGTTAAATGTCCATACTTACTGACAAAATCTAGGCTGCTCTGATCCATTGGATTGGGACAGACGTCTTTGCCAACGGGCAAAAAGGTTTATACGTCAGTGTCTCCCCACGGCGTGCAGGGAATATTAACTCAACAAAGGTGAACATACAACCTCAAAACGATTTCTAAGTAAATTCACGTAATTTTATAGAATCATTACTGCAAAAATCGCATTATAACGGGAATTATTTGACACCGGATTCTAATACAAAACACTGCATTTTACGAGTTGTTAGGTTCAAACTCCTTTCAAAAACGTGAAACTGCGAACTGGTCTTTGTATTCTGCGAATACGACGGCACTGTATCATTATTCCTATGATACAGATTAACGTGGATTTGGTAACATCACGCACAATGCCAGGAGCCATAATCAATCATGGCTCCTGATAATGACTCATACGAACTTCCACATTCATAGAAAAACATGAGAACCCAGTGAGAACAAGAGTTTCTAGAGTCCTAGTTAGGGCTCTCCTGTTCGCCGTTGTTGAGAACGATATAAGGTTCTACAAGTTCTACCTTAATTGATAAAGGTTTACTGATAAAGGTTCTACCTTTATCAGTGTATGCCTAAATGAGGAGTCTTATAAACATGTTCCTATCACGCAATTGTTCCAGTGTTTTCTGAATACATCAGATCACTCAGTTAGAGTCAAAAAATGGATTCCTACTTGTCCCTGGCATTCAGTTAAGATAGTCGGCGGATTCGTTTTGGACTCACTGATGTTCAACGTTGGTTGCTCGGGTGTCGAACCTTCACGTCGCGCCAAACTCCAGTGTCTCTCCAAGACTAAGAACAAGACGCCTCATCTCGTCATCAGAGGCCCAGTCGATACCACTTCCTACGATGAGGCCCTGTAAAAGACAAGAGTTACATACAGTAAAAATCCTGCAACAAGAAGCTTATAAGGACTGTTCGTGCGTGCGATGCCTACTGAGAACTGATTTAGGCTACAGTGGAATCCCAACTTTGGTCCACCTTTGAAGCAATCAAAAATCTCTATGCTGATATCACATCTACGTTTCTGACTTTCCTGTAATATTTGGTATATTTGGGGATAAATATTTTTTCTCAAAGGATATGTGAAATTTATGGAAATAGGAAATTTTGAAGATCTGGTGTTGTTTTAAAAATAGAATTTGAAGTTAAAAATTGGTAGACGTACACCAAACAGTCGCCCACCAACCTGGGTGGTCTTTCGGGGGAGTTCAACTGTCTGGTGGTGTTCCAGAACTTTTTTGTTCTTTAACCCTTCATTTAACCTTAAAGGGCTTTTCCTTTTCATTTGTAATCGGTGTTTGAGACATAATTAAGACAAAGGGAGTGATGCAGTTGTGAACATTAACAACACATTACAACGAAGAACGAGAGTGACTAAAACTCCTCCCTCGAATCAGTGATGAACTGGCGGTAAAACAAAAACGTGCCACTTTTTCAAGCATCGTTAAAATAGCGGGGGTGAGGTGGTCTTACCTTCTATATTAGCTGTATGGGCGTGGTCCCTTCCTTACTTATACTCGGCAAGCCCTTTGTCAATACAAACGACAAGCACTTTGCTCTAAAGAATGGCTAACGCACGAAACGTCAGCTTTAATTACTCGCTGCCACCATTAATTTTCGTTTATCAACTTCAAGTTAATAAATACCTCAGTGTTGTACATGCCCTCCGACGCAGCCCATGAGTTTCCTTAGAAACTCGTTTACGCAGTAAGAACTAATCATTTTGATTTTCACGGTTTTACTCTTTGCAAAAAGCAAGCGCCGTGTGGCCTACCTGAAAAACATTTCTGACGATGTCAATCTTTTCAACTTTCAATCTTATTTGTTGTTTCAACCTGAAAAACAAGACGGACGCGTTACTTCAATATGCCGCGTTCACTTGTCGAGAAAACATATCCCCCAGGGGCAACAGCTGTTTAAGGTTCTTAGATTGTGGTCTGGAAAAATGATCAGTTTCTGCGGCCCACTCGTTCCAGCTCCACTCCGCACCGTGTACATTTGGAATCACAACTTGTGTGCTGCGAGAGTAGGAAACTATTTTGTTCGAGGAACACTTGTCAAAACCCAACAAAAGACAATCAACACATGATTGATCATCGCAGTTATACGCACAACTTAAGCAGTTGTCAAAAAGCCTGAGAAAAAGTCAGGCCTACACGGGATTCGAAATCATGACATCTGTGATACCGGTGCAGTGCACCACCAACTGAGCAATCAAGCCATCTGGGAGCTAGTCACATCAATCAATAATGTCTTCATATCTTTCTCCGCAGTTCAAATATATGATCCTTCATATGTTCATTTGCATCCTTCACCTTCTACGGTAAATTACGAACTCAAAATGTGACCAAGTCCCAGATGGCTTGATACCTCAGTTGGTGGGTCACTGCACCGGAGTCGCAGAGGTCATAGGTTCGAATGCCGTTCAGGTCAGAATTTTTTGCAGGCTTTTTCACAACTGCTTAAGTTGCGTGCATAACTGCGATGACTAATCAACTTTCTCCGCAGTTCAAATATACGATCTTTCATGTATTCATTTGCAAAAGACAATCAGAAGCCTGTACTCTATACGCGCTTGTTGCCGGTTTGTACTGAGTGGAATCTTGTTTGAACGTTGCCTCAAACTGATCTTGGCCGGGTTTGTCAACCGTTCAACAGATTGCACGTTTGTTTAAAAAGCCAGAAAACGTGAAAAAATTACTTGGAACACCTCACAGTTTT
>OMLO01002744.1_pt1 | contig 14352 bp, 13 predicted proteins | sample 1674811 | NCBI WGS metagenome assembly OMLO01 (sample SAMN06265003, study PRJEB25207) | coral metagenome | isolation source: Coral host | place: Mexico:La Bocana,Puerto Morelos, Mexico | collected 2008-11-13
ACTTAGATGGGCTGGGTGTTAGCTAGTGGTTTAGCATCCTTAGGAGGCTTAGCTAAGGTGTTGCTATGTGTGTAGTAAAGGCATACTAAGTGTATCCTTTGTTAGTAGCAAAAGCACTTAACATGTTACAAGAGTCATGCTGGAAATATAAAAGTTGTATCTTTTAGCTAACTTCTTAACATGTTAGGTGTTTAAGTTAAAAGTTAGTTGCTAAGATATACAGACTTAGCTAAAAGTTAGCTCAAGAGTTAACATGTCTTAGCTTGTTACTTTTGCCAGGCACAACAAATTCTTACACCAAGCAAAACATGTTTTCAACAGCAGGGCCTGGTTGCAATTTGACAGGAGTGAGCTTCAATTCTTAGAATCCCTTTTTATTTTCCTGCTTTGTTTTTTATGCGGACTCTTGGGAATCTTGGAGGAAAGGCAAATTTTTTCTGAGTAGAAAGAGAAAATTGCATATGGTGAGGTAAGGCGATGTTCCAAAAAGAAAGAAATGATTTCAGGGTTTGTGTTATCAACATATATGTCACAAGGGACCCTCGACAAAGTGAGGCACACCATGAAACGTGACGTATATAGACGAGGTTGAACGTGATTTCATGCTAGTGCATGTTGTTAGTTGGACAGCGAGGCGCAAGCCACGTTGACGTTTCACATGCTTGGTTTGCTCGCACACTGGCTATTTGATGTCAAACAGGACATGGAATCATCAGCCATATCATGTTGGTCAAAACAAGCTGTCGCATCGCCATGGGACTTTCACTTCAAGCCGCGATGTGTGGCTGTGGGGCACGTTTGTCCAAGCCATGACAGGCTGCAGCTGGTTGCAAGCCCTTTCGTGGCTGCTGTTTTCAAGCTGTTGACAGCTGCAATGAACATGCAAGCTCAAATGGGGCTTTTTTTCAGTCTTCGAGGTGACATGTGATTATAGGGTCAGCTCTCCTGTGCATTTTTGCCATTTGTTTCGTGATGCAGAGAATTTGTAGACATGTTGCAACATGTCTGGGTCAGAGTGGTGTCGCATGTCCCAAGGTTTCAATGAAGAAAGGAACAAGGCAACATTTTGTTTTCATGCTTCTCTTTGCAAAATTTCCAACATGTCATGGCATGTGCAACAAGATATGTTTATAAATGCCTCAACATGTCAGGTGCACGTGCAACAAGATATGCATATAAATGCCCCAAGATGTCATGTGTATGTGCAAGTAGTGCAACTGCCAACTTAGAAGAGCATGGCCATGGACGCAATTCCTTTGGCCGTCAAAGAGTACGTGGAGAAGGTTCGAAGCAGTCACGAACCAGTTTTGGTGAAAGTGGAGCAAATCACTGAGAAGCTGGTGTCCTCTGGTTTGGCTTACCGCCAAACAATCCGACCCAAAGAGATTCTTACACACCCAGCGAACAGAGCTGGGCAGATGTTATCAGCTGCTGACACTTGGGAGAAAGGCATGCGACTCTGGCAAGTAGGCTTGCGCGTGCCACTGTTGTCGGACTCCATATGTTTCGAGTTAGCTAGTGACACAGCAAGGCGAGAAGATCAGCTGAACAAGAACAGGAGTCTGGTGCAACAGAATGCCGGAGTTTTAGCACCTGTGAGTTCTACGGAACGTTTCCTGAGTGTGAGTTGCAGTCATAGAACTGCTTGGCTACGTGCTGTGGATGCAGCTTGTCATGGACCTTCAGGCGAGCAGGTGCAACTTCAACATGGAGATGACAGGAGCGACAGTGTCCGACGTGCTTTGGAGGAGGGATGGCCATGGCTGGTGGTGTCCAGCTCGGTGGAGCTGGCATGCCCGTTCCTGCCGGATTTCTTTCAGAGAGCCTTGAACGCTGGCAACTCGAACGCCAAGCAGCTCTCAGAAGTGGAGTGTGCCGCGCAGATAGCCAGTCAAATCAAGCACGGCATGAAGTTGGATGCTGCAATTGCTCAGGTGAAGGCATGCGACCCGGCATGCAAGATGAGTCTAGATGTGATTGGCTGCTACGTGGCCATGTATGGCGGTGGGGAGCACATGGTTTTGATCGACTTCTTGTCGAAGTTTAGCAACTTGGCTGCAATAAATAAGCGACCCGAAAGCTTTCAAGCCATTTTGGCTGCTTACAGGTTCTAGCTATTTTGGCTGCATTTGTTCAAGCTACTTATAAGCTGTTTCTTTTCAAGCCATTTTGGCTGCTTTTGCGCAAGCAACTGAGCTGTATCGATTCAAGCCATTTTGGCTGCTTTTGCGCAAGCGACGGAGCTGTATCGATTCAAGCCATTTTGGCTATAATTGTTCAAGCCTTTTTGGCTGCAGCGGCAAAAGGATTTTCGTGTCTGAGGCAAGCTTTTCTCGACGGTAATGATTGGAGAAGACATGATTGGTGCTCTGTACAAGTTGGACATGAAGAGTCCGAATGAGCTTTACCCATGGCTTCGCACCGCGGTGCATCTCGTCTGAAAAATTGTATGCCAATAACAAGAACAGTTTTCTTTCAAGTCTCTTTCTTTTTACTTGGACTTTTTTTCCCAGGTGGGCTACGCAGATGACGGCGACGCGGTGTGTGGATGGTGTGGCTAAGATGTTGAATAAAGCAGATGTGGAGCGTCTTCGCCACAGCAGTTTGCGATCCAAGGTAGATCAAGCAGAGCAACTTGGCAAGATTTCGGTGTTCGTTTGTGTTCTCACCCCTAGTGCGTTTTTTTCCCTATTATAGCCTTCTTGGCTGATTCTGTTCATGCCTTTGTGTGTCTTTCAGATGGGCCATTGTCTGCAACCAATTTTGTTCCTGCTTGATGATGTCGCCATGCAGGACACTCTTGTCCAAGTCCTTCCACCTGGCGGAGAACAGCCCAGCAACGGAAGCAAATCGCTATGGACCCTTCGGCCGATTGTGTGCTCGTGTGGTCTTGCATCTTTTGGGTAAAGAGAAGATGGGCCGAGAGCCTCAGCTCAAAGATGAGACCTTGGAATCTTTTGGTGAAAGATTTTGTCGAGAGCTCATGGGGCACGAGGCGGAAGCAACGCAGCAAAGCCAGAATGAGGATTCGCAAGCCAGTGAGGTGGTGGATGTGAGGAACATGCGTGCCGTCGACACTGCGCTACTCCAGAACCAGCACATGCACCTAGAGGAATGGTACCTTGATCGGATCATATGGAATTGTATAAAGAAAGCCTGCGAAACAATTTGTATCTAGATTCTATTGTATATACTCCTCATGTTTTTCAATTGTTTGCACCCTCAGGTACACTTGCAGCAAAGAGCATGGTTCCAAGCTCTTTCAGTTTGTGGAGGCCAAGGACGAACACTTGGTTTTGGTGCATAAGCCTTTGTTTGCAGATCCTGAGTCTGTCAATGTGGAATTTGCAGATTTGAAAAAATGGAGATTGAGCAAGCAAAAGCCACCAGAGGCACTTCCTCAGGAGAAGGTGGCAGAGCATCGCGCCAAGACAAAGGAGGCCGTCGAGAACGAACTGCACCGTTGTCGTGTGACCACAGCATTGCTAACGGCCAGCAAAGAGAACAGTGAGCCACCTGTGACCTTCGTGCTGCGGCCAAACAATGTCTTCTTGTCAACAGGCGTCAAGAAGAAGCATGCCTTCAAGATCTTTCCTGTTGGCGCCGTCTCCAAGCTGAACCCCAAGGACAACGAGGGTGGCAAGGTGGTCGTGGAAGCGTATGGTAGCAAGTGGCATGTGCAGGCGTTCAAAGGCTTGCAACCTTTGGAGCAAGGTGCTTTTTGGTGGATTAAAGAAGCTGCAGCTGGTGAGGGCAATTTGGAACATTCCTTCGTCACGGTGGATGGTGTCAAGATCCCGTGCCTCACGAATGCGGGACCTATTGGAAGTTCCACGCAGCTACTGTCCATTCCTCGTGCAGGTGCAGCTCAAGGTGACAATGCCCAAGCCAAGAAGAAGGCTAAAACAGGTGCTAAATGAAGTGCTGTAAAAAGAAATCGAGAAAGTCGCTGGATCCTGCCTTAGAGAATGCAGTGTATAGATCCTTGGAAGCACAGACTCGTTGACGTGCTGCTTAGAAAAAAGTGTTCTTCTTGCAGTGTCTCCAAGCCACTTGGGCTTTCAAGCCTAATATGGCTGCTGATTGCAAGCATTTTTGCTTCCAATCCCATGTAGCTGCTACAAGGAAGCCCTTCTTGGCTTACAAGTCCAATGTGGCTATGGTGACTGCAAGCCTCCTTTTTGGCTTCCTCCATTGTGTGGCTAGGGATCGCAAGCTATATGTTGGCTTTCAAGCCCCTTGGGGCTGCGTTCTTCCTTTTTTTTTGCACGGATTTGCATCGTAAAATCAAGTCAAGCGTTGTGTGGGCAGCCTTTTGGACCAATGACGGTAGAGATCAAGCAAGACATTCGTCTCAGTTTTGATGACGGAAAGTTCATATCCTTGCCCGAGTCTCTGATTGTCACACACAATGGTGATCAGTTTGTGAAGGTGAAAGCAACATCTGCGAGCATCATCAGTGTGATTACTGGAAAAGTTGCTCCGAAGAATGGGAGCTTTGCGACTTCGAAGAATCTCCAAGAACTCCTTCGCCTCAGGAATGAAGCCGCTGCCAAACATGGATCCTCATCCCAGCAAGTTGAAGGTGAAGATTTGTATAAAGATGTTGTGACGCAACCACCTGCCAAGAAATTGAAGATCTTTGTGCCCAGCGATCCGAATGACTCTTATACGGTGGACATTAAGGTCAAGGACCGCCAGGTGGTGTGCTTAATGACTGGTCAACGTCCTGGAAAGACCGACCTGACAGTCAAGGTGGATGCGGAGATGCTTGCGGTCGTCTTTCAGTTTTTACGTGAAGATATTGATGTGGCCATGGAGGGCTCTAAACGCAGCCATGCAAAAAAAACTACCTGACATGCATTGACCATGGGACCGGAAAAAGATCTCAAGTCTTGCGGTGCGTGCTGGGGTGTTTGTCCAAGCTCCAGTAGCTTTGTTGTGTGCAAGCTCCAGTAGCTTCTGCTCAATCAAGCCTTATGCGGCTTCGGAGAAAGTTTTTGTCAGTCCTGTTCTTGTCACATATCCATGCTCAAGTAACCCCAGCCTCACTGTTGAAAGTTTTTTTAGCTTCCCCACATGGCCGAAGAGCGTGAAGCCAGGATGCATAGAGCGCTGGCTCGAGATGAAGATCGCTTTTGGTTGTTCGAATCTCGCCAAGGTCATTGTAGAATTGTGATCAACAAGGGCCACTTCAAATGGATTGAAGTGTGCAAATTGCAGCCTGATGGTTCTTGGCTACCAGTATATCGTACTGAAGGAGCACCTGGTCGTCCCACGAATACAGATCCGATTTATTTGGACCATGTGTACCAGGACTGTTGTGTTTTTTTTCAAAGAGATTCTTTGAATAAGATACACTTGATTGCAATATATGTCCCAAACCAGGATGCGGAGCGATTCGCGAACATGATGGCTGCAGATCCTAATTTCCGACAACTTTTCTACGCCTTCATGGTTTGTGAGGGATTGGATATGTTGTCTGTGGCGCAGAATCTTGCAGTGAACAACGCAGTGCGTCGCTTCAGTCATCGTTGCAAACTGTGATGCTCACGGCCATGGGATATGCAAACTGCTGCGACTGTCTGAAAAAGGAGCGTTAAAAAAGTGTTCGTGTTTTAGCAAGCCCTCGCGGCTGATGACATTTGTAAACAGCGCCCTGTCTATGTACTTTCAAGCCCTTGTGGCTGCTTATCTGCAAGCTTGTGTGGCTGCTTTTCTTCAAGCCTCCCTGGCTGCTTTTCTTGAAGCTCTCTGGAGCTCTGTATCATTGCAAGCTTGTGTGGCTGCTTTTCTTCAAGCCTTTGTGGCTGCGTATCTGCAAGCTCTCTGGAGCTTTGTATCTGCAAGCTCTTTGTGGCTACTTTTCTTCAAGCCCTTTCTGGCTGCCTATGTTCAAGCCTCTAGTGGCTGTTTATTCACAACTTTTTCGCTGCTGTTTTGTCGTACTTTCAATGGATGTTTCTTTGCAAACTCTGTGGACTAGTACAGTTGTCAAGTTTTTTTTTCATCAGGTCAATCTGACTTCCTTACATGTTTTTATCCCATGATTGGAAATTATTGGCGTATTTATGGGAAATTGTTTTCTGTCACATTTTTTGGTCCCTCTGAAAAAAGACAATCAAGTTATCTCTACAAGGTATTTGTTTATTCATGTGAAATGATTTTCTTGTACAAGAAAATTTGATGTTTATATGTTTATGTTTATGAAATATAAATGTGTTTTTTGGGTGTATGGCAGTATATTTTTTTCACTGCATTCTCAACAAGTTGTTCCAAAAGTCAATATTTATTTTGTAGAAATCCTGATGTACAAAATTTGATGTGAAAGTGGTGGATTGGGTCCTGTAGTATGGAATCAAAAAATGCATAAGTTCTTGGAAAAGCCGGTAATGTATATCTCTTGACAACAGGTATCTTTCTGTAATCATTGTACTTCGAGGTAGATTGATTGATCAAATAGAAACATAATTTCTGATCTTCAGGAATGGTGGCTCTAGGTCTTGGTTAGAGCTGTGGGCACAGTCTTGCAATTAATATATTTATACAGAAACACTAGAGAAACAACAAAATCTCATGAAACATTATAATATACAACATATGATTCTTTTATTCTAGATTCAGATTCTTAATCTAGGATGGGTTTCAAGTGTCTCTAGATTCAGATTCTTAATCTAGGATGGGTTTCAAGTGTCTCTAGATTCAGATTCTTAATCTAGAATGGGTTGCAAGTGAGTCTAGATTCAGATTCTTAATCTAGGATTGCAAAAGGAAATTATAAATTCAGACTCTGAAAGTATAAGATTTTAAAAAAGATTGTTTTTTGTTTCGATATAGCGACCAAAAACAATTATTTCGTAGAGTGCCATGGCAAGTGATGATTGCTTTGCCCAACCGGGCTTGGCCTGGAGTCTTCTGGGATACGCTGAAGTGAAAGAAGAAATCCCTGACAACGAGTAGCTTGAATTTATTTAGAAATCTTTTTCTTATCTTTTTTAGAAATATTTTTTGATAGTTAAGGCTATTATTCAAATGTCATGAATCTTTCTTCCTGATTCAAGATTATCAACATTGTCAGGACGTTGGTGGATGAGAATGAAATCCCTACCAGTCCGGCAGATGAGACTGCCACTATGGTTCCACCAAGCCCAAAACCTACTATATGTCCAGGAAGTCCAGAATATGATCCCTTCGGCGAGCCCATGGTGGAGGTAGCAGTTGAGGAGGAAGAGGACATCAAGATAGAGAAGGTGAAGATTGCACCTACAAGGAAGAGAACTTGGACACCTGTGGCTATCAAAAAAGAAAAACAAGAAGATGACGGAGAGCAGAAGAGGCAAAAGTCGACAAGTTCTGGCACTACAGGAGACACTGGAGGAAGCAATGACACTGTGCCTGAGTTTGTGAAAACCTGGCTAGCCAAACAGGCCTTGACCGAGAAGACCGACCAACAGAAGGAAAGCAAGACTGAGATGCCTGACAAGAAATTGCGCAGTGGGTGGCTCAACAAGACAGCGCAATTAATAGCTAGCTGGCAAGAACGTGACTGGGACAAATGTGAATCTCTGGTGCAAAGGTTCCCTGGCAAGAGAATAATTTTCTTTTTGGGTAGAGGAACTTTTTGACTTCAATTCTCTTAATGACCCAAAAAAAACACTATAGAACCCCAGAAATAATACAACTAAGCCACCAAGAAAAAGAATATAAAGATTGCTTGTATCTTGTCCTTTGTTCCTTACGAAATTCTATCGATACAATCATGGTATCAAAAAAGGGGATGTACAACTTTCTGTTCAAAAAAAAACAAATGACCAATGAAATTGATGTGTTTAATTGCAAGATATATGGCGTTTAAAGTCTGTACATATTTTTTCTTTCCATTAAAAAAAACTTAGGTTTGCTCGACAACCTGACATGGTACAATGCCTCATGCTGCACAAGGCCAATAAGAAGACTCACGGTGGCATCGACCCACAGCGTAACTTTTAGGTGGAGCGGCTGAAAAAAGGTGCATTTGCTTGTGAACCTGTCAAGCCTTGCTGGCTGCTGCCTTTTCCAAGATGTTGTTTTGTTTGTATCCTGTCAAGCCTTTGTGGCTGTCGCTTATCAAGCCTTTGTGGCTGCCACTTGTCAAGCCTTTGTGGCCGTCCGTTATCAAGCCTATCTAGCTGTTTACTTCTCAAGCCTTTGTGGCTGTCACTTACCAAGCCTGTGTGGCTGCTCACTTCTCAAGCCTTTGTGGCTGTCAATTACCAAGCCTCTGTGGCTGCTTCTGGTCGTTCCACTCTTTTCTGCCTGTTGCTTGTGTGCAATTGAAAGAATTTGCCAAGCAATTTTTGAAACATAGACAGCCACTAGGGCTTGCACAATGGTAGCCATAAAGACTTGTAAATGCATACTGTTTTTGCGTGGGCATGTTCCTTGATGTAGCAAATCCTGATGCATGTTTGGTGAGGAACAAACTTGACGTTGCAGCCTTTTTCCACTCAACTGTATAGGTTTTTGTCCTGCTCTTGCACTGTGTGTGCCCGGTATGGAGCGTCATTGGACAGCCAAAGATTTCCAAAATGAATTGGAAATGTTGTCGCAGCTGCTGAAGAGACGGCCTGGCAATAATGTGGTCAAGAACATGGAGATGTCTTTGTGTGAAAGACTTCAGGGAATGCAAACTTGCACTGCTGAAGCCATGCTGTCTTTCATGGATTCCTTGGAGAAGGTTGACTTGCCAGAGGAAATTCGCAACAATGTCATGAAGGTCTTGGATACTGTGGGAAGTAAGAAAATGCCTGGAAGTCACATGAAGCTTGTTGGCTGTCCGCAGGCTTTGACAAATGTTTCCCCATACTTGACGGCACGTGACTGGCAGCGAATGGAAGCGGCTTCAATGTTGGACGTCTTGAACGTTCTTGCTGAACGTTTGAGGCGCTTGGGATTAGAAAGTCTAAAAGAAGAGACGAAGAAACATGTGATAGCTGTGGCTTTGTACTTGCATTGCAACCAAAACAAGTCTTTGCCGTCGCCACAAGGCATTTACCAGCTCACCTCGGACTTTGTGTCTTTGTTTCATTCGTGCACAGTTCGCAGTATGGCCCAAGGTGTGGCCAAATACCCCATGAATCCTTTGGATATGGGAGATGCTTGGTTGTCTGCAGCTTATGGAGAGGAGAAGCCTGAGTTGAAGCAGGCCACCGTCGCAGCCTACTTGAACAAGATCCCTTTGAGACAGACGTCGTCCCTGTTGAAGGTGCAACCTGTTTCGAATGTGGGAAGTGGAACTAACGGCGCAAGTAATGCCGAAAGTGTCAGCAAATGACAGCTTACATGCAAAGCTTGCAACCCCAGGGTTCTTCAGGTCAGACTGGTGTCAACGTCGACTTGCTTCGTCCCCCTGCAAAAAAACCAAAGGCCATCCTGGATGGCTCAGTGCATGTGCCTACACCGGTGCGGGCTGCAGTGGCCGCTAACACCCAGCAAGAGCCTACGCCAAGTACAGCCGTGCTTCCCTTGGACAACGCCCCTGCCCCTGCAGGGGCGCCTGACATGCCTGCGGTCCCTGCTGAAAAGCCAGCTTCGACAAAGGCTGACCCGGAGGCATGCTTGGAAGATTTTGAAGAAGCCGCATATGGATCCTTGAAACAAAGAAAAGATACTGGCAACAGAAGTGGCAATTGCTGGAAGAGGCCCGCCGCACGTCCCAAGAACATTGCTCAGCCCAAGAAAACTACTACGAAACCAAAAGCCGATTCTGACACAGTTGGCAAGCATGGATATCCTGGCAAAAAGGGACCATTCGGCTGTGTGCGTTGCAGAGGCAACGTGCGGGGATGCGCTTCCTGCGTCAATCCCAAGTTTGGCGGTCTTCGTTTTCGGTCTCGTGCCGAATGGGTCGCTTGGTATGATCGGCAGCAACGTGCTAAGAAGTGAACAGTTGGAGTTTACATGGGGTCTGCTTTGCATGTCACAAGACATGCTCTGGGGTGTTTGCATGTGTAAACACATGCAGTGTGGCAAAGTTCCCTTCCTGTACCAGGATTTGCGAACTTCCTCGCTTGAGTGCAATGGAAAAAGAGCTCGTGCAACGTTACAAGCCTTTGTGGCTGTGCTCATGCTTTGCAAGCTGTCAAGCTGTTTAAGCTTTTCACATGTTTCAAGCTCTTTGAGCTGCCCCTCTTTTCCAAGCTTTGCAAGCTGTCAAGCTGTTTAAGCTTTTCACATGTTTCAAGCTCTTTGAGCTGCCCTTCTTTCCAAGCTTTCCAAGCTGTCAAGCTCTTGCAGCTTTTCAAAGGTTTCAAGCTCTTCGAGCTGCCCTGCGTTCCAAGCTTTGCAAGCTGTCAAGCTCTTGAAGCTTTTTGAAGGTTTCAAGCTCTTTGAGCTGCCGTTCTCTCCAAGCTCCTTGGAAGCTTTCAAGCTCTAGCAGCTGTACACAGGACAAAAATAAATTTCAACGTTCTGCAGGCTGGTGGTTCCAAAGAAACAATTTTCCTTCCATGCATGGTAAATGCATCGCAGGCTCCTTTTTTATGATAATTTCAACATTCATTGCATGTTCTTGATTCTACACATGGTCCAGTTCTGGCAGAATATCACCATGTTTTTTGATACAAACAAAGAATGTCTTTTGCACATGTCATGATTTCCCGTGCGCCATGTCAAAGCATGCAAGAGATTCCACACAGGGGTCAGAAAGGCAGCAAAAGTTGCAGAGGTTGAATAGTTTGAGGCGATCCGTGCCGCATTGCACGAAATCTTCTTTGCGTGCCATTCTCAAAGATGTGGCTGAGCATGGCATTCCGGAACTACATGCTCCAAAGCAAATGCGTCAAGCGGCAGAGACAGATTTGTCGCAGTGGAACGCTTATGGTCCTTTGTTCCACTCTTTGTCAATGACAAATGTGAAAGGCAAAGAGGTACCCGTGGAAGCCGTCAACTTCTTCAGTTTTTTGCACGCCGCATACAAAGCAGGTGGATGTTTTAGTGAATGGGTCGACAAAGGGCAAGCCAAACACCCTTGTTCCTTCAGTTCTCCGTGGAACCTTTTGCTTTACACAGACGAATGCCACCCAGGCAATGCCTTAAATCACAAAGGTGACAAGAAGATCCAAATGGTGTACGCCTCGTTTCTGGAAATGGGACAAGACGCCTTGAGTCATGCCGATGGTTGGTTGCCAATTTTTGCATGTCGCAGCAATGTGGTGAACACGTTCGATGGGAATATGTCGCAAGTTTTTCGAGAAATTCTCAAAAGTATTTTTTGTTCCACACATGCGTCGCCCGATGGAGGCGTCTTACTTCAGTGTTCTGATGGCCGCAATGATATTCGTCTCCATTGGACATTGGGGGCATTGGTGCAGGACGGGGCCGCGCATCGAGCAGTCTGGGGCATCAAAGGAGATTCAGGCAATAAATACTGCTTGAAATGTGGTTCTGTATGGTCAACCCCGGTCAATGAGGTCACAAACAAAAGCATGCTTTTCCTTTCCAGCGACATGGACGTCTTGCGCAGCTTTGACCGCTTGAAAGCCAAGAAGGCTGAGTTGTCATCGGATGATTTCAAGCTGTGGCAGCAGGCTACAGGGTGGACCTGGTCTGACCACCATGTGCTCAATTGTGACGAGCTGCGTCCATGGCTACGTCCAGTGACGCAGTTCTGTCACGACTACATGCATGGAATGGCTTCTGGCGGCTGCCTCAATGTTGCGATATACCTTCTCCTAGAAGACCTCACCGCTGCAGGTCTGAGACCATGGAGTTCCTTGCACTCCTACATGTCTTTGTGGGTGCTCCCTGGACATTTAAAGAGTGTGTGCAACATGCCGTCGTTCTTTGTGGAAAAACGAGTGAAATCACACCGTGAAGCAGAAAAATTTAAAGCTCCTGCCAGTGACATTCTTTGTATATTCCCAGTGTTGGCTTACTATACCAAAACGGTCGCGCGCAATGCGACATGTGCCGCGTCCGTGGAGGCGTTTCTGGCCGTGTGTGACTTCATGCAGCTCCTTCTTGCGAGTCATCATGCGCACTGCATGGTGACTGGAGCTCAGCTTGATGCGGCCGCTGAACGGATTCTTACATCTTTTCGGTCCGCTGGTTGGTCATGTATCAAAAAGTTCCATTGGACCCTCCATTATGGCGATTCTTTGAAGGCCCATGGGGCCCTGGTGCCCTGTTGGGCGATGGAGCGCAAGCATAAACAGGTCACTTCGGTAGCGACATCAGTGACCAATTTGCGCCATTACGAGCATTCTGTATACCAGGAACTGCTCAGTGGCCAAATCCACCGCTTGAAGTTACCTCTACCTCAGGTCCCATGCTTAGAAACCAAGAGCATGGCTACCAAAAAGCTCCAATGCTTCCTGGAACAACACATGCATGCATCTGGCCAAACAATTCACAAATGTCACACTCTTTTGCTAGCAAATGGTGGCCGCGTCGCTGTGCGAGATGTCATTCTGGTCCAAAATGACACTGCAGACTGGGACTGTGGTGAAGTTTGGTCAAACTTCAGCGTTGGTTCCTCCACTTATTCGTTGGTTTCTTTGTTCGAGCTCGTGAAGAAGGAGACAAATCTGGGTACCTGTACTTGGAAGGAAGATCCAGGAAAGGTGACAATCATACCGGCTGAAGATGTTGTGGCTGCGGTGACATACTCTCGTGCTCGAGCTGGATTGGTGACTTTGATTCCATGGCACTTGCAAAGCCAACCGCACCGTCCTATGTGAACAGCTGGAAAAAAAGCGTGCCCAAAAAGTGAGCCATTGGGAAAGGTTCGTCTTTCAAGCTATTGGCTTGCCTGCAAGCTTTAATGGCTGCTGCTTTTAGGTCCAAGCCTATATGTCATGGCTGTTTGACTAAGACCAAGCCTTTTGAATGGGCTTTCAAGCCAATCTGGCTGTCAAGCCTTTGAGGCTGATCTTGCAAGCCAACTTGGCTGCTTTCTTTCGCAAGCCTTTCTGGCTGATCCATAATCATGAGTGCCCAATGGCCTTGAAAGCATATATGTGGTTGATTTTTTTCATGACACTGGCTCATGAAAAAAAGCTTTGATGAACAAAACATGCGCTGCAAGCTATTCCATGTTTTCCTTTTTGCTTTCAAGCCTCAATGGCTTTTTGCAAGTCAATTCTAGGCTAACTACTTAGCTAATTAGTTAGCTAACCACTTAGCTAACTAGTTAGCTAACCAATTAGCTAACTACTTAGCTAACTCTTATAAAAGCCAAGATAACATCTCCTATCTTAGCTAACCCAGTAGCTAACACCCAGCCCATCTAAGCACTAAAAGAAATTTTTGCCGCTGTCATAGCCACCCAAGCCTCACCCAGCACTGCAGTGCCTCTTTGAATACCAGTGACAGTGATGATGCTTCCGCAGCACTCCCTCTAAATTCCAACTGCTCTTTCCTGTCATCATCTCCATTTCACCAAGCCAAAAGAGCAGATGCCAAAAACAACATGAAAGTTTCGCCCTCCATACTAGCGTAATCTGAAACTATGTTTGCGTGACTGATTGCGCTGTTCAAAAATAGCAGCAGGTGCTAAGCAAACCAGAGAACGAACATGTCAACACACCACAGTGGGGGAAAACATGACAAACACCATCCACATGAAAGTACTTGTTTGAAAGGACATCTATTTTACTCCTTTGGTTTTGTTCTTTCTATCGTTTGACTCCTACTCCTCTTCCTCCTCTGCTACTACTGCTATTACTATTTTATACTAATACTACAACAACAACTACTACTACGACTACTTCTACTACTACTACTACTACCACTATTACTTTACTAATACTAAATTATTAATCCTTTGATACTAAAATACTATTTTACTAAAATTCTACTATACTACCAAACTACTACTATACTACTACTACTACTTCTTCTTCTACTACTACTACCACTACTTCTACTTCTACTACTACTACTGCTACTGCCACTACTATGTTTACAACTGCAGCTTCCACTACCACTAATGCTACCGAACTAGTAGTGCTTTGGTTTCTTTTGTTGTTTGTCATGGCAAGGTGGCCCAGTTGAGTCAAGCTTCCAAAAGGACCTGTGACAAGCGTGATGTCAAAATCACAGCTGCAGCTTGATTGTTACCCCGGGCACCGGCTTCTCCAGCCCAACAAGCAAACAACAACCAAGTAAAAACAGGCAACAGACACAACAAGCAAAAACAACAACACGATATTTAACAAAAGAAAAAACAACACATACGTACAAACAAGCAAACAGACAAAACAAAAAAGCGAAACAATCATCAAAGAAACAAACAAAGAAACACAACAAAACTAAAAAATAACAAACACATGTCACGACGACGACGACGACGACGACGACGACGACGACGAC
>OMLO01002745.1_pt1 | contig 14346 bp, 7 predicted proteins | sample 1674811 | NCBI WGS metagenome assembly OMLO01 (sample SAMN06265003, study PRJEB25207) | coral metagenome | isolation source: Coral host | place: Mexico:La Bocana,Puerto Morelos, Mexico | collected 2008-11-13
GGGCGATGTTTTCGGACAAATTTCACCCATTTGTCCCTCACAACTGGATCGGCAGGAAACTGATGCATTCTTATGCCGGAGTGTTGCTCGAATTCGTACAACTTTCTTTGTTGGGGGCGCCAGCGACGCAATACTCCCTCCTCTTCGTACTTTCTCACTTGACGCCATATTACAATCTCGTATCTTGTCCACAACACTACGTCATCAGGCCACGTGGCTAGACATTTTGGCCGCGCGATTCGAATACCACTTTTGAGAGCAAAATCGCACAACTTTCGGTCATTATAAAATCGTCAATTTTCTTCAAACGCGGTTCAAACTTTGGAATAGGGTCTTTGAAACGCTGAACTTTCAAAATATCAAAACACTGATTTCGCTTCATATGCACTTTGAGGGCCAGAAGACCATCGCCATTGGGATGACAATATAGAGAGATGTGATGTCCATAGTGAAAATAAGTTTGTCTTGACCAAGGAAATTAAAGTCGCGAAAAATTTGAAGATCGTGTTGGCTGTCTTTGATATATGATGGTAAAGTTTTGACGATGGGAACCATAATTTTGTCTACTGATAGCTGGAAATAAGTTCGGTAGGGCAATTAACTGCAAGCCGAGACAATAGGACGACCTGGGTTATTAGGTTTGTGAATTTTTGGTAAAAAGTAAATACAAGAAGTTCTAGGAGTGGTTATGATGAGATTCTTTGCAGAGGCCGGCAATTCTTGTTTAGCTATGAGTTCGTTAATCGTATTTTTAACGGTGTTTTGGTTAATAGAAGTGAGATCTTTGTCAACCTTTTGATAAAAAGAGGTGTCAGAAAGTTGCCGCAAAGCTTCTTTTCGGTAGAGGTCGGTCCGCCAAACAACTAAAGCGCCGCCTTTGTCGGCCGCTTTGATCAGTTAACAAACTTAATTTCAATCGTAGTACCAAATTTTCCAATCTCTCCTCTGAAGAGTGGTCGGCACTGAGGGCGGCACTAAAAAGCCTAAGAAAACGCAAAGACATTGTTATTATTCTTAGTGGACCTTAGTGGACTAAAACTAGTACTGGTTAATAAGTTATGTCAATCATTTTGTTTTTAACATCGTATGTTCTTAATGTGAGTAGGCAGCGGTAGTGAAATTACATACAAAAGGGTATAAATCATAGTAGGAAACGAAAAGGAAACTATATTAGACTTCATCAGATACCAGAAACTAGAAAACTCACTTTCGATTAATTTGCTGTAGATCGCACTGACTACGCATTTCTCAGAGCAAAACGTGCTCTCATGTCAATTTCCACTACGAGTAATGGTTAAGCTCAAGCTCTGATTGCTTATTTCTAACTTAGGAAACTACATAGTTAATTTGTATGGGAATCAACAATAAAAGAAAAAAAAGAGAGGATCTAATTCTTCGGTTCACAACAACTCCGACACTGCTGACACGACGAAGAAATAAACGTTAAAAGATCCATCGACGCATTAAAAAAATGCCATGGAGGCTGGTTTTGCCGGTTTACGCGCCGAACTGGACAAACTGAGACTGGAATTTAAACGCGAAATCGAAGGGATGAAAGGCGAGCTAAAATCTCTGAAGGAAAGTATAAGCTTTGCTCAAGGTGAAGTCGATACAGTAACTTTAAAGGAATGAAAGACAGTCTGGAAGAACTCAACAAGACAATCACAGTTCTTGAAGAAAAAATGAAAGCTGCAGTGGAGGACAACATAAAGCTCGAGCAGTATACCCGACGAGATAACTTGCGCTTTAACAATGTAATGGAGGAGGAAGGCGGAGATTGCAAGTCCTTGATTTACGAAGTTATTGAAAAGGTAATGGGCATCGATACAGCTAACACAAAATTCCATGCCGTCCACAGAGTAGGTAAGAAAATGGAAAGTAGATGTAGGCCCATAATTGCTCCCTTCGTCAGCCGTGAAGACAGGAATCAAATCTGGCAAAACAGAGGTAAGATCAAACAGAAGCAGCTCGGTTCGCCCGATGTCCTGTTCACCGGGAGTCGTTTCGCCCGGACCAAGAGTCGATTCGCCCGGAGTATGAAGTCGTTTCGCCCGAGAGTTGAGAATAAGTCTTTTTCTATTGGAAATATTTGAGAATCACAAGAATCAAGTCAAGTTCAAGATTTTTTCTGATGGATGGATGGATGGATGATTGAGTTGCAACAAAGCTTGTTGTCAAACAAATCCCGTTGATCAATGTGTAAAACAAAGCTAAAAGTGATGACTCCTCGATCGATCCATCGACCGGCGCAAAACATCGCGAGTGTGTTAAGAAAGGTCCCTTACTGAAATATAGGGCATAATTTATATCAGGCGAATCGACTCTCAGTCCGGGCGAAACGACTTCAGACTCCGGGAGAATCGACTCTGGGTCCGGGCGAAACGACTCCGGGCGAACAGGACATCGGGCGAAACGACCGTAAATCGATCAAACACTCTGATAACTACCCTGGTGCGTACAAAGCCGAAGATTTCGCGAAAGCGATACAAGATGAAATAAGAGTTTTGATTAAAGCGATGACGAAGGCAAGAGAAAACGAAGGACATCCAAATGCAAAAGTTGTTGGACGCTATCTTTTAATTAACAACGAAAAATACGACTATAAAAATATCCCAAGCTACTTACAATAATTTATTCTACTTTTCCCCGTTCTGCTAGTTACATGCTTCAAGAAGTGCACTACTCAGAAAACAAAATCCCCGTATGGTCTGCGGAATGGGGATATAAAACACTTTTTAGTTGCTGTACCAGCGCTAAAGGAGGACTGGGGGAGTCGCGATTCTTTTCAATAATAACTTCGATCTTGAAGTCCTACGGTCATACCTGGATCCCAACGGCAGATTTATCATCTGCGATATTACAGCAAATAAAAAAATGCATGACCACAGCCACGCTCTACGCGCCTAATGGTGATAATCCAAATTTCTTTCTGCGACGAAGTAGCAATTGGAGGAAATTTTAACTTAGTTTTGGATCGTGATATGGATAAAAAAAGGCGGCCTCGCTAAAACGCATACGGAATCAGTTAAAACACTGAAAGATGTTTGTGTTCAATTTGATCTACTAGACGTAAGGAGAATTTTAAATTCAGATACTTGCAGATATACCTGGCGACGCAAACGGTCCGAAATTCAATGCCGTCTAGATTTCTTTATTACTACCGAACGTTTAATTACAATAAATTAAAGTAAATACCTGTAAGTAATTGTAAGTAATGTAAGTATCGTATTGTAAATAGAACATTGTACTGAAAGTTATGTAATTCCTTTTTCTTAGAGCACAGTTTAAGTAATGCTTTTAAGTATTGTATTGTAACGTTAGTAAACGTCTTCATTAAATCCAAAAAAAAAAAAAAAAAAAATCGAATCACTTGTCTGGAGCACATGCTTATAGAACGAAGTATACCGTATTCGTATGCAGTTTGATTGGTTTCCACGAGCGTTTCGCTTAAAACGTATCACTTGTCTGCAGCCGTGAGACATTTATAGGACGAAGTATACATTACATGGCCTCTTCTTGTTTTGTTGGGACGCGTACAGCTGTAGTTTTATTTTGACTGCAAACGCGTTGCATTGTATGCGGGTGTAGTTTGACTCATTTATACGAGCGTTTCTTTAATGAAAAAAAATAGTATGACTTCTCTTCACACTTTTTTAGAACGAGATATACTTTACATGGCTCCTTATTTTACGTATATTTGCTGCGTAGTTTTCCTTACTGTACACGCGTTTTGCTAAAACCTTTCACTTGTCTGCAGACGTTTATAGAACGAAGTATACATTGGGCGCGTTTCTTATTTTGTTTGTATGCGTAGTTATATTTTGTCTGCACACGCGTTTTACTTGTAAGTGTTTGTAGTTTGATTTGTTTCCAACCCTCCGCATTCTTTTACGCGCTGTGATTATCCACTATGAGACTTCCTTTGATTGCAGTGAGACTTCCTGTAAGATATGTGCGGATAGCTTCATGACTTTCACGACATTACTTTTGCTAGGACGACTCGTCTACACAAAGGAACGACTCGTCTCACTTTGAGTGTATTGGACATGGATGACCTTTGAGCCACAATATTGGCAAGAACATTTTCACTAATGAATGGGCAGTTTTTTGATAACATAATTTTTGCATCCCAGATATAGGGTGGTTATTATGATCCATTAAAGTATTGGAAAGTACTCTCGAAGTACTTTCGTGCCACCTTAACCTGTAGTCAGAACTGCGTCCTCCACAGACCCTGGAAAGCACTGAAGGCGCTTAAAGCTTTCTCCGATACTCAAAACGTAAGCAATTTGTCCATGGATACTAAACCAAATTCTGGCCTTAAAAGATATCCGTGTTATTGATATCTCAGCCAGTGAGAGCCGAAAATATATATCTTTGTAAAGCTTACGTTTTCGCTAGTGTTCTGAGTTCTATGGTTCTCATGTAGCGCAGTGTATCAGAAATGTGTTTACAGGTAGAATAAACGATAGGTTTCTGACCAATCAGAACGCGCGTAGTATGTCACTTCAGTTATTAATTATTGTTTTTCTTTTTTTTTTCTTTTAAACGTTTTATAAAATGGCTGCAGAAATTATGTCTCAATGACTATGTTATTAGTCGTAGCAATAATTTGATTAAAAACAATTCGTCACCCTATCTATCGAACTAACCGCCTGTCGGCTTGCTCGACCTGGAAGGACGGGATGGACATAATCATGGTTACTTTTTGTTAGCACAAGAATGTCACAGTTGTTTGGGTGAGAGGAGCTGAGACAAAACGATAGCGTATAGAATGTCAAATAATATTGAGAAAGAGTCGACTCATCAAAATTTCCTACAAGAACACATGACCACTACTGAAAGAGTATGTAAGAGTAATAAAATGAGCTTTCAGTACTAGTGCGCCTCAAGAGGATCTTTCAGAATGGAGGAATAAACTCATCCTATCCCCCTTCCTGTTGTTGTACACCCAAGTAATAAACCCCTTTTTTATTTTCTCGATCAACAATTTGTGTTTGGTTACTAGTGCCAATATGGTCAAATCGAATCTTTGTTTGTGCACCATACGCGATCTCAGGCGAATGCAGCGGAAACGATGTACTGATGTACTGATAGGAATGCAGAAGAAACAGCTTTCAGTTCGTCATTAGAGATTTTTCTGTGTTTGTCTCAGTTTCATAAACACCTGAATTCCCTGAAACCTATTTAATGTGTCTCTCCTTCTCTTTTGTTCTATTGTGTTTTGTTTTGCTTTGTAGAATTGCAGCCTACATTTACAGCAGAACCTCCAGATCCATTCACCGTTCTGGAAGGAAACAACATCACTCTAGAATGGAGCTACGATCTTGGAGGTGGATCGTTTAGACGTATTGAGCTAAGGGAGATTACTTCTTCTCCCACAATCCTAATTTTAGAGGTGGACGCGAAAGGCCAGATAGCTTTCTTGGACAACGACTACACTGGACGATTACAAGTAAATGTAACAGCTACACAATCATCGATTAAGATCCTTGGGGCTAAGCGAACCGACAGTAAGGATTATACGTTTGACATTTTCCAACTCGGCAGCCCCACAACTACCAGTAGAGTGACGATTTTAGTGCAGTGTAAGTACAAATCACGTTCAGTTTAGTTTTTAGTGTTACAAACTGTGACGGAAGTTTCGAACAGTACTCTTGGGAAATATATATATCTTATCAGACGTTTTGTTTTGAATATCCCTGAGTATTTTTACTCGTTGTTTGTATTTTGACGCGTCATACGGCTCGTCAAAATATAATCAACGAGTAAAAATTCTCAGCGATACTACGCAACAAAACGTCTTATAAGAGCTATTATCCAACACGCAAAATTGTAAGTTATGTTAGTGCGGGCGAATTTCTAACCGGTCCTCTGGAGTACGCGTGATATTTGAACTCGTTTTTGGCGTCATTTGAACTCTACGAAGTGCAGTTGGATAATAATTTGTTTTAATTCAAGGATTAAACTTATTACCTCTAACCAAACTAAGTATTTTTAGTATATGTTGAAGTTAAAAATTAAATTCAGGAAAAAATAATTTTAACCTAGTTTGATTCTCAATTTCCTTTGTCTTCTAAACCTAGTAAGGGTTAAGAGACAGAGGAATTTAGTTTTTACATGAATTTACTTTTTTGTAGTTGGATCAGGCTTCTACACTCCCTTGAGTTAGAGCACTATAATACTTTGGTCTTTTGTCCATTGATCTGAGATAGCTCCCTTCCTGTCTACTCCTGCAGTCTTTTTTCCTGGATTGTCCTGTTGGTGGGGGATGGTAGTGTTGCTTTTTTGATCATCTACTTCGTGTTAGCCAGGAACAAAGACCCTGTATTGTTGCATCCTTGGTCAACTACTCAAACCAATATAAATATTTATACTGCGCAATGTTATCGATCAATGTATGGAATAGAACTTCCAAAAATTATTTGATAACGTTCCGATGATCGCGCGACACACGGGAGAAACGGCATTTCTGAGAAGATTGTTAAGATAGTAAAACTTATGCACAATGCAAGTGAGTGCGTTTCAATGTGGTGATGGGTAAGAAGTGAATTGCTAGTTTGAGATAAAGACTGGCGTTAAACAGCTTGCTCTTTTATTGCTTATATTATCGGTTTCTCGCCCTAAGAGCTATCAACATTGGGACACCACTTGATAAAGTGGTACTGATCCGTCAAAATATATTGTTTTAATATAAAGTTTTCGTAGTCTCTTCAGGATACTCGAATCTGATTTGTACGAAATACAACTAGCTTGAGCTTACTAATAATTCATGACGTGTAATGCTGTTCAACGTTTTTGAACTTGTACTAGACAAACCAGAGAATTTCAAGTTTGCAGCAAGTGAGATAGAAGTCTGTCAGGATGAAGTGATCAAGTTTACCTGCTCTGCAGATGGTAACCCTGCAGTACATACTTGTCAGCTGTTTGAGAATGATGTACTGGTGCCTAATGGTAGTAACAGTCTTGGAATGTGGAATAGAACAATGTCAGTCGGTGGATCGTTCATTTACAAGTGTGTTGCCAATAACACTGCAGGAACAGGACAAAGTGAAACTATTACTGTTACTGTTAATGGTAAACGAGATATTATCAACTAAATCTGAAAATGCGTTTGATTCCAGGTTCTACAACTTGCATTTGCCATCAATTATTCCTGGCAAAATAAGGTTTGATTTAATTATAACACACTGTTCACATGATCATGTGTTCAGATATATAAACTGCTCCTATACCATTTTGGCTATAAGTCAATGAAAACTCTTGAATTGCGTTATGCTATGATCCAGATATGTACAGATATAAATTTAAGAATAAGTTCTTCTGAACGTAAATTCCTGATCAAATAAAACATCGTGTGTTAAGTGCGTACGCCAAGGTATTATTCCAAAAAGTGAAAAACTCTATGTAGAGTATTTTCTGCGCTCTATACAATACAATACCATTCAATACAAGTGCAATATAGAGCAATATATACAATACAAGTGCAATTGTCGTTCTTCTCTTTAGTTGTGGGAGATGCGGTGGCCTCATGGTTAGTGCACTTGACTTCGGATCAAGTGGTCCGGGTTCGAGCCTTGACCGGGGACATTGCGATGTGTTCTTGGGCAAGACACTTGACTCTCATAGTGCCTCTCTCCACGCAGGTGTATAATTGGGTACTTGCAGATTTAATGCTGATGGTAATCCTGCGATGGACTAGCATCCCATCCAAGGGTAGTAGAAATATTCCTAGTCTCTTAATGCTACAGGAACCGGGATATGCTCCGGCCTAATGGGCCAATCAGTCTCGTATGCAGACTTTAACTCTTTGGTAGAAATGATTCATGGTTTGTTATTTTGTTTCCACTTTAATTTCACAGTGCCTTCGTCCGTACAGCCAATAAAAAATAACACAATAACAAAAGGTGCCAATGTGACTCTGTCGTGCTATGCATCAGGGACTCCTCCACCAATAGTGTCTTGGATCAAGGTTGACAGTCATCAGCGTATTGATGGAAGTGAGTTGGTGCTCACTCACATATACGGGAGTGAAGCTGGAGAATACAGGTGTGAAGCTAGTAATGAGTGTGGCAATGCATCAGCGACAACAATAATTGACGCGCAGTGTAAGTAGCTGAATAGTGTAGTCCCTTTCTTGCCTAAAGTATATAACAGTAATATTTTGAAGATAAAAGTATCATAATAGTATCATTTTGTTTACTTTTGTAAATATCGTTTTCTCTTTTTGAAGTTGCACCAAAAATTGTACACATTACTGATAACCAGACAGTGATTAAAGGTCACAGTTCCAGTCTGGACTGTTCAGCATATAGTTATCCATCACCAAGAATAAGAAAGGTTTTTCAGACAACAGTCCTGTGCCCTTCCCTTGGACAATCATCGGCAAAAAGAACTAATGACTGTACAGATTGGAACCACGCCCTAGAAACAAACACGTTAATGCGACAACCTGATGTCATGGTTGTATTAAGGAGATTCTACTGTATTCCGTTTTGGAATAAGAGGAATTCAAATACACCAGAACATGAGCACCTGGCCTGGGTTGCTTGAAAGGTGGATAACACTATCCACCAGATAAATCACTTATCCAGTGGATAAGGTGGTTTGCTGACACTTAGCCGCAGCATATCGATTTGTTCCGTGGGTAGCGTTACCCAGTCTTCGAACAAGCAGGCCCTGTCATGCAATTAAACAGTGTCTAAGCAGAATCGAAGGGAGGCAAGTAACAACAATCCTTCCCACAGATCGTAACTTTGTTCTTGCCTTAAATTTGACAGCCGGATTTTAGTTCAGCTTACAGTTTCTGGTCAACTTTTATAATGTAAAGAACTGTTACCTTGTTTATTGGCACAATTATAAAGGATGGTAGTGGTAAATGGTGCTTCTACATCTTATCGTTAGATTGTTTGTTTGTTTTTTCTTCATTGTTAGTTGCTAGGCCGTCAATTGTCCCCTTAAAGAATATGATCGCAGTAAATGGAGGAACTGTTAATCTGTTCTGTGATGCATCTGGAAGACCTGAACCAGTAGTCTCTTGGACACATGTCAGCACAGGCAATAAACAATTTAATAAAACATGGAGAATAACGGATTTCCGAGAGAGAGATATCGGAGAGTATAGGTGTGACGCCAGCAACGTCTATGGGGAAGACAGCAAAAGTACATTCATCAGTTTACAGGGTAAGTGTTAAAACGGCTCTAAAGGTTTATGGCGTGTTACGTTCATTTCCCATCTGTTCGCTAGATATTAACACAGGCTATCGTTCGATTCATTTGATTTGATGGTTGCCCTTAGCCTTCTCTACCAGATCGACTGGCTGCTCATCAGAGCACGATGGTTGGCTGTGTGATTGGCTAAGTCTTAATATTTATAGTTAAGAATATAACCCAAAGAAAATACGGACGCTGTTTGTTTTAAAATCGTGATTCTATTTAACAAATAGATTCCATGTTGCCGTGCGTCGTGCGTAATTGATGATAGCCGAGTGTGTCACTGAAGTTCTTACCACTCTTCACTTCCTCTGTGATCTATTACTGAACAGACGCACGACAGCATGAAATCTATTTGTTTTATACAAAGAAATATACTACTTCGGCTTTTTTATTTAAAAATCTTTCTCAATTACTCGAAAGCCGGCCTTTGCCCACTTTGGCGAACACGAATCGAAAAAAGCCATTTGACGTAATCTGTTGTTTATACAAAATGAAGCAATCTCATTGGCTGCTATGCGTAGCAAGGAATTGTGATTGGTCCAGAAAAATCACGTCACTGTCAAACTTGACTAAAATGGTTTCTCGAGTAATGAAAACATACAGCGAAACCGGAAAAGAACTGCGAAATCTACAAATCTTAAAGAAAATGCCGGAAAAATCAAGTCAGTTTTTGTCATCAGAGCATCCTTGTAAGCCAAAAAGCTTGGGCGTTGCCTTGGATATAGCAGGAGTTGAAAGAATACGCTCGGAAAATTTGCGGTTTCGGACAACACTGGATGCCATTTGATTCGTGCTTTGATTGAAAGTGGCGTTAGCGACGGTGGAAATTTGTGTCCTCTGCAGTTGGTGATTCTCAAATCAGTCTGACCTAGTATCGACACCTTTTAGTTGCAATACAGTTGACAGTGAGCTGCAGTGAGCTATACTTTGCTCGCTGTTGTGCCCTGAAACGGACTGGAACATTCGCGTCGGAAAGCAAGTCTACGTGTTTATTTTAACTGATTTAACTGAATTTCAATTTTAATAATGTAACAAATATTCTGATTATTGGATTTGTTAAATTCGAGACAAAGCAAGATCAATTTTGTGTTTGTTGAGTCTTGCTCAACTGCCGACTGAGACTGCTCGAGTATTTTTTCTGAGTCATTCTCTAAAAGAGAAACGGCTTTTTCTTACTTCTTGCTGCTCCTCGTACCCCTTTAATGCCTATACAAGAAGATTTTGTACTTTATCTTCACGCAGTCATGTAAAGTATTATCTTAATTCTCACAACTTTCCGCCATTTTAAAAACTTTGTAATGAGGACATCAGTCATGCGTCTGTCCTTTAGTAGATCATAGGCGACAACCAATCAAAATGCGAGAATAACTTGGGCTATTATATAAAACTCAATAGCAACACAGATCTAGCACAGGCTGTTAAGTAAAGAAGTTGATTTTCTTTTTTGAGTCGTGAAAGTTTGGGAGAACTCGGAAGAGCTTGGAAACACTCACCTGCGGCTCGTGTTCCCAAAGCATTTCTCGTTCTCCCAAACTTTAACTGGGGGTGTTCCTATAACTCGATAGAAACACGATACATGTTTTCTGTTTCTTAAAATAATATTAATTAAGTCTAAAAGCGGAACTTCCATGAAATACTAATCAACAAAGAGTCGCTTACCGCAATTTGGTAATTCACTTTAGTGTGAATCTTCCGTCAGAACCTTTCTGTAAAACTTGTGAAGACGAACTGAACTAATCTTTTCCACAAGTCAGCAAACAGCAAACCAACCACTTTTGCCTCTGTGTAACTTAATTCAATTCTAGATTTTTCAACAACTATTCCAGCTGAACTGGAGAAAGTCAATAAAGACGTTATATATGGGGCAGTCATCGGTATTCTCGTCCTGCTTTTCTTTTTATTCATCATTTACATAACAGTAAAGCGCCGGAAAGGTAAGTAATAAAATCATCAATTACTTTAATATATTGTGGCTGGTTATGGTAGTTTTCTTTGGTTCATTAGATGAGGGTAGAAGTGACGTTAAGTAAAAGAGGGCCTGCCAATAGGCAACCAAAACTCTTAAAATTCTCATTTCTTTTTTTTTTTATGGAAATTTTGAATTCAATAATCATGTAGCATGGCCTTTGCTGGCAGATTCCGTATAGGCTGCCTAGTTAGATATTCCTCGAAAGTTTTCATAATTAAAAGGATTTTTCTCTTTACACTTAATTTTTAGGTCGAGGAGATAATCGGTAAGTTGAAATCGATAATAAAAGTTATTTGTCAATAGCTCTTTTCTCGGTGCGTTTTTCTCATTTGGATTACAATCAGTATGTGAAAGTGCTCGCAAACATGCTATATTTTATAGAAAACGTATTTACTCACCAGTTTCTTCTGCAGTATTTTTAGTTTCACGATCGTACAATGCTATTAAGAAAAAAAAAAAAAAACGTGAACAAAATGTATTTACAATCATTAATTTTATGTTGATTCTCATAGAGGCATTGCTGCTATAGGTTAACTTTTTTAATGAGCTGAATGTATCGATGCTTGTACATGCATCACCATTTAAAGTTTTATTTCTGGCATTGTAATGTGCAGTGGGTTCTAACCTTTAACTGAAAGAAGCAGTGCAATTACTCTCAAGTAGAAATGCTTGGAAACTAAGTACAGGAAACTATAGCTACTGCTTTTAGAACGGCGTCATATGGTTTTGTGTCATCAGAAAGCTTGCTTACCTACAAAAAATAAACGTGCAGTTGCTGCGATTTTTATTCGCCCTTGTCATTTTCAAATCAAAATTACGCTACTGATGTCGCATTTGTTATTTGATTCTAGACTAGACGTAATTGTTGAAATGGAACCTCAAACGGTACGTATGAAGTTGATTATTCCTTTGGAGTTGTAGTTTGCCGAAGTTAAGTTTATATAAAGTTGCACAAGATTGCTGTAAAAGCATAACCAGGCAATCACAGTATGTTCACATAGGAAGAAGCTTACAGGTTTGCACTTTACGAGGCGTGGGCTGGAACTGTTTAAATGTGAGTAAGTGCTTTTAAACTTCTTAGAAGAGGAGGAATTGGGCGTATTTTGAAATCGTCGGATCAATATCTAGATATCGTCGGCTTATTTCATTGAGAAACGTTAAACCATGGGGGTCGACATCACGGAATTGGACATCTTGGTCAAAGAGGGCGGTACATTCTTTAGTGACCTGTTTCTAAAAAAATAACTATTTGCGTATTTTCGTGAGATGCACTTTTCCAGCAGATAGTAACCCTCAATAGCAAAGGAAGGAAGGAAGTGGTTATGGAACTGTGATTGTTCACGTTTTTAGGCTGACAAGATTTCATATGATTTGTCGATAGATTTGGCAGGTTTACTTCTGCATATTTTCAAAAGTGTTCCAGCAGTAGAATCGATGAAACTGTATTGGGAGGTGGTCAAGCGCTCAGTTCTATTGTTTTTTACTGCTTCAAGACTAAGCTAAGTGTTTTTCAGAACGAGGGAATGGATATTGAAGGAAGCAATGAAAACATTAACACTAGTATCCATCGCACTGCAAGCCCATACATGGCATTAGTTGAAGTTGCACAGTCTCCAGGAGGAACAGGCCAAAATATATCACATATTCAGAAATAAATGAATATGCTCCACTGCACCCAGGAACGCGTTCATGGGAAGTTGCAAGAGAAAACGTAATCATTGAAAAGATAATAGGCAAAGGAGCTTTTGGACAAGTGGCGCAAGGAAAAGCTTCACAGCTTCGAGGGAGAGAAGAAACAACTACAGTGGCGATCAAAATGTTAAAAGGTAGTTTATGTGTACTACAGAATAATAGATAACTTACTCTCTTCTGTTTAAATTTGACTTGTGGGTAAACTTATTTATTCTAGATGACGCTACTGAGAAGGAAAGAAAAGACTTGCTGTCAGAACTTGAACTGATGAAGAAACTGAAACCTCATCCTCACGTTATCAAGCTACTGGGATGTGTCACTGAATCTGGTAAATGAAATTGCAAAGATACGTTATAAAAATAGTTCAGAAATATGGTGTCACCAAATCCTCTGTGTACTGGATTCCAGATTAAACGATCTAGGGCTTGTAGCTGGGTATCAACCCAGCTATCAAATCATAACGTTTTTTTTTCCATCAAACAGTATAAAAAAGTACGTACTATTTAGGTGAAACCTGCTATGGACTTGCTGTATTCATAGAGGATGAATAAATTTTTAGTGTGTACCAAACCAGATGATAGTGCTTTTCGCACATTCTGATTTGGTTACTAGAACAGTGTTACTCGAATAGTGTTTACTATTCCAAGCTGGCGCGGCGAAGGTCGTGAGCAAAATGGCTTCTCGGTTTGCTACTGTGACAGAAAAACAAATTTTAACGATAAACGAGGCCGCTTTCCAATAAGTTCTGCAGGCACCTCCCACAACTGCAATTTCAACTTCAATGTCAGCCTTCCGGGCAGCAGCTTTCAGCAGAACTTATGACGACTAAACCGACTGACTTTATTCCTAGAGATCAAGTCATCGACCACTTCTTCTCGCTGTGTTTACCGTGCTGTTGTTTCACTAAAAACACACGAGACACGTTGTCGATCACCTGATGTGTTATGTGACTTTTCTTGCGCCGTTGCAAAGTCTGCGCGCGAATTTACGAAATAAAAGACTTTCTGCAGCCTCCTGGGTCAATTTTTGCGGGTATTTTATCCTACTGGTTTGGTATATACTAAAAAATATCTACTAAAAAAGGTGTCGGCGGCTAGTGGTGGATATTTACCCTGCCGCCTCGCTGCTCGGTAAATATCCACTACTACGTATCACCCAACTAGTGGACTAATGCAAATCCTGCATTTTGATTTTTTGATTGGCTATGCTATTAGAGGACTATTAGTAATAGTCATCGAGTAGCGAAATTCTTTCGTTTTATTCCCAAATAGAGCTTTCTTCGACTTGCATTTGCTAACTTTATTATTTTTTTTTATTTTTTTTTTGTTTATATTGTTCGTTTTATTACCGTTACTGCACACTTGCACACTACATTACAATATAGTTACTAAAACTTAATAAGCTATCTTACAAAGACGATTCTACTATTACTTACACTACATACACTACATTACAAACACAATGCTATT
>OMLO01002746.1_pt1 | contig 14345 bp, 13 predicted proteins | sample 1674811 | NCBI WGS metagenome assembly OMLO01 (sample SAMN06265003, study PRJEB25207) | coral metagenome | isolation source: Coral host | place: Mexico:La Bocana,Puerto Morelos, Mexico | collected 2008-11-13
AAAATCTACCATGTTGGTAAACAATCCCTTTCTTAGCAATCTCAAGGCCCATTCAGCGTCGTGACAACCAAAAATCGCATTTCACGGTTAAAAAACGAGATTTTTGTGAAAACTATGGTAGTGAAAGGGTTAAAAAATAAACATATCTTATAGCAAACCGAAAAAAAATATATATATATTAAGCAAAGTGGTCTAAAAACGTTTAAACTAAACCCAAATCTATTAAATGATATGCCAACTTCAATCAAATAAACATACCCTCTGATTGAACTTTCTTCACCTTCTCTGCCAAGTCTCGGCGATGTATTTCCTGCAGCATGTCTGCTAGGTTATCCATGTTGCATGGCCCAAGACTTCCACGTTGAATCATATATTTGAACAGATCCTTTCCATTGTGGATGTTTTCTTCAATGCGATCTGCAATGAATCATTCACCAACAAAGTATTTTTTTTACCAGCTCTTTTTATTACAGAAATCATTGGTTAATTATCTGTGAGTTGTTTAATGTTAATTAGGGAACAACTGGGTAATGGTTCACTATCATTATTGCCAGACATCTCTTTTCTTTGGTTCCATTTGATGGGTTTGAAAGTTAATGGGGACTTTTTTTGTACAGAAGGATTAGCAGCAGAAGCTGAACCCTGAGTTTGATCCTAAATTTGAATACTAACAAAAAATGCACAGCTCTACACACAAGTGGTTGTAGAGAGCAGATTAGTTTAAACTCACTCAGGGTTTTTGTTGGAAAGAAACTTTGTTTCCGTGCCTGAATTTGCCTATTAACATTTTTTTTTTTATTATAGAATTATTCCTTTATTCGGTAACAGTTTTCTGTCTTGGTATGGCAGAGATGAAGGTTTGTCACATGTACACACAGGTGGACCAGATGTTGAATGTGACTACTGTATTATGTAACATTATACTGTTGGCCATTACGGTACAATTTTAACTGTTTAACGTATGAGAATGCCTCAAATATTGCTCTAATGTTAGGCATAGAAAATAATTTAAATAAAAGTGGCTCATCTTATGTTTTTACTGCATTGTTTTAGTGTCTCTGTGTTCCTGGAGGCTGTTTAGAGCCATCTAGTCGAGTTATACTTTATGGCAGGTTGCCTCCCCTAAAGAGAGACAACCCACCAGAAAGTTGAAACTAACCTAATTGGCTCTAGCCCACCTCCAGGAACATATACACACCAATGTAATGCAGTTAACACGTAAGGTAAGCCACTTTTAATTAGAATTAGATTCTACACCTTAGTAGCATTTAGAGCTATTTTTCGGTTCTGAAAATGCTCAACATCTTTTACAGTACCGATCAGAAGAAACCTAACAGGGTTAACGCTTGACAGAACGCGCTCTGTTTCCGTTCTGCACGCGTTCCCGTTCCCATTCTGTATCTGTTCTGTATCTGCTCTGTTCCTGTTCTGTATGCATTCGATATACGTTCTGTATCCGTTTGATATCAGTTCTGTACCCGTTCCGTTCCCGTTCTCGCACCCGTTCTGTATCCGTTCCGTTCCCGTTCGCATTCCCTGTCGATACTGCACACAAAAAGTGTGTGCAAGTTTTGTTTGCATTTTGAGCCTATGCGTGACATCCCAAAAAACGGCTGCAAAGGAGACTAATTATACACAGTATCTGTGCTGAAACCTGTCTTGTTCTGCCATTACATCATGCCAAGTGCTCATCAGAGTCAAAACATTGTGAATACATGGGACTGCTAGCAGACTGGGACTGCTAGGATTTGGCACTGAACAAAAACTATAAAGCCGGAATTTCAACTCGGGCTTTGGAAGGCGCCATAGAAAAGCCGGAGGTTTGTGATCCTGTAAAACACAGGAATTTTAACAAAGTACAAGTGTCACATGTACTTTTAGTTACTTTAAACAAAGCGGTTTTTTTTGTACAAATTCACAAATCTTGCAATATCTTTTGTTTGCTTCTCCATCACTACACACTAATTTCTGCCTTCATAACATCTCATGCATAATACACCAGTCAATTGAAACCCCCATCCTTTTGGTCCCAGGGAAGGGTAGGGGATTTGACATTGATCCTGGTCAAAAGGCATCAATATTCCTACCCCCTGAGGCTAGAGTTCAGATTACACACCCCAACCCCCGAAGCAATTAAGCTGAAAATATCAAAACTTTCAAGAAAAAAAGACATGCATTAAAATAAAGAATTTTCAAGTTTACATGTACATGTAGCAGTTTTGATTATAATTATTATTAGAATAGTAATTTCACACTCAGATATGTTTGTTTAACACAAAGCAGTGCCTTGTATTTCATTATTGCTCATGACATTTACTGCTACTGAACATACTGCAACTTAGTTACTTAAATTTGAAACACTCTACATATCTAATAAGAGCATAAACTAAATTGACTAACCTAAACTAAATTTAACACAAAAGAGCCGTCCTCGCAGGTGACAAGAACTCTCTTTTGGCGTAACACTGTATGAAAAACAACCACGAATTTGATTTTAAAAATGTCAAGGTCATAGACCGCTGTCCCTTGTGGTCACATAGATTGTTCTTGGAAGCGTGGCATTCCATTCACGAACCGAACTCAATTATGATCACACGCATATTCCAGACTTTACAAAATGCTAAATTAATCCCCAGCGAGTTTCCTTTACATTCTTATAAATATCTCATCTACATTTAGACGCTGTTAACATTTATTTCATCACTGAAGAAGGCTATAGTATTTTAGACGAAACATCTATTTTAAGGTTTTTAAGTCAGTGACAACAACTTTTAAGATTTTTTATAAACTAAATTTGTTGTGGCTCAAGTTCAGGTTAAACTCATTTTTATAAACTCTGTCTACTAAGGTGAATCCCCCATGGCCACACCCTTGCACTGTTCACAGAACCACACTCCACTTGGTGTCGTTGACAGCCCAACACACTGAAAATGGAACCACTCTATGGGACAGTCTTTGTCAAACCACTTCCTCAAACCACTCCTACCTTTCTCATGCCTCCCACCATCCATACAAAGAACTAGTACCCACTGTACCTCTTCACCACAGCCCCACATGAAGAGAGAGTTTGTTGTTCAAAATTGACTTAATGCCCTATTATCCCCTATCTTTCCCCAGGACCCAAAGGGTGGGGGTTGACTGGTGCGTGCTCTTCACATAACACACAGCTTCGAGATTGCACAATTCCATCGAAAAAGCAATAGGGATATTCTATTTAGTTGCTATGTAATCAAAAAACGAAAGAAAAACTTTTTCCATGATGCCAACTTCAAGTAAAATCTCAAAGGAAGTTCTGAGTTATAACCTTACATATAAGCTTACATGTGACGCTGAAGTTGTACTATTCTATAATTTAAACTCGTTTATTTCTACTGAAGTGTTTCGTCCCAGCACTTGTCGTTGTGATACTTATATTAAAACTTACCTTCACCCTCTTAACATCTAAAAAAATATTCAAACAAGTAGTCTACTAGTGACTAACCCGGTAGATTTGCGACAAACTTTAGTGATTCGACGTTGTCCCGTGTTAACTCGTCGCTGAGCTTCATCAGAAAAGCTCGATAATTCCTGTCAACTGAATTACTTCCCAAGGCGCTCTCCGTTTCCATCGTGACATCTTGTCCACTTGACTGGATCTTCCCAGCTAGATCAGCTCTGCCAATCTGTTTCAGCAGACCCTCTAAGAAGCTCAAATTTTCTGGCCTTATCAATCGCTTCTGAAGCATGATTTTGAACAGGGCACTTGCATGCGTCGCTTTTTCAAGTTCACCGAGTGGAATGCGTTCATGGCACAAGTGCTTGAGATTTTGAAGGTCCTGGTTCCGCATTTCGTTAGAAATCACGTACAGGAGACGGTTAGTTTGACCAGAACTATCCATTTTTTATCAGAAATCGACGAATATTCGAAATTACCGCTATCTCCTAACCCCTCTACATCTCTGTTTCCTCCATGTTGGCTTTCCGGAAGTGTGAGAAGGGAATGGGTTCCAGACCGACGTCATTGCACAAAAATAGCGTCGCGTGAACAACTCCGCAACGTATTGAGCGAAATAATTTTCCTCTTCTTTTTAGTGGGTAGAAAAAGGAGGAAAACAGGGAAAGATAGGAAGGTCAAATTTTCCGCAATTTTTTCAAAAGACAAATTTTACGAGCTAACACAACGGAATGTCTGTTGCACTTGTGGCCCAACTTCTCCCAACTGTCCCCATCACTGTCCTCCCCAAAGCAGCGAAGAGAGAGCCTGGGACCAAGGTTTTCCCATGATGTCTCGCGCGCCGTCTTTTTGCTTCCTTTCTCTTCACATTTTGCTGTGAGTTGGTCAACCTCCAGCCGATGCTACCTGGAGTGTCCTAAATATTCCCTTCTTTAACTGAGAAATGGTAAGAATTGATTAAAAAGAGAGCAATACTTAACTTAGTTAATGTCCCACCGTTTCTCTGATGATATTCTTTACTGAAGAGATATAGAGATGGCTTTGATATTTAGGGATGAATTCATCGAGTTTGGGACCCCGACTAAAAGGGTTCTAATTTGTTCGAATAGGGATTTGTTAAAGTAATCAAGAACAAGGCGTACTTCAAGCGTTTTCAGGTCAAATTCAAGAGAAGACGAGGTTAGTTTTAATTTGTCAATTTTTTTCGACCGGCTATCCGCGAGTTGTCTCGATAAAATTTAGAAGTCTTCGAAAATTCACGGTCACATGGTGGCTTGTACATTGTCATTGCAGAGGGTAAAACTGATTATTATGCCCGCAAACGTCTGGTGACCCAGGATAAAAACAAGTACAACACGCCGAAGTACCGCTTTGTTGTTCGCTTCACTAACAAGGACATAGTTTGCCAGGTTGGTAAAATCATAATGTCTTTTACATTTTTTTATTTGAAACGGTGCAGAGATACAAACGTCTATTGTAAGAAAGGGTGATTGTGTGTTTAATGAACTATTTTCACGTCTTAGCCATGCTATAGGAAGTTTGCCACCATTTCAGACAGGTCAAAACATCAGAGCTATGAAAGTGATTGATTTTAGTGGACGGTGGTATTCCTGACGTGTTCAATGGGTAAAAATTGATATTGGAATTGTTTTAATTGCATGTGACGATTTGAAGAACAAGGTATACAACAATAGTTGGTATTCTTATGCAATGAGATGCAAATGGCTGGGCCGGGTATTCTGCAATTTAGCTGCTTTTTAATGATATCAAATTAAATGATTTGTTGATTTTATCGTCCTCAGCAGGGATTGTGTATTGTTGACACTAATAAATTAAAAAAAACTGCTTCTTTGATGGCAGTGTTTCAAAACTAGCTGTGCTTGCTGACACTCTGCCTATCATCTGTTTTCCTTTTCTTGTCATGTACTTCAGTTTTAAGCTTGTTGGGACATATCAAGTTACCCTTAGGCCTTGCTTATACACCTGTCTTTGAGACCTCCTCACTCGTTCACAGCCTGGAGTTGTACAGTTGTAGTTAGCACAAATAACAAGATCATCAGAATCAAGCAAAAGAGTTTTAAAACTTCATTAATTGGTTAATACGATCTGTACTTTGTAGATAGCGTACGCCAAACTTGAAGGAGATGTTATTGTATGTGCAGCTTATGCACATGAACTTCCCCGTTATGGCGTCAAGGTCGGGTTGACTAATTATGCTGCATCATACTGCACGGGTCTTTTGCTAGCTCGGCGTGTAAGTATATTTCGTCTGTAGTTTTCTGTAAATGTGTGAAATCTGATTCAGCTCATGATCACAGCTAGAAACTGTTGTTTGTCTTTTCAAAATTTGATGATGAGCCAGTAGTTGTCACTTATTGGAGTTGAATAAACCAGCATTGTGCACCCTAGAAAGAAAAAGCCCGGTTATCCTTGGTTCCTATGTGGGACTTGCATACTGTAATCTACTAGCCTGTATCCTGGATTTAGCAACAGAATACCATACTAGTAACAAGTTATTTTGTGTCCTGGAAGGTGCAAACATTTACTTATTTTCTATGTTCCTTGTATATGAGGCGATTTTTCTCCTTCAAAAAAATTCAAAGAAAGGACAGTTGCAGACTCTTTAAAGCTGAAATTTAGAAATTGATGCTTTCAGTTGAATTAAATTTAATTTGTATTGTATCCTTCTGGTTTTACCTTACATCTTATGTGTGCTTATCCTTATCAGTTGCTCACTAAATTGAAACTGCATGAGATCTACACTGGAACAGAGGAGGTCGATGGAGATGAGTACAATGTTGAAAGTGTTGACGGATCTCCTGGTGCCTTCAGAGCCTTCTTGGATGTGGGGCTTGCTAGGACTACCACTGGGGCAAGGGTGTTTGGTGCTCTGAAAGGAGCTGTTGATGGGGGCCTTGACATCCCTCATAGGTATGACTAGAATATACTCATTTTCTCGACTTAGGGCATTTTTTGCATGGTATACTTGAGGAACATTTCTCAGCTAAGTGTACTAAAGGGAAACATTTGTTTATTTTGTTTTGCTGTTATTCACAGCATGAAGCGTTTCCCTGGCTATGATAGCGAGTCCAAGGAATTCAGTGCTGAAGTTCACCGTAACCACATCTTTGGACAGAATGTTGCCAAGTACATGCGAGAGTTAAAGGATGAAGATGAGGAGACTTACAAGAAACAGTTCTCTCAATACATCAAGAATGGCATTGAGCCAGATATGGTAATGATAGCAATGTACATGTGTCACATTGTGGTTACGTTGTACAGTTGAATGATCTCTGCCCATGGCCACCTCCCAAAGCAAACTCATAGTCCTGGTTCAATCCACAAACAAACACCAATTTGATACATTGTGTGTACCTGCAATATGAGTGGAGACCTCCAAATAAAATTAAAGAAAGTGTGAGCCTCTATTTGTGATCCCTTGGGTGTGTTTTCTCAGAAGGGTTGACTACACAATCAGTATTGTCAGTTACATGTACAGCTCTCAGATGGGAGACTCAATGCTAAGGTCATCTCCTTGAATTTCAAGTATTTAAAAGCATTGAAACTCATTTAGTAGTGTGAAATGTCCTCTTTTGCCTTGCAAGAAATCAAACTGAAGCTTCAAGATGATTAAACAACAAAATAGTAAATCAAACATTAAGATTAAGTTATTACCACATGGCTGTAAATGAACCATTTGATTTAATAGCTTACTCCAGCTTTATGACAATCGGTATTGTTTATTTTCTGCCACAGGAAATTCATAGTGAACTGAGCTTCTGATAGGGTGATTTTTTTGCTGGTTTATAAATAGAGTCCATTTTGTGCCAAAGAAAGAATGCTATTTTGTAAAGGTGGTTTTGTTTTCTGATATAGATTCTGATTTGTTTTCATAGATTGAGGAGATTTACAAGAAGGCTCATGCTGCCATCCGCGAGGATCCTGAGGCCAAACCTGCTCCAAAGAAGGATGTACAACCCAAGCGGTATGCTTAACCTTTTACATTTTTAATCTCCAGCTTCAAAGATAATCATATTGACATTGGTGGTACATGTACTTACTTTAAATCAGTGACCCCTAGCTACGTAGCTGGTTTATTAACTGTTATTTTAATTTTTGCTCCCCTCACCTGTATGTGATGGTCCCAGGTCAAGAAGGATGGGCAATTATTTTATTTAACCTAGTGTGATTCCCCTCAGGAAGTAAAACATATAAATACAGTTACCATAACAATGTCCACTATTTACATGGGTCATAATTTTATTGTGATCAAGTTCTCTTGACCAAGACATCCTTAACACATTTATTTTCCCCTTTCTAGCAACAGGCATAGCTGTTTCTCAAATTGTGTTATCTTGTTTAGGTTCAACCGCAAGAAGATGTCCCTTCAACAACGCAAGGCTCGTGTTGCTCAGAAGAAGGCATACTTCCTAAAGCAGCAGGGTGAAGGTGAAGATGATGATGACGATGGCAGCGACGATGAATGAGCTTATCAATGCAATAAATTAAATTCAAAGCACTCTTGTTTGCAGTTGTTATGACTTAACCTGTGTAACAGGCATTCATTATTTGCAAATGTACACAAAGGGAATAAAACTGCAAGCTTGTGGAAAAAACAAGATACATTTCTCCTTTTTTTGCTCAACCCCTCCTTTCTTCTCCCCATTTTTTGCTTGGCTATGTAGGCCCATTTTTGTGCCCTATTGTTCTATCTCCAAACCTGGAAAATGGAAAGAAAATGTCTGCTACTCGGCGGACTTTTAGCCAGATGGATGGTGTCCTGGGGATGGCCACTTCTTTTTTAAATGTTGCCTTGTAAATTGTCCATTTTAGCAGGCCCTATGACACCATGCCCTAACCCTAACCCTGGATAACCTGTGACTCCGGCAAACTGTGGCTGCCTGAAGTAAAAACATACCCTATTAAAGGAAGTTTTTGATGGAAACATTTGATTTTTCATTATTTTGGAATTGTGCAATGAACAGAAGAAAGGCTGTTGAAAAATAAACTGAAGATGCCAGTTGATTATAAATTTCAGATGTGTGATTGTTTTATACTTCGACACACTGTTAACCTATTCCTACAAAACGTTCGTTGTTGGTCAGTCCATCTTTTGACAACGGATCAAGTTAACATGACTCAATCAAAACAAACGCTCTAACGAAGGGCTAACGCTCGAAACGTCAGTTTTATAACTCGTTACGGTGGCCAATTTACATTTTCAATTGGTTGACAACCAAATTACCTTGTTACCCCCACCGACGCAGCACCACAGTTTCTTTAGAAACTTTCACCATTTATTCATCAATCAAAACAAAGTGTAGAAGCATTTCCTGTTTGTCATCTGTTTGTTCTTGTTTGGAATCATTGGTCATCGCAACAAAACCATGCAAATTACAAACATGGTTGGCAGGAATAATGAAACATCATTCTACTTCCAAAATTGCAATGTTGTAAAAATTTACACGTAATACTTTGCCGTATGGTATATTTACTACTATTAAAACATTTGGATTTTCTGATTGCGCTTCACCCTTTTAGTTTTCCCCTGTCCTTTACCTTTGAATGCCTTCAATGCAGACTATTTCTATCCAGGCACCTTGATCAAATTTCCACCCCGGTAAAACTCACCACAGTCTGACTGGCGCCCCTGGGCACGCTAGTGAGTCAAATGACCTTGCAAATACATAACGGGTATTGCAAGATATTTATGTTCCCGGCAGCCTCCATTTCTTTTGCTGGTCACATGGTCGGCGAAAACTCGTCAACGACATTTTAATTTGGTTATATCAACTAAGTTGAAAATGTAAATTGGCCACCGTAACGAGTCAAAAAGCTGACGTTTCGAGCGTTAGCCCTTCGTCGTTCGCTCTGACGAAGGGCTAACGCTCGAAACGTCAGCTTTTACCAACCTCGTTCCCAGGGTCAGAGAGGACCCTGGGAACGAGGTTGCTTTTATGCTACGTTCATGCTTCTTTAGTCTTCTGAGGAATTGAGTTATAACGGCTGAAGAGTCGATAAACGTCCTGAGAAAATGTGCTGTGTAAGTTAGTGTGCCAGTAGTGGAAAATCAGACTCCGATGGCTACCCTGAAATCATCCAGTTATTCCGTTATTACACTTTGTCATTAGTTCAATTAACATTCGATATTCGAATGGAGGCTCATCCTCGGTGTAAACACCTGTGAAACTCACCAGTGACGTAAAACAAAGAACGAGCAAGACAGCAAAGAGCCCCGAAACAATATAGAGCACACAAACAATAACTCCCAAACCAAGGAAAAAATTCACAGGTTTTAACACCGAGTAAACCCCGAATGGACGCTAAGGTTGGATGATTATAATATTCAGTTGAATCGAAGCGGCTCGGCCCTGGATTAATGAAAGCATTAATCATTGTTTAGGAGGGACGCTTCAGCCGTTTTGACTGTAATTATCCATTCGCATCAAAATGACCTTTCAAAATCTCCGGCCACTGCACACCAATGATCGATAGTAGACGACTGGCTCAGCCAATCAGATTGCAGCATTTACATTAGTAGAATTAACTCCCTTTATTAAACACCACGAAATGAGATAGCTCCCAACAGAAATAGGCAATGTCACACAACCAGTTACTGAAAAACAAGCTCGTTTTATTAAATTATCATTACTATCTACGTCTGCCATAATTTCTTAGTGTAATATAACCGATCATCTCTGTCAAAATTACTAAAGAAATCCCCTAATGTATCAAATATCTTCAAAAATATATTACATCTGTTTGTCGCTTAATTAATGCTTGTACAAATGGTTGTCAAAATGGAAAAACGTGATTCTGTTTTAATACGTACGATATATCATATTTAAAACGGACAAGATATATTTTGAAGCATGTTATGAAGTTAGATAATTCCGTATCATGAAAAAAATTTCTTCGACTTTCATCAACTATCGCCTTCAAGTCGCCAAAGCCAAGCAAATGGCCATGCCTAGTTTCTGTACCCCGTTTTCCCGAACCTGTCCTTTTCTTAAATTTTATATATTTTTTTGGCTTGAATGCCGTTTGGAGTCGAGGTCTAAAACGTTTGATGAGTATATTTGGCTAATGAGCATTGGGTAAAGCTTATTTACATACACACGGGCAGAAAAGACAGGTTTCAATCCGCTGATCGCATTCCTGATTCCAGTTCGATGCAACGTTCGTTTGACTCTTTGAGCGACTGAACAGTAATTAGCTTCTCTGCTGGCATCCAGTCATGTATTTATGGGTCCCAACGCGCTAAGACACGACGCTTTGTTGCATTTCCAGTAACTGTTGATCGATGTTTTTCCTCCTTGCTTCGTTGAGAGCCAAGCGTTGTTGAAGGCTGGCACGACTGCAAGAAGAAAGACATTCAGTTATAGAGATTAATAGAAAAGAGATACAATGCAAAACAACCAGCATGCAGTCAAATTTGAGAGTTAAAGTGAAGCGGGCCTGTTACTTTGTAACGTGCTCCGACATAGCTATACTTAGTAGACAAAAAACGTTTTCTCTTCAATTCGAGCCTGGGAGAATAATAAAAGGCTACCGCTATCAAGGTCCTTACACGCACAAACAGCCTGCTCTTTTCGGTTGAAAACAACGAGTAATTTAATGCGAATCCATGAATTTGATCGGCCATATCGGTGCTTATGCAACGACAGTGAACGCTATGCACTTGTACTCACAATTAAGAATTTAAAAAGGGATATCCAATAACTCAGTAATGCTTTAAACTCTGTAGGGGCCCATTGCTTGTCAGTTTTGTAACTACGGAAAGCCAGAAACTTTGAGGGCTGTCATACTGAATAACAAGGATAACCGGATTTGTTAAAAAAAAAAAAAAAACGCGCTAAAAAGTCCTTCTAGGATGTTTCAAAGAAGTTCCAAATATACACAAACTCACCATCTCTCAGGATCCAGTGAATCCTCATCGTTTGCTCGATCACGTGACATACCCAGTGACGCTTTCTTTCTCTCTAACTGTTCATGAAGATTTTCATATAAACCGCTGACCTGCTCCTTATGTTCATCGCTTGAACCATTCTCGACCTCAGCAGTTCTGTGGTGCTCTTCCCTCTGGGGTGGAGAAGACTGCGTACTGTTGAGGTCAGCGGTAGAGAGTGTGACGTCACCGGCCTGTGAAGTGGACGTGTTTAGAAGCAAGGGTAGGCTTTCTCGCGCCATCTCCATGTTAGCTTGCTTGAGGAGTCCCTCAAGTGTTTCCAGACTTGACCTTCCGGTTCGGCTGCGGTCTGGCGGGAGAGAATACGACTTCTGACTGCGTAACGAGTGATCTTGACTGACATGTACAGTTGGAATTTGGGGGTAAGCACGACTCTCTAACAAGTCTTGTGTATTGATATGACTGAATGTCACCAGCGTGCTGTTGGTCGACAAATCGTGAAGGTTCTGGTCCGAGCTGCTTTTCTTCATACCGCTGACAGTAGATTTCGACACGGTTCTCGGCGAGGTTACATGGCGCATGTGTGTGGCTGTTCTTGCCCCTCTCGGAGTAGCTCGGCCTGTCGAATCAAGCCGAGCACTTGTACCGAATGTAGCTCGTTCGTATCCGGATACTTTGGCCTCCAGACGAGCGATCTGTGGCGTGGAGAAAAACGACAGATGTAAGTCGTGGCGTGGCATTCTGTCACAGCTAAACATATGCCGATAAACAACTTCGTACATATTTGAATAGACTTTAATAAGGGTGTAATTGTGCTTATGACGTTTAGACAAGTTGCATGAAAAAAACTTTCGTTGTTTGCTTTGCTAGTAAACAGCTCGACGTACCCCCATAGAAAAAAATAAATAAACAAACACAGACGAGGGTTACGCGCGCTTCTCTTCAGCTAGAAATCTTTTCAGCTTATTAATAAGAACTCGACAACAGTTTCTCTCCGTAAATAAATGATATTGTCTAATTGACCAAGCTAAGACTTTAACAATTTGTTTAACACCATTCAGAATCACTTAAAATTATCAGAATAAGCTGGTGTTAGACCGTACCTTCAGAATATTTTTAACTGACCTACAAAAAAAAGGTATTGGACCAGGCGCAATCATACCTCGGCGTCTTTAATAACTAACATCTCGCTTGTCGCCTTCGCATCATCTTGGTACAGGACAAGCTGAGAAGCAAAGCTTCTGTTATCCTCTACAAGGGTCGCATTTTGCTCCTGTGCCCGCGCTAAATCCTGAGCGAGTCGTTTGTCTTGTTCTTGTAATCTTTGAATCTCCAAGCGATGGGTGGCGTCACTTTCATCTTTCTGCGCGATTGCTTTAACGTGGTCTTCTTGTAAGCGTTGGACCTGACAATAGAAGTCAATGAATGAATGAATGAATGAATGAATGAATCGTCAGTCAGTCAGTCAGTCAGTCAGTCGGGTCAGTCAGTCAGTCAGGTCAGTCAGTCAGTCTGTCCGTCGGTTCGTCCGTTTGTCCGTCCGTCCGCCCGTCCAAACCTCCCGTAAGCGACCACCCAAAATGTCAAGCCTAGGTGGTCGTTTACGAGAGCTCGGGATCAGAATTTTGCCTCATTAACATATTATAAGTTCTGAGACTTAGTTACCCCATGTATTAAATGTTTTATTCAAATGACAAGTCAATTTTCAGAAAAATCCAGTAATTCCCATTGAGCAATTTCCGTCTCTTGTACTACCCAGGATTGCGATAATGTTACAATACCTAGTTTATCTGTCAAGTGGTCGCATACGGGAGGCTAAAATCAAAGTTAGTTCCAAGAGAGGTGATCGCTTACGAGAGGCTTCCAAATATAGTGATTTGACTTGGACACTTTTGGCACTTTGGAAAACTGGTAGCTGAGGAGAGGTGGGTGCAACGAGTGGTCGACTGTAAGTCTACTTGTTGAACCCTTCTCGGATAAGGACGTTAAACCGTAGGCCCCGTCTCCTGCATCTTCATTGTAATAGGCTAGCAGGGGACGTTAAAGAACCCACACACTTATCGCAAAGAGTAGGGCGCGGAGTTCCCGGTGTTGTGGACTGGTCTTTATCCATTGTGCTGTTAAATAGTCGCGCGTTTGTAACATGAGCCCCTGGCTCGGGAAATTGGGCAACCACTCCCTACGTTAGCGACTTTAAAATAAATACCATACCATACCATACCATACCATACCCAAGCCCTCATCTTTGTGGCAGTTCAAGAGATCCACATTTTATTGTTGTGATCTTTCTCACCTCTTGATCCTGAGTGGCTTGTTTTAGCTCGTGTTGTTGCTGTGCTTTCCTCATTTCCTGCACGCATCTAGCCTCCGCCTGAGCCTCTCGTACCTGAGCCGCCCCAAGTTCCTTTGCAAGCCTAGTACAGTCTCCTTCTTTTGTGGTTAACAGCGCATGCGCGTCATCAAGTTCGTGGATTAACTCCTGCTCAGTCCGCTGACATTTCAAAAGATCACGGCGGGCTTCCATCAGTTCTGCGTGCTAGAGAAGAAATTGTGAACAAATCTGATGTTAAAATGTGAATTAATCGCATTTACACAGAAATATCTCCGAGGTGCATTATTTTACTTTCTTTTAGAGAAATAGTTTTGTTTGCTAACCACACTTTGCTGTGAATGGTTTGTTCATGTTTCAACACAAAAGACTCGAATCCTATATTCGTATATACTACAAAACACATTAGTCCAGAATTCACTGTAAAATTTCAACAGCTGGCAACAAATGCCAAGACTTAAAAATTCGATACGAACTCTAGTAGCAGTTTTATGGTACACTAAACTGATCAGATTGTTAAGTTTCGCTTGATCATATATCTTAAGTTGTTACATCTCTATGGGCCTGATTACATGGCGAATTTCAGCCCGGCTAACAGGGCTGAAATTTTGTTGCGATTACATGACGAACTTCAGCCCGGGCTGAAATATTAGCCTCGGCGCCAAATATGAAAT
>OMLO01002747.1_pt1 | contig 14345 bp, 10 predicted proteins | sample 1674811 | NCBI WGS metagenome assembly OMLO01 (sample SAMN06265003, study PRJEB25207) | coral metagenome | isolation source: Coral host | place: Mexico:La Bocana,Puerto Morelos, Mexico | collected 2008-11-13
TTTAAAGATTCCCGCTTTTAAAGATTCCGCATTTTAAAGATTCCCGCTTTTAAAGATTCCCGCTTTTAAAGATTCCCGCTTTTAAAGATTCCGCATTTTAAAGATTCCCGCTTTTAAAGATTCCCGCTTTTAAAGATTCCCCATTTTAAAGATTCCTCATTTTAAAGATTCCCCATTTTAAAGATTCCTGCTTTTAAAGATTCCCGCTTTTAAAGATTCCCCATTTTAAAGATTCCCGCTTTTAAAGATTCCCGCTTTTAAAGATTCCCACTTTTAAAGATTCCCGCTTTTAAAGATTCCCCATTTTAAAGATTCCCGCTTTTAAAGATTCCCCGTTCCCCATTCCCCATTCCCATTCCCATTCCCATTCCCATTCCCATTCCCCGATTCCCCGTTCCCCGTTTTAAAGATAGCCGCTTTTGATTTGAATGTGTCTCCTGGTGTATGCCTGCTCGAAAAAACGATACGGAACTATCGAAACGAAAGAGCGAGAGGAAAATCCCGGACGAAGCGCCTGGGACGAAACTAGCGATGCGAGCGAAACGACACTGTCGTATCTGAACCGAGGAATATCTTTCGATCATTTGTCACCATTGATAAGAAATTCAACCAAATTGTATATTTCATAATTTCCCCATTTTAAAGATTCCTCATTTTAAAGATTCCGCATTTTAACTGAACATAACATTTTCTTCAATATATGTCATTAGTACAAAGAATTCCAGAGCTACACAAGTGACCATGTTGCTCAAAAGGAATTAAGCAATTTTATGACACAGTGTGCGCTGCTCTTATATAATTCCTAATGAGCCATCATGGTAGAAATCTCTGTATTTGTAACATGACATGTGCAGTTTCATTTTAGCTTCCAAAGTTTTCATTAAATTTAGGCGTAAGTTCCTTTGGTAAAAGTTTTGGCAATATAAACATCATTCTGAACAATCCAAACCCAACTTTTGCCAAACTGAACTAAGATGTTTACTAAAACTTCAATATTTTGACTTTGTTTCCATTTTCATTGAGTGTTTTTGATCTTGTTTGCCTATACATTTTCATCATAATTTGAAGAAGCAAATTTTCAGTGACAATTTTAGAAGCCAGATGAAGTAGTTTAGTTCAACTGTTGCTCAACTGATTTTGGCGTGTAATAAGGCAATAGGATCCTTTGTTTTCCTTCACTGTGCATTGTGTGCAGTCAATAAAAAATAAAACATGTTAATAACCAAGTTTTCACTATGTTTTAAAAGAATTGGTTCATTCTTTTAGCTGTGTGTATATAGTTATGGATGCACTTGGGCAGTTTGGAGAACACTCAAGAAGCTCTTATGCTTCTCTTGTGCTCTCCAAACTTCCCTTGTGCATCTGTAACTTGATATGCATGTATGCATGCATCTTGGAAACATTTTCCCTCCTTCTCGATCCCCAAACATACATGTAACAATGTTGATTTTTCTATTTCATAGACTGCACAAACTTTGCAGACTTATTATTTATGACCTCTGTTAGCAGTAATTCTCACAGTATGATAGGACTGCAGATAAACAATTATTAACTTCTTCTTTAAATGTGTCTCAATTAAAATTAGACAGCATTTATATTAATTTTGTAAATATTTTTATGCATCTCTGGCTGTCAAGGCCAATTTAAACACTCTGATTTGTTGGCTCGCACAAAAGATTTATTGATCAAAAAAATACTTTGTTGATAAAAGTAATCTGTAACAGGTTAGTCTGACATGTAAAATTTTAAAGAAGTTTGCACTGCAGAGATTTAAAAAATTCACCTCCAAAAATTCATGCAGTTGCTTATATACATCACTGAACAGGAAAAGCCTGTGCATGATGTTAAACATGTTTACTTTCTAAACTTACAGGCTAGCTTGCCCAAAGGTTTTTCCCTGAAAGTCGAGCCCTGCTGTTGCTATGGTAACCTATTGTGTCAGGCAAACAACAATGTGTTCACCAATGATTGGGCAGTTATTTGCTACCTGATTTGCAGCATCAAGTGATCAAAGAGTAATTATAATGACCCATATCTCATCAAAATCTAACTGCTGGAAACTGTTTTGAGCCATCATAATGGGTCACCTTTTGCATAAAAATAATTGAAATTGACAATCACTTGTCTACCAATTATTGGCCATTTTGTTTTGATACCATGCCTTGTTGCAGCATCAACTGAAAAGGAGTGATGGCACTGATTCATCAAAGAATAAATGCTGAAAATACAATTTTAGCTCCCATGCATAGAGGAGGCATTCTTTCCTCTTTGAGGCAGGTCTTCAAGAACAAGTTGTTCCATGGAATCTTAAACTCTAACATCAGGGGAAAACATAAAATAGCAAAAAAAGGCATCCATTATACTCACCTAATATTGCATGTTCCAGGCTATTTGAGAACCTGTTATCTTTTCCTTGAAAAGACTTTCTGAAACTCATAGAGTGAATACAATTTATTACATTTATTTTGATTTGTAGGGGTCAGAAGATGTCTGACAATGGTGATGATGGTAAGAAGAGAAACAATTCCAAACCTTTAGTTGAACATCCAGAGAATTATGAAGCATCAGTTGACCTCGGTGGGAGCACGGAAGGTTCATCTATTGGTGAACCCTCTACAGCAGAAAGGCAAGTCAAAGTGTCGGGTGCACATTCTACACCAGAAGGGCAAGTCAAGGATGCATCCAATCAGACCAAGAGTACTAGAGTACGTGCTCTTCGTGACAAATGGGAAAAAGTTGGAAAGGAAACCTATGCAGAAATAGCATCAATGTTACCTGGAGGGGCAGAAGGGTTTACCTACCAGGAGGATTCTTCCCATTTACCCACAAGGCCAGTGCAGCAGGCTTCTGATCAGCACTTCCAAGAAGGAGTGAAGAACCCATTACAAGAAAATCCTGAACAAGGTTTAGAACAGTCTTTGCAAGGATCTTCAAATCAAGGTTGTCCTTGTCAGGGGAGCAATCCACCAGCTCCAGCAGAACATGCCAAAGAACAGCAGCTACAAGGATCCCTTCATGAGGGAGGTGCTCCTCAGGTTCATTTTAAGGTAATGCTATTTGCAATTTATTGACAGTATTACATTGTGTACAGTAAGTACATCATTTTACATTATTTTTATACAGTAACATTCCTGAAGAAATTTTATACAATGGGTTTTATACAAATTGTTGAGTCACTTGGTAGTAAAATTTGATTTTTGAGCATCTTGGAAACATTCCCCCCCCCCTTCTCCCCAAACATAACAATGTTGATTTTTGTATTTCTTAGACTGCACAAAACATAGCACTTACAAAACATTGAATTGAATGGCATCATTAATTTTATAATCATGGATATATTTTATTACAATCTTCATTAGTATTATGAAATTTCCTAATTTCCCCCTTAGCAGATGTTGTGGTCTTACAGGTAGTGTAAAAATAATCATTAAAAGGGATCTGCTGCTTAGTCATATTAAATTGGGATTTTTGTTTATTGTCAAACCATTTTGTCATTTCGTGGTAAAAGTCCTATAGGGGACAGAGCAAGCCAGGAATGTTTGTTGAAGGAAACATGAACATTTGCAAAAAACACATTCATCACTGCAGGGTTTAATTTTGCATCTATTAACTTCTGTTCAGTTACATGTACCTATAGTATCCTGTGAAGAAGTTTAGAAGAGAATTACATCTTTGAGATGTTCTTAACCTTGTAAGTTATTCCATCATTTATTGGTGAAGAAGGGATAATATTTGGACCATGATTACATTGAAAAATGATGTTGGTTTTGTTTCCCATTTCTCTTGGAGGAGAGTGAGTAATAATTCTTGTGCTCCATGTTTGATTTGTAAACAGACAGTTTTTCCTTTGGCAATTAAGCTAGCATACATAAATTTCTTCAGTGATTGCTTCTAGAGGCTTTTTATAGTTATGATGGCTTTTAATTGAAGTTTTTGGGAATTGCATAGACTTTCTCAAACTCCGTTTTTGTGGGAGTCCAGACTCCGTCGCTCGTTTGTCTCTCTTCGGCGCACACAAAAAGACGACTTGTGGGCAAGTCTAGGAATTGCAGAGAGAATTTGGCAGTAATACATGTAGATGAAATTGACTTCAGTGTTGTATTTGGTCTTGAATTCTTCATAAGAAAGATATTTGCCAGTCCCCACGCTCACCCCAGGTTTTCCAATACAAACATTTTCCTTCGATAGTGAAAGAGAGGAAAAACAGGGAAAATTGTAAAAAATTCTGTGGAGTAGATTTTGCTTCAATTAAAAAATGTATTAATAGCAAAGTTGGAGGAATTTCACTCCACAAACGTTTTTTTACAATTTTGCATAATTGCAATTTCCATGGATGTTTTCAAAAGTAAAAAAAAGTGATAACATAAACAGCTTTCTTAACTTGGTGGAAACACAGTTTTACTAAGTAGGGGCCTTGTGTCACCATGTTTGTTTTCGATTTTCAGGCTTTAATTTTGTGTGCTCTTTTGCTTTCGCACGATGATGAATGTATTCTTACCAGACCTTCCTTGGATGAAAAACTTTTATGAGCCACCTTGAAATTGTGAATAGAAATGGATTCTGATATATCTTGGTAGAACATTCCATAAATTATGTGCAGCCAACAGAAATGCCTGTTCACTGAGAGTTGCCTTGGGCTTCACATTTGAACTAAGTAGGGTACTGTTACTTGTGTAACACATTATTAATATTTTTGTTTTGTTCACACAACTATTACTTATTAACAATTTTGTGTGTTTTCAAGTTTTTTTTATTATTCATGCTGTGATTGCTTAGGATCAAGTTTCGTTATATAATCTTTGAAATTTATGTAATTTGCTACACCACATTGTTATCAGTTAGTTGCACCATCTACATTCTTGCTAACTCAAGTTTCTTAAGAAGCTGTTGTTCTCTCTGTTGCTACCCTCACAGGAGCAAGATCAATGTAGGCTCAAGTCTTTGCTCACACAATCATTTTTGTTTGTAATCATGTTGTTATGCTCATAAGATTTATGTTCGATCTATCTTGTTCTACATGTATGTGTAGTATCCTACCTAGTATCAGCTTACATTAGCTAAATTCTCCATAGTTTGAACCACAACCACAACCACAACTGTAACTTCAACTTTGCAACAATCACAAGTGCATCTGATTTCTATTTTATCATCTTGTTTCCTATATTGTTTGATCCATCGCTTCCTTCCAATAAACATTTTGTTTGATGTTACTTGGCTTCTTTGGACTTAATTCAATGTGCAGTTGAGTGTTTCAAGCTCCAGATTTCTTGCTCTGATGCTACACTTGGCTTGATACTGGAAAGTCACAGGTACTGTCTCAAGAAGTTTTATTCTTAGATTGAATTTCGTCCACACCTATCTGTAAGTGTATCATATTCTCCTCGAGGTGGCGCGATCAGCGATTCGTACAATTGTATATAATTATTTTACTCCATATTCTTCGATGTACACTGCATTCCCACAATGGGGAAAACATGTAAACATGCTAAAACATGCCCTGGCTGTCACACTCAGCACAAAGAGCATCAATTCGGTCCAGTTGGGAAACATTGTACAGGACTGTCTGCGACTGAAGACAACCACAACAGCTCAAAGTCCAGCGATGCAGACAATGAACATCCCAAGTCTGCTGTTACGAACGCCACAGCTTCACTCACTTCCCTGGACTCAATTCTTGCCGCAATCAGCAATCTAGCCCTACAAGTTGACAAAATTGCCATGGATCAACAACGAATTAATACAGAGGTACAGCAAATGAAAAACACACTGCAGGGTGCCACTGCCTGCATTCAGCCGAGTCAGACACCACAATCCAGCATGGCTGAGGACCCATCACTCCCGGCAAAGATATTTCACATCAGCCGACCAAGCTGGAATAGTCAATATGTCAATTTCATTGACTTACTTAAACCACACAAAGAACACGTAGCTCACGGAGAAGACGTGGTAGTAGTCGACCAAGAGGGGAATTTAACCTTACAGAAATCCCGCTCCCAACGTGCAATCAACTCCTTTTCCACATGGCTTTCGGCCTGGTCGGAATACGAACGAATACTACGGTGAAATGGCCAAATATTACTGTGTTATTCACCAAGTGAGTCGAAAATTTATCTGGTCAGCAGTCTACATCTACGATGTCCACTTTCGGCAGGAATTCGCTAGAGTAGGGGGCCAGCGCTTCGATATTCTCAACCACTCCTTGTACATGACCACACTTGACGCCACTGCCCTAAGGAAGGACACCAAGCAATGTTTCTGTTGTAAATCTTTTGATCATGAGACCAGGGAATGTCCCTTTCTCCCGGCCTCCATGTTAGAGACGCTGGTGCAGGAAAAGAGCCCTTCGAACCCACAAATAACCTATCGTCCTGTCCAGCCATGGAAGCTGGAAAAGGGGTTCCACAACAACCGTGATGTGTGCAACCTGTTCCAATGACACGCCTGCAATCTGGGTACAGGGTGCAAATGGGACCAAAACTTAACTCCACATGGAGAGAAAGCGAGTAAAACCATTAAAATTAATTATCTAGCCAAGAAAAAAAGCTTCAAGCTGAATTCCTCATCTGGCTGTGTTAGTGATAAAAATCAGAAGTTCGATTCGAAAACTGCAATTTAATTTGTAATCTTATTTTAAAATACATGTACCAGTACTTCATGTAAGAAATTCAAATTGCCTTAACTGTTAGTTTTGTTGTTGTTCACAGTATTTTTCTTTTGTATTCCATGCAGTTCGATCATACTGATAATTTCTTCACAGATGTTGTGCAAGTCAACCTACATGTAAATGTGCAATCAAGTCACTAAATATACTCTGAAATATTTTGTAGACGGAAATACAAATTAAGTCCAAGAGACTGTAAAGATCTACTTTTTGCGAGAGAGATATACTGTACAAACTATTTAACAATAGAATATCTGACCTTCAACTTTTCTTTCTGGAATTCGTGATCTTTAAAGCACAGGTACCAATGAGCTTCACCATGGTGCCATTCCACATCACTAGTGATTGTGAACACAGAGCTGAAGCCCCTTGCCTTTGGCATATTTGAAAGGTAAAATGTTCATGCTTGCACCACAATCAATTTGGAATCAGACCTGTCATAGTTGCAAAGACAGCCCTGTCTTTTACAGCTTGTATCTTGTATCCTCACGACACTGGTCTCTTCAAACTCTTCTTCACTTTCAACATTGTAAACTGTTGTTTTCCTGGAACATTTCTTGGCAAATTGGTTTTTCTGTTTACTCTTTTGCATGTCTTACCCCATGATGGGCACTTCTTGAGTGGATGCTCATACCCGGAATACTTACAGGAGATCTTTTAGATTGCACGTTTAGCTTTCCATCTGAAAGCCTTAATCTAATTTTTTCCCTTCGGCTTGACTTGATGAATGCTGTGAATGGGCTCAGAGAGCAGACTTCATTTGCATTGAAGTAACTTCTTTGCTGTGACACAGAGAGGTCTCTCATCCATTCTCTCCTTCGGAATAACTGAAAGTTTTGATGACCTTGAGACCACCATTGTTGATTGCATACTTAAACATAGCGATCTGATAATTGGAACTTTCTCAGTATAATCGAGAAAATTAATGACAAAATAATTATTGTACTTCTCTTTCCACAATTTCTTGTTCTCAGTGCACGTGATTTCTCATGTGGTCTTTAAATCCAGATAATGGGGTGGCAAAATCTGGGTAAACATTGTTAATTGTAACATTTGAGGCTGAGCAGTTCCACTGACGTTTGAACCGGAATTTCCTTTGTCTCCTTGCATTGTAGACAGTTTACTCTGTTGATGTTGGATACATAGTTAACCACATGCTGCCACCATGTTTTAACAGCATGTGAAGAGCATTTAAAGAAGAAATGCTTTAATTCCAAAGAGATCCTAACTATCAAGTTACGTCTGTAATCCAACTCTGGACGCATAAAGTACAACATACTTTTACCTGTTCCTATGAATGCATGCACATTCTTGTATGTTTTAACTATAAAACATTGCAATAAAGCAAAAGTTAAAACCATCACAGTTAAAAACTGTAAAAACTGTAAAAACTTGACGACATTTCAACGACTTTTATGACAAGAGCTAGTGCCTGACAGATCCATCTGCCCCTTTAGGGAGTTAGTTCTCACTCCTCATGGATGTTTTACACTCAACTCTTGAGCAGTAGAACTAATATTAATGAAATCCAAAACACTCCTTAAGGAGCCACCAAATGTCATAAAAGCAATGATCGATATTAAGATTGGCGCTTTATTTTATACTAGTAAATTAATATTGCTTCTAAAATAACGTTCATCTAACAATCACAAAATCTGCTTGTCTCCCTTGGATCCCCTACCTGTAAAATACACACACTAATAAAAATAGATTTTGGGGGGCTCCGGTCACTCCTAGGAATAGGAACACATCCCACTTTGTACAGGTGTTAGTTAACATTTTGGCAAAAATACAATTGTTTTCCATTTCCATTTCTAATGTGATTTTTAATTTTATTTCTGGTGATTGTGTGACACATACTTCATTTTTGGTCTAAAATATCTGTCATCTTGTTGGTGACATGGTCCAAAACTGACCTGATTGGCTATACTACCTCAGGATATCTACTCCCTCATTAAGTGACTTAACTACTCATTTTCGGTGGAAAACATCTAGGTGCTCAATGTCTGCTGAAAATTAATGCACCCTCCAGTCATCCCAGCACCTGACATAGATAGATAGAGAAAGAGAGAGTTTATTGAGTTTGAAATGTTGTGCAGTACATTACAACAGAACAGGACTGTGACACAGCTCTCAAGGATTGTCAGCTTGGTGTGCTCGCTGTATATCTTTGACCTCTAAGGGTTGGCAGGTCTGGAATGGTCTGGTCTGGAATGGAATGGACTGACTCGCCATTGGTTAATTTCTATATGAGTGTAGACAACTGCGAGCCTGCTGTGAGCCATTGAGTCTGGGATCCATAACCCCATTAAAAGGTCTCACAACAAGCTAAACACACTATCTTAGGCTAACTAGAGTTCTGTAGTTTGGCTGATAGTGTTGTTAAGGCTTTTTGGCAAGCTAGTCACATGAGCCATTATCCCTATCATTAAGAGGGGGGGGAATAGGGGTCTATTTACATTATGTAGCCTAAGCACGTGCTATCTAGGCCCAACAGACAGTAATATTTAGGTTAATGGCTTGCTCGTGGCTCGTACTTTGTGCTGACCATATGTTCTAACGGGGAATATGATTGAAATATTGGGTTTCTACAAGTACTTTTATCCCCCCAGATCAAACATGTAGTTCTAACAATATGGTAGTGGAACTTGGGAGCTGTGGTGGGTAACTAGTGCCAGTCTCAAACCAAGCAAGATTCAAATTCTAATTGAATTGCTAATTGAACTTTTTCAAGGGAAATAGGATTTCAAGTTCACTTTTTCATTTACTGCAAAAAGTTTGGTATTCTGAATTGTTTGAGGTATACAATTTCTCAGTCACAAAGATGGATAAAAACGCAAACAGGCATTTATTTTATTGATGCTTAAAATACTATCATTTAATAATATATTGTTCAGTATATTTCTTCAAAAGCATGCTACATATTATGTTTCGACTCTCCCCCAATCAAACCCCCTTCCCCCCACCCCCTCCCCCCCACCAAAAAAAAGAATCTCATGAGTGGATCTGTTAAAGTGATATTTTTTTTAAATACTAATTTTCTTTAGGAAAGTTCAGCACATGGATCCTTCCAATGTGACAATCACCAAGTGCAACAGTTGCAGAACAATCAACAAGCTGATGTTTCCCAGGAAACACAAGAGAGCTTCTTCAAAGGAGGACAACCAGTCTTTTCTGGAGAAAGCCCATCTAACAGTAGTGGCTCTGGAGGATCTCAGTCCTACAGAATGCCTTCTGCCAGTATGCAAGCTAAGCAGGTTAGGTTCTTAACTTAAAATATAAGCTAATCAACTACAAGAAACATAAAATATAATTACAGCTAAAGTTGCATTGAACTGAAACAGGTATAATTGCTGTCATGACTGTAACAATTTACAAATGTTTGAAATGGGAACATTAAATTGAGTTTACAAGCAGCAAGGTGGTGACCTAGTGGCCTTCCTTAGTTTGTGTTAGTACAGCACTTGTTACACAGACATGTACAAGTTCTTCATTTAACAGAGGTGAAGAATGGAAATGAATATATCAAAGATCATTTACTTGAACTGCAAAGAAAGATATGAATTTAGGATTGATCATCACAGTTATACAATTTATTTGCATTCTTCACCTTCTAAAGGTAAAATTTGAACTCACAATGTGACCAGCTCCCAGTTGACTTGATAGCTCAGTTGGTAGAGCACTGCACCAGTATCGCAGAGGTCATAGATTCGAATCCTGTTCAGCCCTGAATTTTGAATTTTTTGGGGGCTTTAATTTCACAGCTGCTTTAGATGTGTGTATACCTGCGATGATCAATCATTGAATTCATATCCTTCTCTGTAGTTCAAATATATGATCCTTTGATATAATTCATTTGCATTCTTCACCTTCTCATGTATATTACGAATTCACAGTGTGACCAGCTCCCAATTGGCTTGATTGCTCAGTTGGTAGAGCACTGCACCGGTATAGGCGAGGTTATGGGTTTAAATCACGTTCAGGCCTGAATTTTTTTCAGGCTTTAATTTCATAACTTTTTAAGTTGTGTGTATAACTGCAATGATCAATCATAGATTTGTATCTTTCTCCACAGTGCAAATGTATTATCTTTTGATATATTCGTTTGCATTCTTCATCTTCTCATGTACATGTTTATTATGAACTCACAATGTGACCAGCTCCCAGTTAGCTTGATGCATGTAGCCCAGTTGGTAGAGCACTGCAGCTGTATCGCAGAGGTTGTGGGTTCGATTCCCTTTTAGGCCTGAATTTTTTCAGGCTTTAATTTCATAACTTTTTAAGTTGTGTGTTTAACTGTGATGATCAATCACAAATTTGTATCTTTCTCCACCATTCAAATATATGATCTTTCATGTATTCATTCAAGACTCAGATTGTTAATTGAACTTTTTCAAAGAAAATAGGGTTTCAAGTTCTTTTTTTTTTCATTGACTGCAAAAAGTTTGGTATTCTAAATTATTTGTAGCATAGACTTTCTCAGATACAAAAGTGGATAAAAACACAAAAAGGCATTTATTTTTTTGATGCTTAAAACACTATCATTTAATATATTGTATATTTCTTTAAAAGCATGGTACATTAGTTGTTGATATTGATGCTTTCTTTAAGAAAGGGCAATGAAATGAAATAATGATTTTAAAAGGGTCAAATACCTCTCCTTTCTGTTTTCAATTTTTGGTTATGTGACTTCACCAAAGTTTGATGGTCACTGCAGACATTGTACCAAATTAAGAAAAACGTGGGGTGTTCTTTAGCATCATACAACCTTTTAGTAGTTATGTTTCCACCCTACACCTATCAAACTCTCTTCACTGCCCCCCCCCCCCAAAAAAAAAAAAAAAAAAAAAAAAAAAAAAAAAAGAAGAAGACTTTCATGAGTGGATCTGTTTAAGTGATATTTTTTTAAAAAAAACTAACTTTCTGTAGGAAAATCTTGCACATGAATTCTTCCAAGGCGGCAATTACCAAGAAAAACCGTTGCAGAACAATCAACATCCTGATGTTTCCCAGGAAACACAAGAGAGCTTCTTCAAAGGAGGACAACCAGTCTTTTCTGGAGAAAGCCCATCTAACAGAAGTGGCTCTGGAGGATCTCAGTCCTACAGAATGCCTTCTGCCAGTGTGCAAGCTAAGCAGGTTAGGTTCTTAACTTAAAATATAAACTAATCAACTATAAGAAACATAAAATATAATTATAGCTTAACTTGAGTTATTAAACTGAAATAGGTATTACTGTCATGGCTGTAATGATTTACCATTGTTTGGAACAGGAACAATGAGTTTACAAGCAGCAAGGTGGCATGTGGCCTAATGGCCTTCCTTAGTTTGTGTTACAGCACTTGTCACACAGACATGTACAGGAGGTTACCTTGCTCCCATAAAAGTGAAAGTTTGTCTACTTCTGCTTGTTTACTCCCATATCAAGTAAGGTTTCACAGTCAAGGCCCAAATCAAAGATGTTTTTTCTATGTATGCTGTTGCGGCAAACCTGTCTTGAATTCATGAGAAAATCAAGAAAGAACCAATTTTGCTTGATCTTGGCACAAATGTTGGATGTGATCAAATGTTGAAACAACTGTGGGCAATAAGTTACTGAAAAAAAACCTTTTACAGTGTAACCCGGGTCACTCTGAAATGGGCACATTTATGGACATAATGGATAACAGACAGGTGACTATGAGAACAAATAAACCGGTGGATAGTGCTTTTGCTCATTCTGATTGGCTACTCGAACATGGAATAGCATTTGCTATTCAGGCTAAATGATTTCTTGTTTTTTTATCATAACAGAGGAGAAATTTTATCAGTGTATGAAGCAGCTGTCCCTACTAACCCAAAGAAAAGTACAAAATTCTGCTTAACAGTATTAACTACGATTTTATAGACGGAAGATAGCCAAATGAAAACGCCCCAAACATTATGCGCACACTTACCGTATTTGTAGAGCATGGTATAATGGCTCATATATCATGATGGTTAAGCCAATGAAAACTCTTGTATTCCACTATCCAAAGGTCCATTTAACAAATGTATTTTAAAGCTCAACAATTGAGGATGTCTTTATTTAGGAAAATTCCAAATTACAGCATTTCTTCACCAGGAGGACTTTAAAAGCTTTATTCAGATTTTTAGAGTAATTTAGTGTCCACTTTCTTTATTCTTTTCACATAAGTTTCGAATTTTCTGCGATGTGTGCGATCGTTTTTATTTTCATTTTCATTCTACTGCAACTTATTTCTACTTATATTATATTTTATGTGGACCACAATGTAAATTGCTGGTTTAGCCGGTAATTTTTGTACTCCAATAAATTTATTATGAAGTTACTATTAAAAGTTTTACTTGCAAAGTTTCAGAAAGCACAACGTCTTTTTCTACAACGATAAGTCGCTCAACGCAATTCTGCAATTTACTTCATCGTGAATCTTCAAAGTAGTACAATTTCCACCAAAAGTTGTGAAGACTTAACTATTCTTTTCTCTAGATCAACCAATCAACAACTTTTTCCGCTTTCTTTACCGTTTGGAATTGTACTGAACTTGATTTCCCTTGTTGATCACTGATAAATCATATGACTTCTTGGGCTGTTCGCATTTTGTTCGCGAATTTACTAGTAAATGCCTTTTTGCAGTCTTCTGAGTCAATTTTTGTTGGTATTTGCATTTGCCAAGAAAGAAAATGGTGTTTCTATGTGGAATAGAGTGAGATTTTATGGGTCAAGGGATGAATGAATCTTGGGATGCAAAATTAGCCTCCCCGCAGTAGGGGTGAAAACAAATGACATCATCGCAAAGCAGGTGGCTCCAAGTCAGTTTTGATTTCTCAATTGTTCGCTTGTTTGCAGTTATGATTATGTGGGCCGTGCAAATCAACACAAACGTGGCCTGTGTTGATGCGATGATCAATCATAAACTCATGTGTTGATACTATCGGAACTATTTGATATCTGTCTTTATAATATAGATAGGTCTCTGTGCGCGCTCTAATTGGTCGAAAACCCATGTTTTGTCAGAGTATAAAACATTGCAAAAGCGTGTTTTATTGTTTTTCGCTACATTATCTCTTTATCATAAAGCAAATGAAGAAGCCTAAGCCGTGTATTACACTATGATGAAACACTCTGGACATTTGAGAACACTTGAGAGATTTAGAAAACACTTGCCTGCGGCTCGCGCTTTCTACATTTCTCTCGTTTTCACAAATGCCTGTCGTGTTTTATCACAGTGTAATACACTAATACACGGTTTAGGCTTCTTTATTTGTTAAGTAAAACCTTGTTGACAACAGAAGTGTTGATTTTAGCAATAAACAGAGGTTGCAAGTCAGCTAGTGAACTCTCATAATCTCTTATTACTACTAGTTTATCCAACTAGTTTGGTATATGCCAAAACAAATGTTCCCTCGGTTGTGGTGGCTTGTAGCTGTTTGTTTGTATCTTTGTTATTTTTTGTGTGATTATTATTTGATTATTTATGTGGCAACAAAGGTAGAGCATATTAATGTTTTTTTTATCTAGTCAGCCTCTGTAGTTTTCTTTTGTTCTTATGCTGCTTTTTTTCTTTTCATGTAAATGTGGCAAAATAAAATGGTTGTTTGTTGTATATCTGTTAAATATCGGGAAACCTTCGGATGGCTTCTAATAGGTCTGATTAGGCCCGATGCAAACACACGCCACAAACAA
>OMLO01002749.1_pt1 | contig 14342 bp, 9 predicted proteins | sample 1674811 | NCBI WGS metagenome assembly OMLO01 (sample SAMN06265003, study PRJEB25207) | coral metagenome | isolation source: Coral host | place: Mexico:La Bocana,Puerto Morelos, Mexico | collected 2008-11-13
TTCTGCCCTTTCTGCCCTTTCTGCCCTTCTGCCCTTCTGATAGTCGAAACATACGTCATTTTTTTTATTAGCGTCATCCGTTTACTTCTCTCCGAACCAGAGGTATTATTTGGAATTACTCGTCCCTCTACGCACCGGTTGATCCTCAATCACCTCTGCTAGGCAAATCTTTTCTACATATCAACGCGCTAACTAATAATATGTTCGTTTCAGCGACTTCATCTGCATGATAGAATCGAAAAATATATTTAAAAAATATATTGTTGCTACGTTGAATGAGGAAAGGGAATTGCAACAGAAGTGGAAATTCTTTCTCGCCCTTTAAAGCATGTCTGTTAGTAATTTATTGCGAGTTTTTTAGTTTTCTTTTTCTGTAAGTAAAAACAATGTATTATAAGTCCTTACGCAACGTAATGTGTAAATAGGTTATGCTATATTAAGTAGTTATTGTGAATAAACAAGTAATGCAATGCAAACAATTGTAAACAGGTTTTTTAATGTATTGTAATCATACCTGTAAGTTAGTAAAAAGAAAAACACAAAAAACACTGCTATTGGAAGAAATGCTTATACTATAACAAAGCGCTAGTTGAAAAGATCTTTAATCATAAGTTTAAACTCACCGTAATACTGAACACCGAAAACATCGTACCCTAAATGCTTGGCTCTTCGTGCACAACGGCAGACAAATCCCGGAAAATATTCATTCCAATTATACCAATCAATCGATCTGTTACCATAGTTGTTGGTGGAGGGATCACGCTCGTTGTATATGTAATTGGGCAGAGCTCTGTGTGGCTGAAAAAAAAAAGGTGACACACATTTCAGCTACTTATAATTTCTAACTAACAGAAACGTCAATGCTTGATGCATTGCTCTTCATGCGGCAAGCTGCATTGATTTTCGGTTTGTGTTGAAGATTTTGAATGAGATGAGCTTTCAATGGCTAAGCAAAGAATAAGTTCCAAACTTAACATAAATCAAACATGGATACCTGGACTTAGTGAGAGCAACATAAATTTCCATGCTTGCTGATTGTGCTATTTAGAAACTGTATGAATGATGAAAGTAGATGTAAATTGGTAGTCATAGGCCTTTTATCGCGTTACAGCCCAACCGTGATTTTTAGTTTGAAATTTTTGTACAAAGCTTTGAATAAATTTGATTCTTAAATTTAAAAATACACATATTGCCATGAAAGAAACAATTACATGTACGTGTAATGTTTATACCCGGTCATTGTAGCATCCAATTGTCTTAAAGTCGACATCACACCTTTCTCCACGACAGATATTTCCAGTCACGTATTGTATGGAGCCACCTTAAGAAAAAATATATATTGGATTTACGTGTTTTAATTAAAGAATTACCGAATGGTCAGCTTTCATTGATCCGGAATTAGAACAGTTTTTATTCTTTTAAAATTAAGAAAAGCATATGAAGACATGACCTTTCATATATTGGTTTGTAAGTAGAGCATATTATGCATTTTTTAATATCTTTCCCCTCTCCTGGATGGGATGTTAGTTATCCGCAAGAGTACCTAGCGATGTCGCTTCCCACAACCAGACGGATAGTTACTAGGTTACAATATCCCGGTTATTAACGATAACTGAAAATTTAAATAAAGTGATGTTAACTGGAATAAACTTACAGACAAGTGCCAACCACAACAATGTGGTCGATGAGCTCATTTTCAGCTGTGTTTTACCTCCTGTAGAAATATAAATTAAAGTAAACAGTTCTTTACGTGTCGGTAGCCTTGTTGCTCAACACAACCTACCCCGTATTTATATAAAAAGGGGCGCTCGAATAAACATGAAATAGTAAGAGCATGAAAAGAAAAGAGATTTGTGGGTTATGTTATGTTGGTTGTCCTACCTTACCTAAGTTTAAGAATTTAACTATAGAACAGGAAAATATCTCTCAGTTCAGCAGAGTTGATCTTTATATCTGCAGCGCCACAAAAGTTAAAAGATTAAGTATGAATTAATGCCAATTGTTTCAATCTATGCTTGGTCAGATTATTGCAACCATTTACATCTTTGATGCATTTTGCTTAACTTTTTCTACAATTGAAAGCAGTTGTTTAGATGTTATACAATTTTTAAACCTATTGCGTGCTATGATATCGTCTCAGATAGCTTGGTCTAACCAGCCTTCTAGTGTAAGACAATTAGAAAGGTCTTAACGTAACTTACGTTTATCCCCAAGGAAGAAACAGTTTTGCCGACTGAGAAAGAAACAAAGATCGGGCATATTTATACAGAAGAGTGTAGGAAAAAGAGATTTTTATCAGCAACATTTTTTAAAATACGAAGTGATTATCACGAGTATTATCGTAATCGTAGGAGGGATTATGCCATTATGATTATATCATAGCTCGCCATTATTTTACAAAGTCAGTTTAGTTTCGATGATTGCACCTGTAGAGAACAAAAAACAACTTTATCAAAAGTTAAAATCCTGGAACGGCGCTGACATGTTTGCCTCTATATCACTTTAGCTGGCAATTACTGAAACTGTTAGTTCATGGTTGTTGATACTGAAAGTTGAATATTATGGATTTCGCGTCTAATATAGGATTTATGTTATTATATGACGGTCCAAAGTGAGTTTCAAAGGGCCCCTGAAGCCAGTCGACTTATTAAATGTCTTGTGATAAGGTTTATAGTTATTGTGATAAGGTTTATAGTTATTCCGGTCGTTAAATACAAAGGTCATATCTTAATTCGTAATCTTTTGGTTAATAGTGGCTGTTTAATTGTTTTAGATAGTATTCGTCATTAGCTGTCACAATATGTTCCTAATACGACAAACTTTAGTACCGCTAAGTGGGGTAAAATTTGTAACTACACAAGGCCGGGTAGCTAAGCCAACAACCACCAAGTACAGACAAACGAATGCAACCCTACAGTCAGCCAACCTGAGCGAGATTAACGTCCGCAAAACTCTAGGTTTTTACTTTGTTTCACTTGTTAACGGCAGGCTTAATCTCTTTCGCATGTTGTTACGAAATCCACAACTGATATTGCCTTGAACCCCCGTTTGGGATTTAACAGTCTGCAGATAATTTCATTGAAAAACTTTTATTTGGTGCAGCCTGCACCGAATGTATTGTAGTATATATAATAGGGGCATGTAGTCATGAGCTGTTGGGTTAAAAGTTCTAAGAACTATCACTCACAATCAAAACAGCAGACGAGCCTTGCTAAGGAAGACGCGCTGTGAAGTTTCCAGATGTCTCTCCGTTTCACTTGTCACGTTTTACGTTGATACGAGGGGTGTTCCTTTGTTTCTCTTTTTTAATTCAAATGATCGTAATCATAGCCTTCTTTTGATCATATCAGCCAAACATTTCAATGCGTTGGTTACTGTCCACCTTACTCGTCGGCTTATGAGAGCAAAGTACGTTTTTCAGTTACTGGACATTGAGCTCGAACAGGCTGGCCTAAGTCTTTCGTTTATTAAAATCTGCATTTTTATTAGTCATTGTATCACGGAACGTTCTAACTAAACTGAAAAAACACTTTGCTAGGTAACGTAAAAACGGAAGTTATGGTAATCACTTCGATGATACTTCAATATGTCGGCCTTTATTCTGTTTTAATGTGCAATTATATTAATTACTGATCCAGCGCGATAGGGAAACAACGAGACTTTTATCATTCATTAAGCGATTTATAATGACCTTCATAACTATTCTTGTCCTAAAATATCTGCAATTATTGTAAAGCTCATCTCTCAAATTTCATCTCTTGGTAAATGTTGGGTGTTTCATCACCACACGTTAACAGCGATAACAGTCACTATCAGTCACGTTCATGGGACGCAAGATCTGGCTTCCTGGAGAAAATCACCCTGACGAGATAGCGAAGCTACGAAGCAAGCACCGTCACATTAACCTTAACAAGGTCATCACATACCTCCTGCCTGAAACACAAAGTAAAAGTTCGAGGCTTTTCCGCTTTTCTTTTTCTTTGTAGTATAAAGATCGATTATACGATTAACCTGTTTCATTTCATCATAACGTTTAAGCAAACCGCTATCCATACCATTTCTGTTTTTTTTTTGGTGTCTAGCCAGTTTACCGTTTGGATTATTCTTTTGTTTCTTATTGTCTGGTGTATTAGTACCTGTCTTTCAGTTTCGAATTCACTGCAAATTTAACATTGAAAAAGAAGCAATTTAATTTTCTTTCCTGGCTTAACTTTACTTGGTTATAACTAGTCCGTGAGGCAGCGCGTTTGGCGGGTATCATCTGGGATGAATAATGTTCATGCTCTTTTTCTGAGGGATTAGGCCGTCTATAGTGCGAAAATGTACAACCGCATTTGAGGTAGCTTGTGGAAAATATCACGCTTTTAAGGGCTATGCATGGAAACGAGACTAAAATATAATAGCCAAGAAATTTAGCAAATTTAGCAAGGCAAAATGTTTTCAGCATATCTAAATGATCTTTAGTTGATCATGTGATACGTCACGTGGTCACCTGACATGTCAAGTGACTGTAAGGCAAAAGAAAACTTAAAATAAATGTACAAATAAGCCAACCTCGTTCCCAGGGTCTCTCATCTTACCGTCCCCTTACCGCTCCAGGGGACGGTAAGATGAGAGACACTGGGAACGAGGTTGCAAATAAGCATGAAACCGAATTCAATACCGGCCTATACTACTAGTTTTCATTGACAATAACCAATTATTCTGAACAATTAAGTACTGTTCAGTCTAGATAATCAGCTTGACAAAACGAATGGTGTGTTTCCATAAACCAGAATAGCCATGTAACCTGGACATATGATTGACCTTTCGTGTGCATCTCAAAGCCCATTAAGGAGTGTACAAATGTACAAAATTATGCTTTGCTTTGAAAACCAATGTGTGCCGACCTTACTTTTTGATTTAGCGTTAAGGTTTACCAAGTTTATTCAACATCACTGGGCTGTAAAATAAATGCTATAATTTCGATAGCTTTGAACTGCTATATGGAGCACGCCAATCATTTCTAGCATTCCTCTCTGCTGTCGCCCTCTTGGGTTCTGTCCTCGTGTACCGGTTCCCAACAACCTATACAAAAAACCCAACAACGTTCAACAGCTAAACAAAGGTTCCTAAAGAAAGGAGTACAATGGTTATTCCCTCTGTGTACCGGTACACCAGGACACAACCCCCTCTTGTGTGGAGGCTTGATTTCACATTGAGTCTGCATATATCCGTACGTCCTAGCCCACTGACCACACACACAGTTTGTTGCACGGCATTTCCTTGGTGAGGTTCATGATAATAGTTCCAGGATGGCTTCTGGCGACGGCTTTCCATCTATCCAGTCAGTGACTAACTTTGCAACTCAAATCAATTTAACTTTGTCTTCCTGTTCAATTTTCCATCCCCGTCCAATAAATAAGGCTTGGTATCTGTGAATCCTATTGCAAGCGACTTTTCCAAATTCCTGCTTGCTTGCTTGGTATGTTTAACAAGGCAATCTCTATATGGCGGAAGCTGGTGACTCCCCTTTCTTTGTGCAAAAGAGCTACATTAAGTCATTATTCACTTTCTTAGATTAAAGACCAGACATGCGAGTTCCTCGAGCCTATCTATCAGTTGCGACGACACGTCCCGTTCTTTTCCAACTTAGCAAGCACCTCGTGACACTCCTTGTGGTTCTTGACAGCTTTAATACATGTGTTTTCCTCCATGTGTTTTATCTCAATTTAATTTGGCAAAATAAAATGGTTGTTGTTGTTGTCCACTTGCGAATGAACTCTGCGTATAGTAGCCAGAGTAGGCAAACACTTCGAAAACAAAATTCAGCAGATTTGCCAATGCCGATGATCAATGTACGAGTGTCCGGTTCTAACTTTATTAGCAGCGAAGCTTTTATTTCGGCACTGAATACTACAGACATAATGTACACATATGAATCCTCGGAGCAAATCAAGGCCGAGCTAAACTCTTCATCAGCGGCATAGGATGCATAGAGTAGGAGGTCGCCGTCTGCTTCTTGACGACACACTTGCTCTTCAACTCACTGACAGTGAAGGTTAGCAGGCTTGTCTTCTTATTCACTCTGGTCGTCTCCACTGGCATACAATCTGGGTACCTATATATCAAGGCTATTATGGTTAGGCAGGTGGTCGTCTGACTCTTCGCTTCTAAAGAAGCACTCGCTGTCCTGAAGTTACTGGTGCCAGACCAGCTTCCTAGGAAGACCAATCACACAATCTTCCTCAAGAAGATTGTGAGAAGACCCCAGTGTCTGCACATACAGGAGGCTATTCCCAGACCAGACCGCTGAGCAATAAAATAATTTACTGAAATCTATTGAGTTCACAACAGTGAATCTGATCTGCTGTATCCTAGTATGAAAGACGACCGCTATACATATTACTACAATACCATGCGAACCTTTCAAAAAGACAGGCATAATTTTGCTATATTTGTCCCAGTTTAACGACACAGTGTTTTCTACGTTTAAATATGTTAGAACTTTCTTGTACATCAAGTTTTTATAACCATTGTGTAAGTTTTCGTGCCTAAAGAATTGTTGTGTAATTGTACCAGTCGCCATCGATTTTCCTAGGGAGGGTTTACTTCACTGAATTGAACTATGTTTTTATTTCATAGATATGTTACTTAGTAGTGCACCGTGGTTTTGTTGCAGATTGTTCACGCCATGAATAGTACAAGCATTTATTTTCTTATGGTAAGATTGTTAATTCACTGAATGTGGTTATTAATCACTGGGGGAAAGTTGTTGGCAACCGGCCTAAATAGAAAAAGCTCATGTGCAGCACATATAAACGTTTTATAGAAAATCGCACTGACGAAAATAACAGAAGAAGAGAAAGAAGAGGAAGCAGAAAAAAATCAAATAGACTTCATTCTGCCCATTTCGAGACTAAGTGTATAATTTATTGAATAGTTATCTTGTGATTAGTACACACTTTTATGCGTGATTGGTACCATACAAAATAATTAATAAAAAAAGTACATTCCTTCACAATGTCTGAAAACGTATGTGCAATTAAAGTTTTGCCAAATGCTGGGCTTTACAACAGGGAATCATGCTCGCGGTATTATCAATGAGATTAACAAGATCTCTTGCAGCACCCCAGCATAACGTCATTCCCCACCTGTGATGACCATAGTTATGAAAAATACATGGCTCATAAGGGTCTTGTTCTAGTCGAAATTTATGTTTCCTTGCAGGGCGTATGCCAACCGTGACCTGAATATCACTGTCTTTCAGTATATTGAGGGGTGGACAGAGTTCCTTGCATCGTTTCAGCATAGACTGGACATAAGGAGCAGAAATAGTTAAATCGTGATCCCATCGATTTGGCTGATAAAATGAGCCAAGCATTAACCTATCTGCACCTGTACACATAAAAAAGTAAGACAAAGAGGGAAAGTCAGCAACAAAAGAAGAAAGAAGTAAAAAACATGTTTCTCAACAGTGCTGTTACAAAACACGTCATTTTATTTCTATTTCCTGCCTTAAAATGTTCAACCATGCGGACTTCCCTAACCCTTCAGCTATCAGCACATCTCGCACATTTTGCACCTTACTCTGACACGACTGTTTTCCCACCCATATGGACAAGAAGCTACCTTCCTACTTTTCTCCTTGAGCTGTACACATTAAGCTAACTGACCGGTCAGCAGAACAAAAACGTTTAGGACTAAGAAATGGGCAGAAATATCTCACTCTCACTCTAGATTCCTTTAGTGAATTTACCATAATAGTTTGATATAGTCCCCTCCTGCTAATAAGCGTCCCCTTTCTAATATTTTCTCACCACCAAGCAACCTCAATTCCCATAGTTGTCCCAAAGCACAAGAGACATTCAAGACATTGTCAGTCATGAAAAAATGATTATGCAAATTGATTATGAAGTCTACATTCTCATCTGAACACAGTGTTGAACATCATGACTATCAGAGATGCCATTGTTACAGTCATTGAGTGAGAGGATGATTCTCAGTAAACTATTACATAGAATTCAGATGTGTATGTTTAAAAACCAAATAAGCACTGGTCATCGCTAATATGTACATGTACCCTCTCTACAATAAGCACCCACCCATGTGCTACCAAAAGTAAATTCCCGCCCTGGCACTGAATCAAATCATTACGGTAGTTATAATGAAAGAGAGTTCACAAATGAGCATTCCTGTTTGTATAAAAGCAGAATCTTAAGTATACCTCTAGGTAAAATGTATGTTGAGCCATGAATCTCCTGCCCTGTCTCATCAGAGCCAAAGCTGGTATGATCTGTAACAACACAATAGTCAATCTTGGGAAAAAGACTGCCATCATTTTTTACCATCAAGAGAGAACCTATCAACAGGATCAAAAAAATTACACATCAGGTGTTATTTAGTGCAAACTATTTGAACCAAGCATTCAGGGGTATATGTAATATCACTGATACAGTGTTTTGAACTTTACGAAATCTAAACCCTCTCCCCTTGGTACAATCTTTTGTCCACGTGCGTAATTTCAGGTGATTTTAATTAGCCAATCATGGACCATACTCGGGTGTATATTTCAACTTTGCTGCCATAAATTTTCCACAGGTCACCCAAGCGTAATATAAGGCTTTGTACAGTGGTTAAAATATAAGAGTTTAACATATCACAAACCTCTAACAGGGTACATTCCTCCATCTCCAGCTATCTCCACAGATCCTAACCCTGAACAGTTGACAATACACTGAACACCATATGTCATCTTCAGGGCATGTGCTTGTTCCGTCAGTAATCCTCTAATGGCACCTTGTATGAAATGGGCACCTTTTCTTGTACACTGCCATCAAAAGTGACAGATAAGTTATTAATATTAAAAGTAGTGAGACCTCAATTTAATACTGGGGAAGTTCTTTTTGCATATGTGTATGAATCAGGTTAAGAGAAAGTTCCTTAAAACGGCAAAGCCAAAAATATATTTAACGCTAATTAATTTAACAATAACTGTTAGAAAAGAAGCTGCAGTAGTTGATCTAATCAGCTGTGCAAGAGTACATGCCAAACCAATTTGTCATCATGTAATACAATAACCATTTCTTACAAAAAGGTCCTATACTTATGCCACTTCTTTCTTAAAAGAAGATCATTCAACCTTGTGGTGCCTTAGGACCATTTCAGGACCGACCCTACAGGAGCTACAATGAGCACAACAGGACAGCAAACATTTACAACAAACAACGATAGCAAATAGTTTTATTGTTGAATACAGTATGTAACAATACGAAAGAAGATAATAAAGCTTAACAAACAGTTCATAATAAGAAATAAATGCCTCTTTATCATTTAGAATAGAAAAGAAACTCATTTTAAAGGCCTATTTTGTTTTAAAACTGCTCTATTTTTATCAGCTTGTATGTTCAACCAGAAACTATATGTAATCGTTCATTTAAAACTTCTCGCAGTGTTTAGCCTGTTTACACTACCATGCTGCCTTGATTAATTCTAGAAATAAGTATTGGCTTTTCCTCATGGAAGAAATGCTGAATTATATCAACCTGTAATCGTTATTGGTCATAAATGTTACATTGAAAAAATAGCAAGAAAAATAAACTATACTAAAGTTACTTAAGGTTCTGATTAACATGTGCGGCATGTTTAGACTGCAGCACTACTTGACATTTAATAAGACTTTAATGAAAGGTTTTTTGGGGGGAAGGAAACTATTAAAACAATATCATGATTCATACTTCCTGAATAAGCCACACCCCAAATTGCTGTGGATCAATGACTGGGCCAACAAAAGAATAGGCATCTTTTATCTCGCCATTTAAATCACTCACGCCTGCAGCAATAAAGTCATGTGGATACAACAAAATACACACAACTTCATTTTCAAAGTATGAATTACTGTAAACAAAACCCTGTGTTTATTAATGACATAGTATACTGTAAAACTCGGACAAGTACATGTAGCTAGACAAGGTTAGCTGAACTAGCTCTCCTTCTTTTTGCCATTAGTTATGTTCAATTAAGGGTTTGGTTAATAATTCCCACATTGTAACTTATTTCGTCTCTTACCATACACTTACAGTTCCCATTTCATTGTAACAACTATGTGCTTTTCTAAACTTGTTATAATTACATTTCCCAATACAAGTCTCTCTATTCTTTCCCAATTAATTTCTCTCTTTATTTGATACTTCCATGAACATAATCTTGTACATGCACAGCTTCTATGCTTCTTTCTAAGATTCCCTGATCTTGCAATGTTTTCACTAGCCCTTTTTAGAACAGGATTGAGCTATTAAATTAGTTTAAAATGAATTCTTTCACTGGAACTCTGGATTAGTGTTACATACATTGAATTTTGTAGATCACTCAGTACTAGTCACAGGCTAAGGTCCACAACAGATCCCAAGTCCTACGCTCAGCCTTTACTACTGATGTTTAGGAGAGCAGGATAGGAATTGAAAAACAAGCATTTTTAGGTAAGAGGCCATTGTTTCAAACTTAAGATCTTTCCTGAAGGGCAGGAGCATGGGTAGCAAATCTATCATATTCATTTGGTCCATACAAAAACACACATATTGTACATGATTGGCTCTAACCCCAGCTACAGTCATTCTGCCTTATCACTTTCATCCTTGGTTATCCCATGGAACTTAGGGGAACAGTCACTTGAAGTTAAGAGTAGTCTGGCTGCAAACCTTTGTCCTTCATGACTGTGAGGGAATGTCGAAATCCTTTTATCTGCTTGTAACCCTTCAAACGAGCTTGGTCTATCTGGCAAAAAAAGTATATAAAATTGCATAGAACAGTCAATGCTAACAGATACAGAACATGGTTCACATTTCCATAAGAATTAGCATTGCAACACAATAATTGAAGATTGCATTGTACAGTTTGACATGAGGTAATTATAAGACCTAGAGGCATGTACAGAACTAGTTGAGACAAATGCGGCATCACATTACATAAACAATCTCTTCCCAAAATTTGACAAAAATAATTACTTCCATTTTTATCAATTAATCATTTACCCCCTCATTTAGATTTGGAGGAATGAGACATAAGTGTTTGATGCACTGAAGAAACAACAGGCAGAAGGTCTTGAGATCAGTGGTCCCTGTTACCCTTTTGATACAAGATTCAAGTAGTATGTTTTATGGTTTCTTTTAAAATTCTTTTAGCATATAAAACAGACCAATTGTTATGTAAAATTGGCATTAATTACCACTTCAATCCCAGAGGACTTTTGAGTGAATTTTGTTTCCAATTGGCAGCTGACTGTTTTGGCCAGTTATCAGTCAGTTATCAGCCAGTTATCAGCCCTTATTATCAGTTATCAGCCCTTATTGACAGCCATGGCTTACCTTTTCTTTTGAAAGTGTCACAACTTCTCTCAGGCACACCCCAGTATCTCTTGAATATTTGCAAAGAGGCAGGTACCTCTCTTCTCCATAGGCAGACCATGCCTACAGATAACAAAACAAAGTTGATTGGTTTACCCTATAAAACAAAGTGCCTATGAACTGAAAAATAATTGCTGCTTATTTGTAAGGCTTTTTAAAATAGAGAAAAATGGCATTTTCCTTTTTGTAAAATCAATTTTTGTGGTTTTTGAGATACTGATGTTTTGTACTATTCAAATTATGAACATGATGACATCATTCATCAGCTGGGCAACTAAAACGGTAAAGAATAATAAAGAATATCTCTGGAAATATTGGAGCTGTTCTTCAAACTTGGCATCAGAAATGTACATCGCAAATAAAAAAAAATGACACCTGTTTTGCTGTCACCATGACAACATTTTGGTCACCAGTCCTGTCAAAATTAAAACTAAAATTCCCAGTTTTTGTCTTAAGCAAGGATCATCTACCCTCTGTCCAAGCAATCTATTGAAGAGACTTATGACAATATGGGAACCACGTCTGTTCTGAGCAGGACCTTCTGTCCTACTTTAAAGGATATTTGGTTTCTGACACAAACTGGAACCAAGAGAGTTGCAATGGCACTGTAGGTGTCATTTTGTTTCTTTTGTGCTTTAAATTTCTAGTGCCAAGTTTGAAGAACACTGCTCCAGTATTTCCAGAGATATTACTTAATCAATGTTTTACTGATTTAGTTGCAGTCCTTAACTACATATATTCAAGAACTCAAAACCTTCAGTGTTTGATCCATTGCTGTTTCCCCTGCTTGATTGACATCGAGTGATGATTGCTTTACAAGCTCTACCATCCTTTCAGGAGGAACCCACACTGCCCCTGAAGCATCTGACGAAATCTTTGGTAAATGCCGGGTTGAAGGAAAATCCTTTGCAATTATAGTTACACCATAGCTGTTACAAAAGTTCAGATAAGAAATTAAATCCAGCTGAAAGGTGGGCAGATAATAAATAAATTCTGTGGATAAAAATGGTCAACCAAAAAACCTTTAATGTTACTGCAAAACTAACCTTACACAATTCTTCCTTGAAAGCAAGCTACATGAATCTTATAAAGTTCTGCTCTGGGATGATTACATAACCTATTACATAACCATGACACCTAATAGTACAGAAACATAGCTAATTAACACCATAATAATAAGCTTTTATGAAAATAATTTTGTTCTAACTACCAACATAGTAAAGTGAGCAGTGGTCAGATGTAAGTATTAGATATCTAGTGACCTGAATCTGATTATAATTACAGACACAATTTCTGAACTAGATTTAATATAACTTAATTACTATCATAATAGTCATATCAGTGAGTGTTGTGCTCCTGACAGACCCTCTTTCAAGAAGAAGATAGGCAGTTGTCAGCCCAATAACTCCACTTCCAATGATAAGAACCTGCCTGCAGGTATAGGGCTCCTGAAAAGAAAATAAACACTACAGAATTAAAGCTACATTTTAACAAACAGTTGTGCACAAAAATGCATATTTTAAGGCATGTCACAGACTTGCAAGAATTTTACTGCATAAATGGTCCATTTTTTTCAGGAACAAAAATGCAGATGATTATTAGGTAGACAACATGCTAAAGAGGCTGTGAATGGCAGTGGTTGCTTGGGCATCTAACAATTGAAAAACATTTTAAATCAATAAAATTTGATTTTTTGAAAGAACAGAATATTTAGGAGCACCTCTGGAGGTTGTGTACTCTGTACGCTATAAACGAACACATAGCGCTACCGAACGTGCACAATGGCATTAATAATTTTTAGACTCATTAAGAATACTCTAGAGACTATTGCTGAAAGTTCATTTATATTTTTATCACACATCTATTACATATTCTTGCAGGACGCCGTTTAACATTTGCATTTCCATCTTTTGCTGTAGAAGGCAACAGTAGTGGCCAAAACATCTGATAACCACATTTTTAGTCAGTGACAGCTATTTAATTCTTTTTACCAAAACTTTTTAACATGCCTGGCTACACACCAAACATTTTTACATCAATGTTTGCTGTTCCATTTTGACAAACCAGTTCATTGCCTTACTTCTTTTCATTACAAAATGGTAAAAGCCATTCCTCTAATTGGCACGGTTTGATGGGAAAAAGTTGCTTGATTTTTCTTTGGTTAATCTCACTGGTCTCAGACTGATCAGCCTAGCTCAATGGAAAGCATCCACTTTCTTTTATTATACGACTAGGGGTGCCCCATTATCAAAATCGACTAGTCGGAGACCAATGGGAATACCTGACGAAAATGGAACAACATTTCCCAATAAAACCGAGGCCAACATAAACCGAATCCTCGGTTGTAATTGGCTACCTAAGCAAAGAAAAGAGGATAGCCCCAAAATGCTGAATCCTCACGTCACCTGACGCGGGTTTGCTGTCAGCTGTTTTGTACATACGAGCTCAACAACATTGGTCAGTTGACAAGTCCCAGAAAATGCGAGTATCTACGTTAAGGAAGCTTTTCTGTGCAGCTTTAGTTAATCTTATTTTAAAAAGCTTAGGCTTAAGCTCTAAGACCTACATAAAAGCTAATGAAACACAAGTTTTCGTGGTCGTGCTGATCACTTACCGGCTTGACATTTGCAGTCATTGTGTTAACGCAATTAAGCTTATTTTATCAATTGCACTAGACAATGTACAGTTCCTAATCCAACATAGGATCGCGAGATAAATGCATCAATAGCGTAAAAAAGAAATCTTCACAACAAATTATGTAAAGCTCCTGATATGATACCAGTCTCGCGTTCGAAGGTATGGAGAGAAAGAGGGGAGACTGGGAATGCTCAAAGGCTATTGTATAAATAAGTATTTAAATTTTCAACGAACTACAATATGAGAGGGGGTATAGCTCAGTGGTAGAGCATTCGACTGCAGATCGAGAGGTCCTTGGTTCGACTCCGAGTGCCCCCTCTGCTA
>OMLO01002750.1_pt1 | contig 14340 bp, 9 predicted proteins | sample 1674811 | NCBI WGS metagenome assembly OMLO01 (sample SAMN06265003, study PRJEB25207) | coral metagenome | isolation source: Coral host | place: Mexico:La Bocana,Puerto Morelos, Mexico | collected 2008-11-13
GCTTCATGCTATGGAAACCGGGATAAGCTCCGGCCTGATGGGCCACTTGGCTCGTATGCAGACTTTACCTTTTTTTATTGCGGGGAATTTAGTTTTTAATGTTGAGCTACCATTTTACAAGGTCTATTTTAACATATCCGTTTTCATTTTAAGGCCAAGTTCTGCGGCGTTTGAGTGTCTGCGAGCTTTTGTCCTTCATCTCCTTGACACCGAATGGAAGGTTTGTGACGATCAGAAGTTATTTTGCTATATAACGTGTATGTGCAACTTTACATTGTTTGGTATTTGTATTTGGCAGGGTTATGATCACACGTTTGTTCTAGATGTTCGTCTGCCCGAGTTTCTACTAGATACAGCAAAAGGTGAGTGACTCTTTCGTTAATTTTTTCAACTTTCATTTCAAGCTGAATTATCCATAGCTGTTGTTCAAGGATTTTACTAGTTTGAATAAAACTCAAGAGACAAAATTCAACAATTGAAAGTCTTGGTGGCTTAATTATTCATCCAAGCCCTGTTTGAATGACTTTTGTTCTTCTAGTTCCGCTCAAGAGATGCTGGATAGCTACCTGGTATTTAGAAGGGTTGTAGTGAAATAGCAAAAAAGATGTTTTTGCCCTGTTTTAGTGTCGCTGATCTTGTAAAAGCGCGCAGGCATTTGCTCGTCTCCACTTGTTAAGACTGCAGGCGTAAAAACGGGAGGTTGCGAGTTTCAACGCCTCCTATTGCTGACGTCATATATCAAACACGAGACACATTGTTTCATCGTGATGTCAAAACACCGAGAAGTGAGTTGAAAACGCGACGCGTAGCGGCGTATTTTTCACGAAATTCGAGGTGTTTGGAAATGTGGTCAATGTGAAATGTGTTAGTAGTGGGAGGCGCGGTGTCTGAATTCGAGTCCTGGCCGGCATTGCGTTGTGTGTTCTTGGGCAAGACACTTTACTCTCACAGTGCCTTGCTCGACCCGGTGTATAAATGGGTACCGGCGAGCTTAATGCTGGGGGTATTCCTGCGATGGACTAGCATCCCATCCAGGGGGGAGTAGAAATACTCCTAGTCGCTTCATGCTACGAAAACCGGGACAAGCTCCTGCCACTTGACTCGTATGCAGACTTTACCTTTTTACTGTGTTGACTCATTATTTGATACATCTAAATGCAAACTAAAATTACGGAGAAAACGGATAAAGTTCCAGGTAGGATTTGAACGCACGACCTTCCGTGATTTAGCGAGACACTCTAACCACTGAGCTACTGGAGACCCTATGGTGAGCAAGATGAAATGTGGGTCTTTGACTGGAAGCGCATCACGCGGTTACACAACCAAATGATTACTTGGCACATAAGAACTCACCAACTGCATCCCATTTGGAACTCGAGTTATAATTGTGTTTGAGAAAGTATGTTCCAATTTGTCTCTTAGCGACCGTAGTGAACCCCAGTAAAGACGTGAAGGACCTGAGTGAAAAGCAAGAACTGGATCACTACGAAGAAGGCAATACTTGGTTAGTGGAAGCTAAGCGGGACATGTCCTGGTTCTACCGCCAGCAGAATGAAGCGCAGTCGGTAGAGGAACGTCGGGTGAGTAAGCTCTTGTTAGCCACAATTCCAGCTTAACCCATTTGCTACTGAATTTTAGTTGATTCAAGAAGTCCCTGCGTCTGAGAATGGAAGACAAGACGCTTGTGTGATACACACGATCTGCGTTTTCTGTGTAATCCTCCAAGGCACTCCAAACCCAGTCGTGAGAAACTCCATGTAATCTTTTCCATCCTTAAACATTCTTGTTTTTTCTTATGGTTTATTATTATCTCTTTGGTGTTTTTCTATCTTAGTAAACTACTATTTTCACGTTTCCTTCAATTCAAAGGAAATTTCTTTTTTACGAGGACAAAATTACTCAAAATATCGTGACAGCTCCTCTAACAAAACGGTTTTTTTTTTATTTCTTTGTGTTATCCAGCGAATGCATTTATTCGTGGCACGGTTCTCGGACATTCTTACTGTGTCCATAACATGCAATGGTTGTGATGTTCCCCTGTCAGGCAGGCGATACCGATGCCTCGACTGCTTGGATGTTGACTTGTGCAACGACTGTTACTCGAGTGAGTATGAAAAGCATAACAGCTGTCACAACCACTCAATAGAAATCTAATTCAACTTTAATAGACCATTTTACAGTTGTGTGCTCAGTGCCCTGGCCTTTAAATGGCAGCGAGGCTGGAGGTGACCTGATCTTGATACAGACCTCTTTGCTTTTGTTGTGTAAATCAAGTTGTTCTAATGCTAACTAGGTGTATTTACATGACAAAAGCAGAGAGGCCTCTCGGTCACCTCCAGCCTCGCCGCCATTTAAACGGTAGATCACCGAGCAGACAACGGTAAATTGTATGTTCTGAAAAGTAAGCGACCCTTATTTATTTATTTGTATCTGTACTCACACAGAGTTTAAGCAACTCCGAATTGTCTCTGCGACCGGCTTTTTAGACTACGAGCAGTTTCTCTTTTGCTGGAAAATTCGCGGGAAAGAACGAAAAGGAACACAGAGAGCAGTAAAACCGCGATGCGCGAGTAGCGCGTTTGACACTCTGTGCTTGGTTTGCGTTGTTCCCTCATTGATTCCCGAGCTAAAGAGATTCTGCTCAGTTTGGCTTTTTCAGTTTGGCTGTTGTGTTTGATCTTTGTTTCTTTATTTTTTGGCGCAGGCGGAGTGAAGCCTGATGAACACTTAGAAAGTCACACTGTTATCGATATGAGGTCAGTGACGAGAAAGAGACTAAATCTTGGCAATTTATCTGTGGAATTTTTTTAAATAAATACGGAGCATAGTGTGTGGTACTTTGGGTACAATTTTTTTAGTCAAAAAGCCCTGTAGTATTTGAGTTTGTATTGAACGCCATATGATTTTACTTGTTATCTCATGAGGGCCAAAATTTTTCATTTTACGTAGAATTTAAAATTCCTCGCATCTTGGTGTCTTAAGAAGAAATTCGTCTTAATTTTGCTGGCCTCCCCCCCAAAATTCTTCTTCTAACTGCAATTTCTCAGTCGCAGAGTTCTATCAAAGGTAAGCAACACTTCTCTGCAGCAACGCGTTCATTGATAGAGCTGGTGTGAAGAAACACATCATAGTTGCGGATGATATACACTTGTCTGCATCAGTGTAAATTTCCTGATGTGATTGTGTATTCGATATTCACTTGGTCAGGTTCAAGTGCGACGAGTGTGAGAGTTTTATAGTTGGTACGCGGTTTCACTGTAATGAGTGTGACGACTTCGACTTGTGCATTGGATGCCATTCATTTGGAAAGTTCCCAGCAAGGTAATTCGCCATCATTTCTATGTCGTATTGCCACATTTGCCACAACATAAATTAAAAACCTGACAATTACAGGCAGGTTAATGACAACCTACGGTATTATTGACCTTATCAGACTTAAAACCTTAGTGCATAATTAAAAAAAAATCTGAACTTTTACAATTAACGCAACTTTAAAGTTGAAAATACGTTTTTAACACCAGTGACTGTCTATATCCCTTAAAATGTTGACTTAGCGCTGGCTCAGTTCAAGATTTAGTCGTTGCTATTAAATGTGGATGTGTGAATATGGGAGGCTCAGTAGCCTCATGGATAGCTCATTGGACACCGGATCGAGCGGTCCGGGTTCGAGCCCTGGCCTGGGACATTGTGTTGTGTCCTTGGGCAAGGCACTTCATTAGTTATAGCGGATGCCACCTCAGTGAGTTGTTAATGACAATCTACGTTGTATTATTGACCTTACCAGACTTAAAACCTTGGTGGATAATAAAGTCAAAATAGTTTTGTCTTCTTCCTAAAGTAATAAACATGTCATCTTCCTCGATGTCTCACTGTGTCTATTGAATTATTATTTTTTTTTTCTAGACACTCCGCGTCCCACAAAGTTACTAAATTTCCACTGAAGACAGGTGAGACGAAGAATTAACGTTTGGATTTATTTTCGTAACGCAAAGCTGCATAAATCAAAAGGCAATGTAATTCAATGTTTATTTTCTTTAAATCGTTGTCAGTCGTTTCGTTCAACCTTTTCACAGGGCCGTGTCATTGTGACAGAGTAGGATTTACTTATCCTCTTGTTCTTGAAAGCAAACTCACAAGTACACAAGTACATACTCAGCAATGGGATGTTTGTATTTAGTTGTTTTCTGATATTAAAAATGCGATCACTATATTGCATTGTCGCTACAACCTCTTTGAGGCAAAATTTAGGCGCTTGGAGTTTAAGCAGGCAATTTTTTCACTTTGTTTTTGGTTTTACAACGGTTTGAGATTGCCAGTGTAGTCGAATTGGGAAGTAAATGATGTGGTACTCAATTGAAAACCGCTCTGTGGTTCCAGCAAATAAATAATTGTGTTAATGTGTTTAAGCTTCACTTCTAGACACGACTGCTAATGATCCAACAAGTCGTGTTCAAATGTACACACATCACCATGCCTGGCTTCAGTTTGCTGCTTTGTCTCTTACGCTGGCTAATTCTATTAACGAGCCAAACAAGTCTGGTAAGTATTTCTTTATTTTTGTTTATACCTGATTCACTTTAATTTCAATGGGATACTATACATAGTTTTAAACGTCTTCAGATACACACTCGCCATAGCGTCATCTACATATCTGTAGTCTTGTTGACAGTAAACATTATCCGATAATCGTGGGAGAAGTTTGTTACTACTAGATGGATAGATACTCTTTTATTTATCAGCGATAAAAAATCGTCAACTTTAAATGAAAAGCGTCTTTCCACGAATGCAGAGCCTTTTTGTGTTTCTTTGAGTTGATGTTTTGAATTGCCCAGGGGGGCTCTGCTTTCCTTACGTCACAAGGAGGACTGTTTTAAAGAATGGCCCCACTATAGCTAAAGCTATTTTTTGTAATAGTTTGTAATGGAACATTGAGTTTATTCTCAGAGTTTCTTAGGGAATATGTGGTTTCTCGCTTCTAATCTTATCTATTTTATGATCATCAGTCTTTAGCTCGGACTACCTGCGAACCGCTGGCCATCTCCACATGGAGTGCCTTAGTCTTGTCACCAAATGCTTAAGCCATGCCTCGTGTAAACCAGAGAAAGGTAACCCAAATGTTATGGCAAAAACTCCCGCCTTTACCTCCCTGCCTTGTTCAAAGCCCAATCGGTGAAAAAGTACTGTTGGTTGTCTTACTGATTTATAAGATCTTTGCGTTACAAACCAAACCAAAAATACTCCTTGGTAAAGTATCTCGTACGTTTACCCTAACCCTAAGTCGTACAAAAGTAGTGCTTTAGGCCCCGTCCACAGCACGCGGAGATTTCACTCTTAAGAAACGCAGGTTATTTTGTATTTATGTTGGACGAAAACTCTGACAAGAAATTCGGATAATTATCGTGATGTCATCGTACGAAAAGTTTCGATTTTAAGATGTTTTCCGTCCACACTAAAACGCAAAGTAGGCATTTTCAAATTCGCTCTGACGAAGGGCTAACGCTCAAAACGTCAGCTTTATAACTCGTTACGGTGGCCAATTTACAAATTCAACTTAGTTGATATAACCAAATTACCTTGTTACCCCCACCAACGCAGCACCACAGTTTCTTAAGAAATTTCACCCATTTTCAAATTTATTCTGTTTGAAGAGCGTTTTCGATAAGCTCCGTTTTCGTGACAGATTAGTGTGGACGATGGGCCTCTAACCGTATAGAAGTAAAGCTGCGTTTTCAAATTTCTCTGGTGAAGTGTGGACTGAACTATAGTCACTTAAGAACTCTCCAGAAATCTCTTTGTCGGCTGTAAACTGTGAATAACGGCTAGGTGTTTCTACAGCTGACAGTGGAACAGACGGTGGAGAATCCTCTGGAGAGGCAGCACCCTCAAGTACTGCGGTTCCGGAGTCCATTCCTGAAGGTGAGAGTACAGAGGAAGTAGAGGGAGAGACGGCTGTGACGCAAGATAAGGAGGCGAGTGCCTCAGGAGGAGCTGAATCTAAAGACGCCTCGGAGCCGGCTGCCGTGGAGAGGAAAGGCTCTGACGAAAGCACTCCTCCGACGGAGAAAGAAACTAGGGAAGGAGGTGATGATGTAAAAAGTGAAGAGTGTTCGTCTGGGAGTAAAGTTGACGAGACTGATAAAAAGCAAGATACAGAAGCACGGAGCCCTGAAGACACTGAAAGCGTGTTTGCTAGCAAAACACAGGAAAGACTTTTAGGACTTCTTGGAGCGGTTCTTCCACAGGATTCAAAGGTACAAATCAGCAAGTCGTAGATGTATTTAATTTAGCTTACAGACGTTATATTGAATTCAATCCCCGCAAACTGATTTGGCCTCTGGAGTTATACCGTGATCTGTCGTCAAGAAACCACGCATAAGTACTAGTTGTGCAACACTTCCGATCGATATACCACGGAATCATAACGTCACTTATATTTTCTCGCTATACACACAAGCCTTAAGGTGAGTGTCTCACACCAGTGGGATACTCTATGAGATACCACGAGAGAGCATTGCATAACTAATATAAAACGGCTTTCCTGTGATCTGATTGGCTGTATTTCCTACGGCACGATATAAAGCCGATAGAAGACAACTTCTCTTCTAACTGCCAGAATCCAAGTCATTTGATGTTACGGTAACATGTTTGTCTTTTCTCATCATAGATCAAACACTGGACAACTTACTGCTCTGGAATAGAAGAATTCATATCTGATAAATTCCTTCCTACCTTGTTTAAAATTGTCAGGTGCGGGCATTGTTGATTTAATATCAACGAGATGATAATAACAGTTATCCTGACGTATCTATCCTTGTTTCAACAGGAATGGCGAATCTGATGACAAAACAAAGACTCTCGCTCTTGGTATTCTTGGCAAATTTCTGCAGTGTACGAGTCCTGATGTGAGTGTGTAGTTGTAAAAATGTCGGCGTTTGTTTTCTGTTTGTGCGTATTCTAGGAAGCTCCCTTGTTATATGGGAGGCGCGGTGGCCTCGAGGTTAGTGCGCTCGTCTCTGGATCGAGTGATCTGGGTTCGAACCAATGCTGGGGACACTGTGTTGTGTTCTTGTACAGGACACTCTATCTCATAGTGCCTCTATACTTGGGTGTATAAATGAGAAACTGAAGATAAGCTCCGGCAATATAGGCCAATTGGCTTGTATGCAGATAATGTTTCTTGAAGAGTTCACTGTGAATTGTTTTTTTTGTCTGTGTTAATCCGTCTCAATATTTTCCGGTCTTAACCTTCGTATTCTCTTTACATAATCATAGTTTTCAATTCTGGGGTTTGTCCACCTGAAGTAAACCCTTATTATGAGATTTCTTTTGATCTCGACCTCATAGTTTGCTTATATAGTCTTACTAATGAAAAGAGAAACCACACCCACCTGTCTCATAAAGAATGACAACTTCTTTGCCCGTTTGGTTTAATTTCTATTTTGACGTGCAACTGGGATTTGTCAGGGACATGACTGGCTCCTCTATACTTTGTTCAGGTTTCCGATCGCGGAGTAGCGCCATATTGCACATCACCTGTCAAGACGGAAAGCCAGAGCAGTGGTGAACAGAGATCAACTGGCAAAGCAACAGTCGAGTTTCTCTTTCAGCTCGGAGCAGAGTACCTAGCAAGGTCAGTGGCCACTTTAGGGGAGGGCTCTGTAAGAGATGTGAGCAGTAGACGGCGTTAAACAAATTGACGAGAGATAGTGTTTCATTTGGATATCCAGACAAGAAGAAAGCTGTAAATACGACTCGCAGCAGAGGTGTTTGGATAGCTGATGAAACGCTGTCTCGAGTGATTGACATATCTTCTCAATCGAAACAAAAATTGTCAAAATGTATGCTAATTAAGACCGGGTTACGGTATCCAAACCTCCTGCACGTCAACTTTGTGATTTGTTTTTGTTTTAACGTTGTTAGTGTATGTAAGTCAAACTAATCACTCCTTGCTTGTGTTTGTCACAGATCAGATCTTAACGCGTCGTCAGGCATGGCGTCCACATTACAGCAGCTGGCCAGTTCATCTCAGTGGCATCCCAGTGTAGCAGATCATGTAGGACTGTGTCTGGAACGATTGGCTCAACCCGCAGCCGAGGTACTGCTAATCTTTCCTCACAATTTCCTGTCTGCTGAGAAGCAGGTTTCACAGTGTTCTCGTTTAACTTTCTTTCCTCTCTTGCTTTCTGTTACAATTGACCTTTAGGGCCGGTTTTTTTTTCGAAATCCTTTTAGGACTAACCAAGGAGGAAAGGTTCAATTTTTCTTGTCTAAAAATGTTTTTCACTGCCCATGTTTTTTGATGCTTGAGATATTCAAACTCGAGACTGAGAACATTATAAACAGAAAACCTCAGCGAAAAGTTACAAATTTCCATTCGAAATTCTCGCTAAACCTGGGTTAACTTAATCGGGCTTTGAACAATCAAGCCCAGTTTTATGAATTTATGGATCCACATGCGAAAACCTGCTCACACGTGTTGAGTATTTTTTTCTCAACACCTTACCGTTATTTTTCTGATTATGTTCCTTTACAGAATGTAGAATTAAGTGCTCTTTTTGGACTGCTTGTTTTCGCGAGATTTCCTGATGTAAGTATGAAGAACAACATTATGTGACTGTGTAGTGTTGGTTTCCATAATGACATGCAGCCGTGTGTCCATCACATGACACATAGCTAGTTACGAAACGTGTTGGGTATTTTCAGGTTGTTCGGACGGGGTCTGTGGCCGAAATGAAAGATCTTAGTGGAGAGAAACGGAGAGTTGTGGTTTTAAAGAATTTCCCCGACAAAGGATCTGTGACTGTTATGGATGTCAAGTCACGTAAGAGAAAAACGGTAACAAAACCCTCTTCAATTTCTTATAAGCGAAGGAATGTGAACCATCAATCATGCTAGAAAGATCTTAATTTTGTAATTTATTTAATTAATTTCTTTTCGCGATGTACGAAACATGTGGTGGTGTAATGTTAGCCATTGCTTCATGTGGTCAGCAAGGTTGCTAAGTAGTCAAACCTGCTCTTAATTGACAGGTCAAAGAACACCTTCTTGAAGAATCTCCAGCACTGAGTGAAACATTCAAGACTTCGAGATTTTCAGTTCTTCTGGACATTGTTGTAAAAATTCTCCAACTTCTTAAAGATAGTAAGTGCAAATGATACTTGATTTGAAGTACTAGTCACACTGCTGAAAGGCAGGGGTGTTCTGTTGTACTTTACGCATGCCGTATGCATTGTGGGCAGTAATTGTTTGTAGCCCACAACTGTTTATATGGTGTTACACCTCAGTTTCCTCCTCATGATTTAGTCGTTAAACGGGAGACGACTTCCATTCTCAGGCAGAAACTCTGTTTTAATCTTATATGCCCAAAGACAAATACCTGAGCATATTTGGTGAATTGTTTACACTTTATTTTAACTAGTCAGGTGGCGTGTAATTGTTTTGATGTTAATGTAGTCCACGAAGAATATTTAAAATTTAAAGTAACCCACGACAGGCGTAAAATTTCTTGTCTTTAATCGTAGTCACTAACTATGGTGGCCATGAGAAAACGTGCAATCTGAGACTTATCTCGTGTATCTTCTCAACAGAAAAAACCGTTCCAGTGGAGAGGATGTGGGTTCTGTATCTTGCATTAAAGGGACTCCTGGGTAGTATAAAGGTATTGAAGAACTTTGCTTTCTTACACCCACGCAATTTTGCTTTACATTATTAAACGTCTTCGTACAATCTGTGACTTTCCCCTACATGCAACTGGCCAACACATTTAAGACTTTAAGACAGCTCTGACATTAAAAGTCTCCGCATTTTCTACTTCAAGTTTCTTATCTTTAGCAGTTGTTGTGAGCTAAAAGTTCATTTAGCCTCTTTCGCTCAGTCCATGGCCATTTTTTGTCGCGCTTTCAGTCTTTCGTCACGCACGACGGTTGGAGCGAAAGCGAGACTTCTCGTAGTCTATAGTTGCATTCATTTGTCATGGTAGCTGTGCTAATGGGGTGTTATTTCCCTTAGGCTAATTCCAGTTTGAGTCTTAATTCAGAGATGGTATCCAGTGGTATCGTGTCACTGCTCGTTAACATCGCTTGCAGGGGAACTGCTTTCAGCAGTCAGTGGATTTTGCGAGACTTGGAGGTAAGTAGAATTTCTTTAACATGACTTAAAGCAGGGTTGTAACAGTTCAGGAGATGGTGAGGAAAATTTTTTTGCGGGGGAAGGGGGGTCAGGGAAAATTGATATTTTGCAAAAAAAAAAAAGTCAGGGAATATTGAATTAATTTAACACGGTTGACTGGAAGAAGCATTTTGGGTCACTGTGATCTCAACGATATTTTTTCTTAATAGAGAATTAAAATTTGTTGGAAATAATCACTCTCAATGAACGAGTGGAAGAAGAATACTGCTACTAGACCTGACATTTCTTTGGTCAGGAAAATTTTATTTTTATTAAGGAAATGTCGGGAAATTTAAAGATGTAAAGTGACATTGCGTTGCTTCTTTTTCAGAGCGTGGTTTGGTTTTCGCTCTGCACACTGAAATCTCAACTGAATCCTTGTTGTAGATGGTGTAAATTTCTGTTGAGTCAAGTGCTGGCCATTTTTTTCCTTGCTCAAAACCCTTAGTTTAGTCAGTTGGACACTAGATTGTGAACGAAATTTTTATTATATATTGCCCATTGATTATTTAGTTTTTTGTTCATTGTAAACAGGTGTTATCTCTTAGACTTTACAAATCCGAGCAACCGTCTGCGGCGACTGCTGCCAAACCTACCGAGGAGAGCAAAACAGCAGAGAAGGCTACAGAGGAAAGTGTATCTACTACTGCAACGGCTGGGACCAGTGCTGCCGTGAAAGACGATGAAGGTGGACATGATCCACTTAAGGGACTTGATGATATGACCAAGACATGCTTTGAGGTTTGAACAATGATGGCACTTTTGGTTTGTTTGGTTACACTCTCTGTTTTAAAAAGTATCGCCGTTTTTCCGACCCAGGCTAAATATTGCTAGCACTGTTTTTCCACCGACTTTAAGCTGAAAATGTTCTTGTGAATATTCTAGCGTATGACATTTCTGTTTTCGAATGTATTTGGTGTCTGGATGGTTTTATTAAAAGGAATTTTGAAGCCAGCCTGCAGGCCTTGAAGCCTGATATGACACACATAACTTCTTGCAGAAAAGTTATTAGCATTATTAGTACCCAACATACAGCTAGTGCTGTTTTTGTTGCCTTTTGGCTAGTTTTGCCGTTCAGAGAAAGGAAGAATTATATACGCTTTAGTTACATGTGAAACCAATATAACTGTATCGTATTTACAATTTTTTAACACTCAAAATTATATTCTTTTAAAAATCTCAGCCTCGGGTTTATTCATTAAATATTCTTACAATTTCGCAAAACTTCAGCCTCGATATGTTAAGAGATATGAGAGAATATTCAATATTATCGCTGAGGTCGTTTTGTTTACTGAATGTGCATTTCAATATGATGTAAAGCACGTTTGACTGTCTGTAGCGTGCGTTGTTTTTCATTCTCTTCAGACTATCCACGATGCAATGAATGTTCCTTGTTCAGTGTTACGAGCCATTTATGAGAATGTTGAACACGATCAGAGCCGGCTACTGGTGGAAGTACAGAGAGGGTCAGTATCTCTAATCTTGTATGTATCTTACAGCGATTTCGTCACCTCTTGTCATGGGCTAGACTTGTAAAGTGAATCACGATTTGACTGTTTATTTAGATTTAATAATTCAGACTAACTGATGCCCATAGCGCCTCATAGTAATGTTTATTTGTTAATATTTTGTTTCAGGTTTGATGGAGCGGCTTTTCAAGTATCTGACGAGATAAAAGAACAAGCGAAGAAGTGGTAAGAGAACTTCTGTACATCGACCACATTTGAAAAGTTTCTCAAAAAAGCTTTAGCCACCCGTTTGGTTTTGTCCTCTCTAGAAATCAATAACATTGTTGTGTTCTTGTTTCATCAACTTTTAATTTTATTGCCTTCAGTTTGAAGACCCGATTAATCATCGAAGGTATGCAGACAACCTAAGCAGTTGTGAAATTAAAGCCTGGAAAAATTCAGGCCTGAATTGGATTCGACTGACTCACGACCTCTGCGATACCGGTTCAGTGCACTACGAACTGAGCTTTCAAGCCAACTGGGAGCTGGTTCTATTGTGACCTTTCATATTTTCAGCTGCTGTCTTCTGTTTGTTAGTTTTGTCTTCTGTTTGCTTGTGATAGTTTATGTTATTGTAATATTTTTTCCTATTTAGGGAAACTGTTGCCGTTAGTAACCCCGCATGTCCCGTTGTAGATGTGGGTGTTGTACGTTACACTACTAACGAGATACTGCCTCAGAACGTTCAGGCCAAAGCAGAAGAATCCGAAGTGGCTCAAAAGCTTATCCCTTCACTCAGTGACGCTGAAATCGAAGAGGTTAGCATGGCTATGTGATCAGTGATCTCCGTTTGCCGACTGTTTTTGTGCCGTTCACATACACCAACTTAAGTTTGCCAACAAACTATAATTTGTTTCAGACCCGCGAGAAGCAAGCCCGTACCAAATCCGCTGAGCTTCTTAAGAAGGAACTAGAAAAGGAAGAAAACCTGGGATGTACAGAATATCTTACTAAAGTAAGGAATTTTGTTTGAACTTTCTCACCTGATTTTTGCCCTGTTTTGATGTCCCCAAGTAAAAGAGCTTTTTTTAAAAAAATATCTTTAGTTGGCATCAGGTGTTCACACTGATTACAAAGAAAAGAAAGTGGAAGACTGTTTTATGCTTTAGCCATATGCATATGACATATTTTTTTATCCTTAGAAGCCCAGGTACTCCCAGAAAATATCGGGTTGGGGTGTGTGGCCAGCTTCCCAAATCCCTTACCCTGTTACGACGTTAAAGGCATTGTGAAGGGCTTTTGTTGATGTTCTTATCGATTAAGATGAAAAAGTAACGTCTTCTAAGAAAACAAACCAAATTCAAAGTCTAGGGTGCAAAAATTATACCCTATTTATACCCTATTTGATATCGATATCGTATTTATCTACAAAAAACGGCTAAAAATCATACCATTTTGGGCCGTACATACCTATATAGCCCATATAAGGGACAACCCCCGTCCCCCACCAAGAGCCTGGAAGTGTCCTCCTTTTTTCTATTTATTTCTTTATTCTGTACCCGTTTCTTAACCTCCTCGTTTGTCAGTTTGCGTTATCCTTTCCACATTTCAGATTAATCTCGCGTTGTCTGTTATCTACTCGCGGCATTTGTTAGCCATGCTGCTGGGAAACTGGCCTGAAGGTCACATGATCACCTCTGAGCTGTTGGATAACACTGATGAAGTACAGTTAATTGGTTTGCTTGACATATTACAAAGACTGGAAAGAAAGGAACGCTTTGAGCAGGTAAATATATATATTTGTACAGTGGAGCCCAGGCTTACGGTCACCTCGTTAATACGGTCACGGTCTCGGAGAAACGCCCATACATTTTCTTATGAGAAAACCCCGTTAATACAGTCAAAGGCCACATTCTTAAAACCCAACTTGTATAATCCTTTATAACTTTTTTACCCCGTTATGTGGCAACAGGAAGCAGTCATATTAATCTTTCTGTTATTAATATTTTATACACTGATTCGAGTTTAAGAATTTTTTTAATTATATCTACCTTCCCGATGCTCAGTGTTTGCGACTACTGTTGCATGTTATTTCAGGTTGTGAGTTCAGTTGTAAGGTGTGGAGATCCTGATCTGGTTCACCCACTAGCTCTTGCTGCCGCTCACTGTATGGGTGAGGTGACGCTATCAACAGAGACCAGAGAGTCCCCTCATAAATACCCACATGATACTACCGACAAGGCAAGTTACAGCTCTTCCGAAAACATGTATGAGAAGATGAAACACTGAGTGTATGTTACGTTTTTAAAGTGCTTTTAACGAACTTTATAATCCATCAAACATTTTCGCTCGCGCGCGATTGGTCTAAACGCATTTCGTGATTGAATATTCCGTAGCTAAAACTGGGGAATATCCGGCGAGTAATAATACTTCCCTATTTTCAAAACTTCTCGTGTTGCGAAAAGTCTTTGAAGGAGGATAATAAACATAGTAGTCTCCATTAGACGCAAAAATATTCTCGGATATTTGTCCTTGGACATTTTGTTTGTTCTCCAACGTTCACAATTAGCTTCTTGGAACAGAACAGATAATGTCCGCGGACAAATATCCGAGCATATTTTCGCACCAGAAGGAGGTTATTGTTTATGTATACCGGTCCTTTTACAGGGGAAAGTGCATATTCCTGGAGCGGCTACACTGTTCGTTAAATTTGATCCCAGGTATG
>OMLO01002751.1_pt1 | contig 14337 bp, 15 predicted proteins | sample 1674811 | NCBI WGS metagenome assembly OMLO01 (sample SAMN06265003, study PRJEB25207) | coral metagenome | isolation source: Coral host | place: Mexico:La Bocana,Puerto Morelos, Mexico | collected 2008-11-13
TTTGCTCGATGTGTAGCCACGGCGGATGGAGTCAGCTGTTACGACAGGAACCTCAGCCGGGGTTGGAGTTGGAGCTGGCCACCCTGTAATTGAAATTTTCAGATTTCACTTTTGGGAACTGATGTTTTTAACTTTAACGGTTGTCAGGCTCGGAAGAGTTGCAACGATACATTATTTTCAAATTTATAGCTAGCCCAATTTTACCAAGGGACCCCATCAGAAACAGCTTCTGCTAATGCTTCAATGCCATTATCCGTTTCAGCATCACCAGCACCTGGCTGTCAAACATGTTCAGGTTTGAAGATGTGACTGATGACCCCGTTTTCCCAAGGCTTTAACTTCACCTTTTTCAGGTCTAGGATGGATCATAACGTGTTGTTTCGGTAAGAAACCAAAAACCACATGTCAAATCAATATTTTCCAAAATATCTCTCAGCAACACTTTGTTTTGCCAGTTGGGAGTCGAGCGGTTTTCCTTTCAATCTTTGACCCCTTGTGCAGCCAGAAGGGTTTGACACATCATCAAGAAGCAAACCCTCGCAGTTATAAACTAATTTGTGGAATGATTGGCCCTCACCCACGAGGTGAAGGATGACCCCTTGCTTGTTGCTTCAAATTTAACAAGCACCACATGTCTAATTAACACGTGGGCCCCAAAATATTCAGCCAAAAGAGGGTTGCCTGTGTTCAACGTAAAACATCACAGAAAAAACACCATAGTTGATGTGGGAAATTGAATTCAATTGTTGATTGGCATGATTATGATGATTGGCAATGTTTTTTTTTCAAGGCTACCCTCAGCAAACTTCCATCCATCTATTCGCGACCGTGATTGAATGGGCATTTTGGTCAGAACCATTGACATCAACAATGATTTTTTTCATCATCAACACCACAAAACCACCAGAAAAAACTAGTAAATCACAACAAACATACTTGTACAAAAACACTAAATAACATTGAAGAAACAACTCAAAAACAAGCAGCCCACTCCAACGTTACTCACTTTCGTTTTTTGGATGGTTTCACAGGTTCAGCGTCCTCTTCAGGAATCTGATCTGATTTCTTCGCTGCACTTTTGGATTTTGCTTTGGCCTTAGCTTTGGCCTTCGCAGCAGCCACTGCACTGGCACGGTCACCCTTTGGGCGGCGGGAAGGTTTTGGCGGTTTTTCCGGTTTCTCAGCTTTGGGCAAGACTGACCTGACAGGAAATGGGGGCTAGATAATGCCGTGAAAGGATTTGTAAAAACATGGATTGGGTCACAAAATCACAGGCCAAACAAAGATCAAATATTTTCTGTATTTTTGATTCCCTTATGCTTCTATACTGCACTAGTTAAGACAACCAAAGACTGAAACCCAAAAATCACAGGCCTCATTCGGGTTTCCAGGCTCAACCCTTCCATGGCCCTCGGGGCAATGAGATTCAAACATGCTGGGACTCAAAGTGCTTAAATTTCCACTGGATGATCAGCTAGTCTTGAGGTGGTCTTGGCAATCTTAGTCTTATTTTTTGGATCACAGGAATATACAGGAACGATACAATCCCAAATTCGTAATTGGAATTAGACATCCAAGTACATGCAGTCGAAAACAAACATCTAAGAGCAATACTTCCTGGTAGCTTTGTCGTAAAGTTCCCCAAGTTTTGCTTCACACCTTACAGGAGTTCAATGATGGGGTTTGAATGTGGAACGTTCAAAAACGGAAAACCAACAAGTAAAACATTCATTCCAGAAAACAGGCTAAGCAGTGGGCTCCTTTGTGAACCCTTCAACAACACCTCCATGCCAAGCCGTCTCAATTTCCTTAATGACAGCGTTCAAGACTTCAATGCTCCCAGCGATCTTTCCTTTCATCCTGAGGGATATTGAACCGAAGGGTCAATGGGTCGTTGAAATCACCCTGGAAAAACATCATTCATCGAAAGCACCCCGGAAAACAATGGGTTATTGAAATTACCTGGAAAACAAATGAATCATAAACACCACGCTGGAAAGCAATGGAGAATTCAAATGATCGGGGAGAAGGATCATTGAAACCACCCAGGAATTGATTTTTTTCCGAAATCACCTCACAAAAATATATTAAAAAACAACATAAGCCATCTTGCATCTTAAAAAAACAACCAGTATAATTCTAGACTTTCTGGGTTTTGAGCTAAAGAGCAGTGTTTGCAATTCAGAAAGCGTGGTAGCACCATTGAACCGCTGGAGGCCAGCATCAAGTCTAGGAACGCGTTTGGACAAGCAAGACCTTGGATACAAAGTGGGGGCTCCCACAGGGTTTTTGTGATGGGCGGACACTTATAGTACGTTATTCTTACGATATGCTTCAAGTAATTACTAATATATAGTTGTTGATATTCTTTTTTGAAAAGTAATGGTATCTTTTGTTGAGAAACTTTAGATGCAACAAACCGGTTCGCCTACACTTATGGAATGTAGCGCACTACTTGTTCCTGCTGAGGGGCAGCATCTTAGTTGCAATAGAACTGTTCACGGTATCCACATTGATCTCGGGCAGACCTGCTTTTTTACGTTCCTTCTCGGCCGCCTCTTCAGCAGCAAGAGCTTGTGGATTCTCTTCGGAACCGGAATCCTCTTCTTCAGAGTCACCTTGTAGGGTATGGGTCATAGAGGCATTCCAGGTAGTACCTTTGAATCAAATTAAAACCAACAATGCCAATAGAAAACGTTTTGGAACCGAACAATTCTATGGTAGGGATTTTGCTGGAAGATATACCGTTATTTTTGAAGGTCTAAGAAGGTCTAAGGCCAGGGTGGTTAATGAAAGCATTAAACTTTGTTTCGAGTAGCAAACATTGTAACCCAACCTGCACTGGTTTTCTGGTAGGACAGGGGTGTTGAACTGGTAGACCCTTCGGGAGTAACATGGTCAACCTTGCTTCGCTTGGTTGGAGGAGGAGTGGTGGTATGTTTGGATTTCTCACTTGGGACTGGCGGCCCTTTGAGCTGAAATACCGAACCACACTTTCCCTGCAAACAGTCCGGCCCATAGTCATCCATGTTTGGCGGCTCTTGGGTCCACTTCAATCTCCTGTTGACTTCGATCTTGCTCTTTTGCCTGAGCTAGATGCCAAACAAAACATACCAAAACATAAAGTTAGAGTATTGTGATAACATGATAACATGACATACCTGTTCAGCCAAAACCCTGGATGCTTTCTATATCTAGCCAAACTTTACTTCCTTTTTGGACTAGTTGACACGGTTTGAGTGTTTGACTTAGTGCATGTTAGATGCGCGTTCTTGGTTTTCACGCAGACTTCTGCCCAGTACAAGACCTTCTTTTCGTAGCGGTCTGTCCTGCCAAGGCATGACTTGGTTGGGGCCCCAAATTATGAACACACAACGGGATGGTTGGGAATAAGGAAGATATATTAGGTATAAATGAAACGACAATCATGAACCAGGCCACATCCCAGACCCCGTCCGCATCAAAGTACGGGGAGATTTTTTAGCTTCTGACACCACTGCTGAGATTCTTGTCCTGAGATGTGAACAAATCAAGTATCAAATCAAAACTACTGTGGTTAAGCTATGTAACAGGCGAATTTGATGTGAACCATTGGAGATTGAATCAACCTAGATTCGGCATCCCATCATTGTTTCAAGAAATCACTAAAAAAATGCCCGTGGTATTCAGGAAGGCTAGTATAAATACAATAGAAATAGACCCAGCCCTACTTTTCAACACTTTAGATCAAGAATCTCGCTCCATCCCCACTGATCTCTCATTGTTTCTTCTGTAGCGAATTCACCCAATACATCAAGATCGTTTTCTAGTGAGTCTGCGCGCAAGATCTCACATTCTTCGATAAAGGCTTCCTCAAACAGGGTGTGAAACTTGCAATGGACCAAATGAAATAGTAAATAGATTCAGTACAAGGGTTACAGTACATCAAATCATCAAGAACTGTAGTACATCAAATCATCAGCACCTAGAACAAACAAGATTTTAAGGACTTGTGTTTTTGATGCCAAATCAATCACATCTAAGGCCTATAAGTGTAGGAAGGCTATTTTGTTCAAGCTTAAAAAATATACCGGTAAACATTTCTGAACCAATTCTGAATTCCAAACATCATGATTTCAAAAAATCCGAACTGATCAACATGTTTGTAAACGAAGACTTTTTTCAAACCCCGCTCCGGCGAATACCCACACGATTGAAACAACTGCTCGAGCGATTTGCGACCCTTCCGGGTCTGCCACTGTTTTATGATTTCTGTGGACACTTTGAACTCGCCATTCACATTGGGCGCCATGACCCTACGCATTCTAGAATCTATAGCGCACTGGGAGATTCTAATTCTGCCTGGTTTTGGTCCCTCACCTTTCTCGCCTAACGTGGGGATGCTGCCCACATCCACAGGTGGTGCTGCTGTGGCAACTTGTCCAGGTCCTGGAACCTTGGAGTGGAAGGGAAAACTGTCCAAGGCAGCCGTGTTGGTTTTCAGGCACCCCTTGGGAATCCACCATCATAAAAGCGTTGTAAAAGAACATTAGGTTTTTTTGGGGGGAATGATATTTGTTTGAGGGCCAAACAAATAAGATCAAAAAGACCAAGAGGCAGATTGATTTCATGTAGTTAGGTGTCCCGATTCAACAATATTTCCATCCAAGGGGATATTCCCACTACTCCCCAAAACCTCAATAATTCAAAAACAACCCTAATTAAGTCCTAGTCAAGCTACAGTAGTTTTGTTAGCAACAGCCGGCTCAACTTCTTTTGCTGGAGGTGTGGGATCAACAAACATGTTTGACGCGAAGAGGTCAGCGAGATCACTATCCGATAGTTCTTCTGGTTCAAGTATTTCGTGGGAGCTGTAGGCATCACTAGCAATCCGAACCCCACCAGGCGATGAATCTTCCTTACACCATCACAACTTATGAGAGAGAACAAAGTAAGCAAATAGAACTTACTACAGAATTTATGACGGGAACTAAGTGACACGAAATATCTAACAAAGCATTCCATGAGTTTTCTCACCCCCCTCAAAAAGAAAAAACAACCCCAAAAGGAAACACTTTAAGGGTCCTCTTTGTGAACTTCCTCATTCTCACCGATGCTGTCGGCATCCTCACCACCCCCACTGCCATCCCCAGTGAGGCCAGTTGTGCCATCCATCCGTTCGAGCTCTTGGTGGATAGCCTCAGAGGCAGCAATTCCGGACAAAGTGTTGGGTCTATCAAGCTGATAATATCCGGATTACATTTTTCTTTCGCAAAAGATAAAAACAAACAGTATCAACGAACGTTGGGGAAGCGAAGGTACAAATAAATTGTACAAATAGAGTTCCAAATTAGAAAAAAAGGAGACGTATTTATTCCATCAAACGAGCAACTTGGTATTCCATGATAAGGGCATTGTCCTCTTCAGACTTTACCAATAAACCAGAAGGTTGATGAGCTATCGCATACCCACCCATGCTGAGGGTTTCCGAAGACCACACTTCGCTAGAAAGCCCTTTGGGGACCTCTTCCATGATTACAGCTTTTCCTACCTTGAACCCCAAATCCTGTGAGAAGTTCAAAGGATATGATTTCACCTCATGTACTTTTCTGAAATCACATACTATGGGAAACAAAAGGCATAGTTGACTTTTTTTGCAACGGACCATGCTGTAAGCACAGCAGTAGCTCCACATCAAAGCACCAAATTTGTAATTGGCAGTGGTCAGGGATATTGGGCCCCATTAGAGTGAGATAACAAACCTGAAAAAAATACAAAAAATCAAAAGCGCGTTTTCGCCGGGTAAAAGCGCTTTTTCGCCGGGCAAAAGCGCTTTTTCAAAAATTGTGAAAAATGTGAAAAGTTGTAAAAATTGTGAACCCGGATGAAAAAGCGCTTTTTCTTGAACAATATGACCACCAATGTCTCCCAAAACTTCGGTGGATTGTTATTCTATGTTATTCTCATCATGATGGGTGAACGTATATCATTTGCCATCATGGAGCCCATGTCCCTTGAAGAGACTCAAACTAAATGTGCCCCACCCATTCTTCAGGTAGGCTCAAGTACTGGGACCGCTTTACATACGTTAAAACTTCCTCCAGTTCCCCTTCTTCGCAATCGCTCCAAGGCATGGTCCCCACCAAGAGGGGAAGTGGCGTCGATGTGTCAACCTCAGGTAACAAGCGATTGGTGGTCGATATAATTTGTTTCCTCAAGAGCTTCCTTCAAAGGTTACCATTTCTTTGGGGGAAAAACAATTATGCTCTATGAAATTCGGCCCCTACAGCTTACTCATCCTTTTCTGGTATTGTAGGTACATACCCTTAAGGTGAAGAAAAACAAACATTATGCAAAAACAAAGTTCACAGTAGTGGGCAAGAAACATCAACATTCACTTTGTTGGGGTTCTCTGAGAGGCTTGTAAGAATCCGGATGACTTGTGCTGCAAATGCCGCTGGATAAATCCTCAGGGAAATGTCGCCAGAAATGAAACCCATTTACTTTATCTACAAAGTCCCTCAGTGGAAGATTACATGTTTTTGGGATTTTTTGGGGCTGCTATATTTCGACTATTCCAAGTACTTTTCCAGATACTGAAACCAACCTCCCTTTAAAACAAATATAGGCAGATTCGGGTGGACATTCAAAAAGACAACCCTTCAGTAAACCAGCCTGGAAGGATATAAGAACTTCAGTTACCCCTGGTAATTGACTATCTTTGTTGGGTCCAGTGGTGGTTTACTGAAGGAGCTACATGTGATTCTAGCATCTGACTTCTTTTTAAGTCGGAAGTTCCACAGTAGCGGGCATTTCCTTCAGCATCAAGATACCTGCGGGTTGTACTTTGAGATCTTTTTTTCTTTCCCTTTGGCACCGGACCCAAATCTAAGGCCATGAAGTTACTATCATTGGCAATCACCATGGTGGGTTTCATGGTTGGAGAATTGTAGTTCCTCATCCAGAACTCCACACGGTATACCTTAGGTACAAGCTAGGGGAGAGAAAGAGAGAAGAAAGGAGGAAGCGGGGCATCAAAGGGAAGGAAGATTGTATGAAGGAGAGATGCATTTAGTATTTTCTGTACGCGAACCCATACAAGATCAGGGAGTCAAATTCGTCAAAAAACCCTACATCTATTTCCACTAAGTATATTTTCCATCATATTTCTCAACCCAAAACAAAACTAAATTAGATGCTTTAAACCTTAGCTTGGAGATATTTCAAGTTGCCTTGCCACCACCCGTTTTCCCAACCAACAAGCAAAGCGGCCTTGCCACAAGCAGCTTGGATAGTTTTGATGGCCCACTGAAGCCATGGGTGCAGTAATAGGGTTGATCGAGCTGGGTTTTCTACCATAAACTTGTGCCCCAAAAAATGAAGGAAGACCAGCATCAAGCTCACCCTGGCAGGGAAAAGACTTATCCCAAGTTATATTCAATGGGTTTTCCAAACATGAGGGTTTTAGTTTAAACACTTCAGAAATATTGGGGGGTCATTATCAAAACACACCCATGATTATCAAGTACAGGAACCCTGTCCTGGCTACCATCCTATTTCCACTCCGAACGCTGGGTAGCGAAACATCACCATATGGAGTCAAGATATCTCTCTTGCTTGTAGCTAGGTTCACCGCAGACCACGTTGAACACACAACAGCAATGGTGAAAAGCGCAGTGGTGCTAATGGATCCATTGATTGCCAGGGCTAAAGCTAACCTCAACACCAAAGGATTTCGATTACAAAATCACCAACCAAACATTCAGGGGCTTTATAGTATAGAAGACCACAAAAAACCATAGTGAAAGGAAAACATGTTCCATAGTAACACAGGAACGTAAAGCCAGCAGCGCCATTTAAATCCATTGGGCTCCGTCTCAACTGCCCCCTTTTCTTTTTGGGCTTCCATATTGGGGTGTATGCAATATCATAAGCCCTCGCATTTAGGCCGAGCCATGATGCCAATTTGGCAATCCTTCCAACCCCTGCAAACAGTTCCACTAAGTGAAGGTCCCCGCTCCGAGCATCATCACCCCATGCGGGGATATTCAAGTAGTTGATGAGCACAACCAGCACTATGAACGCCTCAGTGGTGGCTTCACACTCTCTATAATACCTACTACTATATCTACTATACTTTTTCAACAAGAATGACAAACTTTCTTGAAAGCATATATTGGAAACAAAAACCATCAGTCTAGTAATAGATCAATCATGATCAATCAAAATAGATCAACTCTAACACAATCATCCAAGATCTTCAAAGCCAGTGCCGTTTGTGTATTATGATGCAGTATAATGTTGCTTTGTGTATGGCTCAAAATGACTTGAGCAAAACTCTTAAACCTAAATTGGATACCCATTCCAACCCCAATGGCAACCCAATCAATTAGCCAACTAGTCACCTTTGGTACCTTCGTGGCCACCATACGCCGGACAGCGAGGTCGATGTGTGGCTTCATCAATGGAACAGCTACAAGGCGAATGGGCGAAGTCTGCGTCTAGGTTTAGAGTGGACCCAGGCGGATTGATCTGAAAGTCAACAGGTTCTGCTAAAGTTCTATATGGTCCATTTTTCAGGTTGAATTTTTTTTCCCAACTTACCTTTACAGGGATTGTGTTAACATAACCCCAACAAACTCACGCACCCTTCAGGCAGACCCCCTTAAACTCCAAACAAGCCAGTTCAGCGTTGAAAGAAGCCGGTCCGGGCAAGAGATGATTGTCCTCGCCGAAGCTTTGGCATCCTGCAAGGTGGAAAGGTCGAGGTCTATAGGAGAAGAAAGACTAAGATCATTTCAAACACTTGTGGCATTCAGTCTGTGTAAGATTCCCGGACGTGTTGAAAAGAGATGGGAATGAAGGTTGATGCATTCATGATAGTGGCAACCATCAACCTTCAATGTTTTCAAAACCCTGTAGGTGGTAATCCTTTCTCCTATGAAATTTCCTTAAGAAGACTTGGGCAGCAACACAAGATATCAATCAAGATATCATACATGTTTTCCCTCCCCCCATGTCGGCTTGCTGCTGCAGGTGGGCTAGTGCTTCTACCCTGCAGCCTGCTACATCTTCGAAATGGCGCTGTGGCCAGGACTCTAAGACAGGGACAGCCTACTTGGTCCAAGTGTCCTGGGACCCCTATAAGGGCAACAAACATAACATCATGACGTTGGTCAACAACACCACTATGAAATAGGATGTGATCAACATGTAGTTGTAGTGAGGTAAAGGCAATGTTCAAATTGCTCAAATGTGATATTGAACCACATCCACTATCTAAATAGCCACGATTACTTCATCCAGGGCTTGACCGACTTGCTGTTTGCCATCCATCTATCAAAACCAAAAGAATCCGAACCCCTTCTAGGAGTTGAACCCTCCGATGTCTCAGGGGGTTCTCACTTCAGAATCAAGCAACTTGTTGCCTCATTTGCTTCCCCAAAAGATTCGAAACATCAATGCCTTTACACAAAACAAACTTAAAGGATCTTAAAGGATTCTATCGTTTAAACATTTTTGGGAACAAAGACTAAAACATAGTGCAAACCTTTGTTGGAACTAGGTACGAACATGATCTTCAGCCAAGAACTTCTCCACATTCTTCTTAGCACATGCTACGTAGTCTGACTCCGTGGCACTGGGGGAGAGGCTCTTGAAGGAACTGTTGACCAACTTGTAGAAAGAGTTCTGGAACGCACTGGGGGCTTTGACTCTGGGCGCAATGCAGCTCAAGAACACACTCCTGATAGCTAGAAACTTCGCACGGGCAACCGGTTCTGTTGGAGTCCACCTGCTGGCCCATGTCTTGGGCAAGTCAGATTCTTCCTGCACTTCCTCAATCTTCTTCTGCTCCGTCTTTGTTTTCTTGCTATCAGGCGAGTCAGTCTTTGCCTCTTCAATCTTCTTCTCTTTCCTGGAAGCAGCTTTGGCCTTGGCCTTGGCGGAAGCCGCTTTGGCCTTGGCCTTGGCGGCCGCTTTGGCCTTGGCCTTGGCGGCCGCTTTGGCCTTGGCCTTGGCGGCCGCTTTGGCCTTGGCCTTGGCGCCCTTGCCCTTGTTCTCCCCAGTCTCCTCCTGAACTTTCTCCTCATCGTCAATCTTGTCGTCCTCGTCCTCGTGATTGTCCTCGCCGTTCTTGACTTCACGGTCTTTCTGAGTCGTCTTTCTCTGGCGTTTGGGTTTGACAGCCTGGGTCGAAGCTGCCTTTGGCTCTGGTTTCTTGCCACGCCTGGCTTCCAAAGCAGAGTCGTCCGTGCCCTGTTGTTCCCGTCTGGTTACCAAAGGAACCTGAAGGGGATGAGATGAAAGGAAGACCAGCTGAAGTTTTTAAATCAATCACTTTAAGCAATTATCCCTGAAGTCTTTTTAACCTGTTTTTTCTACATTACACCTTTCGGACTGTGAAAGGAAGAAAAGCCACTGATTATAAGGAAGTTTTTTTTGAGGATTGGTGTTCAATACCCGTGAAACCCAAAACAAATTCTTGTTGGCCACCTCGGCTTCAAGAAGATCAGCGCTACTCTTTGCAAACTCTTGAGACTCTTGAGCACCGCTGACGTCAGGAGTTGGATCTTTGGGCAACTCTGCCGAGGCAACAGGAGCACTGGCATCCCTTCCGGTTTCACCCCCAACATCTCGAGGTTTGTCAGGGGAATCCTCGTCAAAAACAAGGGCCACAGAAACCATCACATAAGTTCAATCAAACTTGTTTTGTTTCCAAGTATCATTGCTGAAGGTAGGGACATCTTAACACTGGTTACCCACCAAAAAAATCCAAGACTTTTGACAAACGTAACTTGGTCCTCAATGGTCAGGGTCTCATAGGATGAGAAAACAGCGGTTCCACCAGTGAGATGATCGTAAGGCAAGGTCTCGACATTGTCAAGACAAGCACCTTACTTAGACTTAGAAAGTTTTGGAAAGCCAATCAATAAAGCCAAGAGGCATGATGATTATAATCCCTTCAGTAGCTGATGGTTTTACCAAGGTGGCTTGAAAAAGGAAAAACATTACATCCATTACATTCAAGGTACCCAGGTTACCCAAAACAGCAGAACTCTTCAAGCGAGCAAGATTCTCCGACTCCTTCGTTGACATTTTCAGCCTCGAGGGCCAAAAGTTTTGTTCTACCCTCAGATCCAAAAATCTCAAAAGTTGTTGTTCTCAGTACAAACTACAAACACCAAGAATCAGTTTAGAACACACTTGGAAGATAAGAAATTGCAAACTACCGCAGATATTCACCCAATATCCAAATTGAAACTGATGCTACTGCCAAAAGCTGTTTCGGGTTGTTTTGGAAAAAGAAGAATCAGCTATTGGTATGTGACGTGTATGTGTTTGTTTGTATGTGTTTGTTTTCCACATCTCATTGTTCATTAATTATTTTTTTAGTGGTTTGGAATCACCCCACCTCAACTCCGCAAGCCTGGCCATCAGTGCCTTCTTGCGCTCAATGGTACCAGGACTGGGTGGCGCCGGAGGGGGCATTGCGTCTGGAGGAGCCACAGCACTCGGGGCGGAAGAAGGAGGTGACGGTTGAGTTGCCGGAGGTGACATAGAATCTGGTTGAGTTCCATCAGGATTGGGCTGAGCAAGTCTTGGGTACTTAGTCCGAAACGAATTCCACTCTTCAGGGGACATTCCATCAGGGCACTCTTGAATGTCACTTTCAGCTGTTTGTTCAGGCTCAGTAGTTGTGACAGAGGAAGTCTCACCAATTTCAACCTCCATTTCTTGGTGTTCCCCCCCATCACCATCACCCAAAACGGATTCACTCCCATAGGCAACAGAGGCAGCAGGGCAATCAATTTCTATCCCGATGTAACCAGTAGCATCCCCAGGAGGCTCAACAAGGTCCATTACACCATCAGTAATCGCCAGCTGTGAGAGGGCACTTACATTCTCTTCAGTCTCTGGACTGCCCCAAGCATGTTCGAAGATCTCCCACATGCGATTCAACTCTGGGTCCTTACGGTAGGTTTTTGTGTGAGGAGTGGTAGGGCATCAAAGTATGTATCACATAAAACATTGAAAGGTTGGAAGTGCTTACAAAGAACTTGGGGAAACAGTCAAGTAAAATAAGTAAAGATACACCTACAACAAACACATTTCAACCCAGATAAGGCTCTCTCGGACCCAATGCACCTGTAAGCCATCGCCTCAGGACATGACTGAAGAGGCGTTTTACGCCCCAGCAGTCGGCAGTGGTAGCCGCTGCGTCCTCAGGTAAAGCCATCATGCTGCGCCAGGAAATCACCTTGACGGGCTGGGTGGAAGTGTGAGAACTTAGCCAGATCAACATGAGTTGAACCAATCTACTATCGGGCCAAAACATACTAACTGAGTTGGATCTACTTGGAGGATCATTCTGCTCAGTAAGTGATTACTAGTAACCATGGCTGTAATACGTACCTGCCATAATAAGTACAATGATTCCTTCATACATGGCTTTAACATGCTTTCACCCCAGTTGCAGTCACTGGGACGATTCTACTTGGTCAGGCTTGTAACCTTTGCTTTGTTGACCAAGGTAATCAATGAAAGTCTAATTCAAAGAAATCTATCCACCATAAGTTGGATATGTCAGATTTTTTTGAGGTTCCCGTTAGTCATTTGAAACATTTGGGGGGGTTTTACTGAAAACCAGTTTCCCACCCATGGTGTTCAACTCTCACACCTCTGCACGGATCATACCAATTGGGATCGCCGCTGGGCGATCACAATAAGCAATCCACCACTCGGCAGTTAGCTCCAGCACTCGAGCGTTAAGTGCGCATGCCCTCATAGAAGCAATACCCGTCGACTGCTGGTTGACCCAAACAGTCAATTGCCCTTTTGCCCTGCTTCTGTTCCGAAGGGATGCATCACTTTCCCAATTGGCCGCCAATGTCATTATGTCCAATGGCTAAAGTATCACGGTATACCCAAGTTAAGTTTTGAGCACTCGCTAGCTGCACTGAATTGTACACAAATGTTGGGGTCATTGAACAACATTATGTGACCAGGAAAAACTACAAAAACTCTAGAGAGGAAAGAAGCACCCAGCTACCACTGACCCAGTACTCGAAACCCACTGTCCTTCAGAGCTTCCAAAGCCCTTTCCATTCTAGCAAGTACCTGCCGAGGCTGAACCCTACCAACATTGGCGATTGGATTGGTTGAAAAAGGGGCGCACTCCGCATGCTCGATTCATCAAATAGAAGAATGCCATCGATCCATTGGGCAGCCCATGGAGGGATCAGAAAGTAGGGGATATTTCAAAAAAACATCTTAGAAGTCTTAAACAGTGTTTCTTTCTTTGTGACAACTCATAAGTCTCAGTTTCTTGACTCCAAAAGGCAGTATGGTATGTTGAATGTGTATAGCATTGAGTATGGTATGTTGAATGTTCATAGCATGGTCTTTAAGCAGTTGAGAACTTGTTTTTACATGTTTGAACTGGGCTGTAGAGCCAGGAAGGTGAGATGGATAGGGATAGGGATTATTGAAACATGCTAGAAGATGATAAAATATGATAAGATGTCAAAAATCCAAAAACATCAAAAAACGCTCGCAAACCAAAAAGAATGGTTTCTATCAAAAAGAACGATTTTTTTTGAAAGAGCAGAAAAAAGACATACAAAGGAAGACGCAGGTATATATATATAGGTACATAAAATTTATATAATTATGTGAACATCAATTGTACATTCAATTATATAATACTATTTTTCTCTCCGCCAGCTCCTCTTTCCTATACGAGTAACCTCCGGAGCTGTATTGCTTTAAGTATCATTATATTATATCATTATATCATATCATATTGTCATGTTGTTCATGGGGCTGGGCCTCTTAGTCAACATGCGAGGTGCCTCTTATGATCTTGCCGAGAGTCTTCCATCTCTGCACCTCTGGAAGTGACAAGGGTGGCTCCAGTGACTGCATGGACATCGCGAGGGGCGTGTGACGATCCGCGTGTTTCAAGCCTTGTCATCTCTTTGTCTCTGTGTGCCTTCTGATCTTCAAGCGCTCTGAAGAATGCAAAAGAATCTTGCCACTGTTGCTCCTGTTTTGATGTCTGATGTCACACCATTAAACTACACCATTCAACAATCACTGAAAAAAACATTGCGATAGCCCATCAAGAGAAACTGAACTAGAGTCTCTTGAGCATTTCTAATTGGAGAGGCTCAGGTCGTCAGATTGGCAACAACTTCTCATGCTGAAAGTCCTTCATCCGGGCCGCCAGCAGCACATCCTGCAGCATAGAAGACTGAGCCACCTGCAGCTCCTTTCTCGTTTCTCCATCTTCGGCCAAATGCAAAGCTATGGGCCACGCCTGGAAGCCACAAATCCTTGCATAACTCGTGTAGCCTC
>OMLO01002752.1_pt1 | contig 14336 bp, 8 predicted proteins | sample 1674811 | NCBI WGS metagenome assembly OMLO01 (sample SAMN06265003, study PRJEB25207) | coral metagenome | isolation source: Coral host | place: Mexico:La Bocana,Puerto Morelos, Mexico | collected 2008-11-13
TGCTTGAAAAAAAAAAACAACGCTACAAAAGTGCTCGAATGATAGAGTTTGAACTAGTGATTTCGTTCTTTGATTCATTCAGTACCACATTGTACCAGCAAAGTTGGTGGTCTAGTGTACTTCCAACAACAATGCAATTACTCACCGACCAACATTTCTCCTTGTATGCGATCTCGACCACGACAGGAATGTGGTCAGATGGGAAGTGCTCTGAAGGCAACGCAGTGCTTTCACGCAATCGTTCCAGCAATGGTGGATCAAAGATCCGTGTTGCGTGTAGGTGTCGCTGATCGATCAGTGTGTAGTCCAAGCACTCCTGGCCGCAGCTTCTGTTTGGACATAATTTCGCGTTCCCCTGAGTGAACCAATCCTCTGGGGGCAAAAAACAAAAAACGTCACACAATAGAGATAGGGAACAAACTCTACCGGCTCACGGAATTGCAAGGGTGTCTACAGAAGCCACTTTGTAAGCCCTCGTGGAAACCCATAAAGTTGCTGCCTTGCAAATCAACTAGTTGAGTCAGTGTCTTGCACTTCTACTGCAGGAACTTGTGAAAAGCGCTCAAGTGAGAAAATGTAGCCAAGAAAGAAAACCAAACAAAGGGGTAAAATACTCCGCTTGACTTTGAAAGAGCAACAATTTGAATTTTGGAATTTGGCATTGAAAATCCGCTTCACCATTTGAATGCCTTCAACATCCTTCCAAACACGTCGATCTCCTGAAAATCTGCTGTAAAGTTGGTGACTTCAATGTGAGGATTCCTTGCAAGCAACATCGTGCACAAGCAACAAGAATAAGTGTTGGTCCCCAGGAATTGGAAAAAAAATCGTGCACCGAAGCGGATGTCAATCACTTTGTGTCTAAACGTGATCAATTCCAAGGGTCGGATCTTCTAATAGGAGAGGCAGCTTGAGTTCCAAAGTCAAAGACCCGACAGAGTGACAAGCAGCGATATCCTGAAATAGCAAATCATACAAGATGTGTTTCCTCCAAATTGCAATAGGTGAATCTGGATATGGCTGCATCACCATGCATGTCGCCCAATTTACAAATCACAAGGTGTTTCATGATCAGTTGCTTGCTGGAGCTCGTAGGAAAGAGATGCACTCATGAAAAAAGGCAGTTTCGAGGCTCAAATCGACTAAAAGTGTGGAAAAATAACCCAAAAAAAAAAAACAGACCTGGTTAAAGCAAGATATTGACATAGATTGTGTTTCTAGAAACCCATAAATTGATAGCAGAATATCTGAAAACAGAATGTTGTTTTCTGTATGTGTTCTGAAGTACTAAGTAGTATTTGCGGTATCATAATAATTTTTCTTTGCCTATAGGTCGTTTGATCTTCGACAACTTGAAGAAGTCCATCGCCTACACACTGACAAGTAACATTCCGGAGATCACGCCATTCTTGATGTTTATCATTATCGGTATTCCTCAGCCTCTCGGAATTGTGACCATCCTTTGTATTGACTTGGGAACTGATATGGTAAGTCTTGCTGTTCCCTTACTGCATAGCAGAACTTCAGCGTCGTGACCATGCCTCTTCTCAGTGTAGCGTCTGTGCCCCTCCTCAGTCTAGCGTCCATGCCCCTCTTTAGTCTAGTGTCCATGCCCCTTCTCAGTGTAGTGTCTGTGCATGTAAGTATCCCAAGACCTAACAGTGTTTTATTGGTGAAACTTGTTTTATACCTGTCTCATGTCATCAAAGTGATCTCTGGTAGAGTGGCTCAGCTATTTTTATTCAATTGGATCATTCTTTTTCGCTGTTAGGTTCCTGCCATCTCCTTAGCGTACGAGAAGGCAGAGAGTGACATTATGAAGAGGAAGCCTCGTGACCCCGTACATGACAAACTTGTGAATGAGCGGTACGTCAACTCCTGACAAGACTTGATTTATTTCTTTTGAATGGCTGTGTTCTTTTGACTACTCAACTATTGGTTTCGCAGGAGAGGTCTCTTACATTCGTCTTTAAAATAACCTCAAACGTGATTTCTCAAATTTTAAAACTGATACTGTCGAAGGCGAATCGGTGTTGCATTATTCATTTTGTGCTGCTGCTTGCTTTTCTTTCAGTGTTGAAAAGGAAAAAACAATATTATTATATAGGTTGCAAGAACATTAAAAGTGCCGAAAATCCTAACGTATCCAATCTAAACCTTATCCAGATGTAAGCGTACCAAAAATTATTTTCGAACAAAATCAAGCCGATGCCTTGTGCAGTACGCACGGTGTTATTGTGTTCTGACGAAAGTTTTTCCCTTCGTCAGATTGATTGCCATGACGTATGGACAAATTGGTTTTATCCAGGTTAGTCATGAAACCTAGAACTGGGAGCCTCTCTTCCTGATTTTTCATTTCCTGGCATTATACGTTTCAATCCCTATGTTGTGAGCTGTAGGTGGATACGTTTTTTTGTGTGTTTTATGCAGAATACAGTTCATGGGTAAGAAAAATACTGTTTCGTGATTTTTTTTTTTTTAGCAGAGAGAGAGAAAGTTGGTCACGGTATTATTGTTGTTGTTTATTGTTGTCTGTATTTTTACCAGGCCTTAGGAGGTTTCTTCACCTACTTTGTGATTATGACAGAGAATGGCTTCTTTCCGACTCGTCTGATCGGAATCCGAGAAGAGTGGGAAGACAGGACTAATAATGGTGTACAGGACAGCTACGGACAGGAATGGGTGAGTCCACGTAGTTTACTTGGGTTGCACTTGGGTAGCAAGGATGTGATCACCGATGACGTTTGACACCTAAAGAGACTAGTTCACCCAGTTTTAGACCACTTCAGCCCTGACCAAGCGGACAAAAAATGGCCTAAAACTGTGGAAGAATGACAAAAAAAACGACAGCCAAAATAGGGCGTGAATGGGCAAAATTTGGTTGAAAAGGATTGCATTAGGGCAAAATCAGAAAACATCAGCCCGTCCATTTTTCAATTTTGTGTCTCGAGTATATTTGTCACAATGACTGCTGCTCAGTCAATTGGAGGTATAGAACTCGTAACTGATGAAAAAAAAATCAACAGAATTGCTGTACCCTAGCCACGGGCGTTTATTAAATCATTTACGGTAAGCAAATTAACGCCTACAAAACACAAATTAAACTGAAACCGCATCTGTTAAAATGATTTTACTGCACCCCCGACGTTTTACAATACACCGACGAGAAAATAGCACATCTTCCATCAAGCCATTACGTATCCCATTGAGTTCACTTATTAATATTAATATTATTATTATTCATTATTATTATTAATATTATTATTAGTATTATGATATTCTTTTATATTTACAAGTTGCGTAGTGCTTTATAATAATCTGAGCTGCTTTTCCCTTGCAGACCTACAGTCAACGAAAAATTCTTGAGTACACTTGTCACACGGCGTTCTTTGTTAGTATTGTTGTGGTGCAGTGGGCAGATTTGATCATTTGCAAGACTCGCAAGAACTCCATCTTACAGCAAAAGATGACGTAAGTTTTGACGCTTTCTAGTGGCCTTTACCGTACGACGTACGGGAACGGCCAATTCCTTTCATGAGGTGCGCCTGCAGAGAATCTTGATAGTCCATCAGTCCTTGTTTTTTAGTTGTGTTCGTCAGTTAAGTCGGTAAAAATCGTGAGATATCACACCAACTGCAAAAATCTGAATAAAAACATTTTAAAAAAATCTAAATAAAACTGTTAACATGGAATATTGATAACTATTACCTTTGATTTAAAACTATCTAAGGACGTTGTATTCCTCAGGAAGAGAGTTCATTCATTGATTGTTCGCGTGGGAAAAAAGAACAGTAAAAATATCTTTCTTTGTTCTTGCAACTACAAACTTAAAAGGGTGGTTCTCACGGGTTCTTTTTCATTATTAGGTTAAGGTGGGTTTGTACTGAAAAATCCGTCAGATTGTGGAAGAGTTTATACATAAAAGATAGTTTGGCGGTTCTCATACCAGTGGTTAGGGTTTCCCAGTTACGTTCCTACAGCATTTCTATTACTCTTCTGTAGGGATTGGAAGTTCCCCGCGCAGAATCGCGCTGCCTTTCTCTGAACTCTCTCCAGCTTTTAAATGTTCTTCTCGTAATAGGGATCCCATGTGGCACTTTTATATTCAAACCCATTGCAAAGGTTTTATTTGGTTAAAATTCCTATGGAAAAAATTTCACAACAGATTCGGATGGGAAACATAACCCGTGTATAAAGAAAGATTAAAGAACCAGCAGTATTGTTGAACAATCCTTCAACCAAGCCGACAGGTTTGTTTTGTAACCAAGATGTCTTCGTATCTTCTCTTTCAGGAACAAAGCCCTGAACTTTGGTTTGATTTTTGAAACTGCACTGGCAGTGATGCTCTGCTACACACCTGGTTTGTCCACTGGTCTGCGGATGTACCCATTAGTGTAAGTACATTCTGGCGTGTGGTCAGTGTAGCCTAATCTCGTACCCAGAATCCCTCAGTCCAGTGGTCAGAACCACCCAGCCTGGAAGGATTCTGATTGGTAGTCCAAAAAATCGGCTCTTTTGCGCATGTCGGGTGACAAACACTGCACCGTGGCTCAATCGAGTTCAATATTTCTAATACAATTTGACTATGAGCCTGAGTTTTCTATGAGCGATTATTGTGCACCACTAAATCTGATGTTCTTAAAACTGGCATATCTGCGTATATTTGTTTAAAGGACAGCAAATGCCCGCGGGGCAACTATCAGCCGATAGTTCCTCGACAGAAACAGTCTTTCGTTTAACATAGAAAACAATGAGAAAACCAGTCTAATTCGTGGATTTTTCGCCTGTGTCGCGGCCGCCCCTTCCTCAGAGAGCAAAGCATGAAATGCGACACAGGCTATGGGTTGCCACTGCCGAGTGGCTACTGAAACCAGTTCATATCAGGCCTGAAACGAATTGCTCTAGAGTCGCTCGTTCATGCAAGAAGTTTCTGGCGTGTACGCTTCTCCACGTTTAGATACAGATATCAAAATGACTTTACGGGCCCGAGAAGTTTCCGGGGCTTTCGAGAAACGGGCCCCAGGTTACTCTCCTCCTGCCATGAAGTGTCAGTAACTAAAGTAATTGTTTGTTTTTCAGTGCTGCCTGGTGGTTCCCAGCTGCTCCATTCAGTTTACTGATCTTTGTGTACGACGAGTACCGTAGATACATCATCCGAAGACATCCAGGATGTAAGTAGCTTTTATTGTCTCCCTTGTGATATCTTTTACAGGCGAAAATAGCGCGGGAAAACCAGCAATCCGTGGTCGGTCTTATCTTGCACCTGTAAAAACAACTTGGCTCTGATTGGTTGGAAGGCGGTGTACGTATCAATTGGAACCATTCATTTTGAAAGGAAAGTCTAGAACTGCGCTAAGAAGAATGCATTCTGTTTCAAAATTTTACTCCTGTTGTGTTCTTTTCCTCAGGTTGGCTGGAACAAGAAACGTACTATTGATCAAATATTATCACGTGGGAAATTTTGTGCATCGGTTGTTTTGGAATAATCCCGCTCTGATGTGAACCACGTTGAGAGTGCATTGGAGTGAAGTCGACTGATGAATCGCCCCCTTGCTGTGATGGCTTATCTTTAAGAGTGACAATTACGTGCCTTCGACATTATATAAGGCACTTTGCGATTATTATTATATTCTTAAAGGAAATATAGCCTTTTCATTGATCAAAAAGAATTTAAACTTGAAGCCCTTGTCCATTCGTTCATTCTTCCTATTATATTGAATATGATATATATGGAGCATTTTTCTGCGAAATCATCAAGATATTTTTGACAAGCTAGGCCATATTTCACATTATCTTACCAGAATTGTGACATTCACTCATTCTGCTCAATGTTATTACCGGCTTATACAAAAAATTAAAATAAAACTATTGAACATTTTTTTTATCATATCGTAATGCTCACTAAATACTCTTACGTTCCGAAAGTAACGAATGATCTCGGAATGGAAGAGACGAAAAAGCGAAAAACGTTTTGAAGACGACCTTCCGAACAAAACCGACTTCTCTACCTCTCGCTCCCTTCTGGGCTTCGTAGAGAAGCCTTCGACTCCAACGGTCATTTTATGCTTTGAAATCCTGTACACCAAGCATGAAGGGTAACAGACTTCATCACATTTACAAATCTTATTCCCAAGACGATCCCTCTAGTTATTTTTAAAATTAAGCAGTTCTTCCGCTGTTTTATGACAAATCGCGCAACGTGAATGTGAATGTCTACGGTACCAGTTTTCAAATTTTATTTTCTTTGAAATGTAATTTGCATTGCGTCTACAGGCCGCCCGACAGAAGCTTCCACAAATATAGCAGTTGTGAAATTGTCGCCTGAAAAAAATATTTAGGCTTGAGTGGAATTCGAACCCATGGCCTCTGTACTGAACCGGTATCGGAGAGGTCATGGTTTCGAATCCCTAGCCTGCGTAGCCGGCGGGGGTGGGTACCCACGCGAACGCGAGTGCGAAAAGCCGCTCAGGTCGCGAGAAGAATGGGGAGGAGTCTGGTTGAATTTTGCTCGCGGCTTCGCCGCTCGCAAAACTTCCCTCGCGGGCGAAGCCTGCGAGGGAATTAGCGGCACATTAGGTTGGGCACATGTTTATTACACAACAAGGTTTACTTAGAGTACGTGACTAGATACTCCAATCTAAGGTTGTCATCTTCACTCAAAATGCATGATAGGAGTCACGACAAGACAGAGGAAACAGATGTGTTGTGTAGTAAACATACTGTGTCCAACCTGATTTTAAGGTATCCATTCTAGTCAACCCGGTTCAATTATATGATCTTTCATACATTCACTTGCGAAAATCATGGAGGTTAATAAAAGTTTTCCAAAAAAATATCGAAGTAATCAAGCCGTGCATTACAAAGGCAACAGATTTGTGGCCATTAGTAGTCGCATTGTCACAGTAGAACAGTATCTTCCGTTTTGTTAATCCTAACATGGGTTGTCCACGTGAGCAAAATCTGCGTCACGCGATTGGCTAATCCAGGAAGTGACCTAAAATTAACTTGAGCAATTACCTTGGAAGTAAGGCTTACTTGGGGAATTAAATCTCTTACTCTTGATACTCGTGTTAATCCAAAATACTAGCGTAACAACCTAATCGCTGACCAAGCGCTTGTTTTCGATTGGATCGCGGGATCATGTCAGGTTAATTTGCTGTAAACTGGACCGGGTTGTACGGAAGCGGGTTGACCCCAAGCCAAGATTAAAAATCAACCGAATAAGTGTTTATTGTGCACATGTTTTTCACTGCTTTTGTTTTGTGTATTTCGAGATCATTCAAACTCAAAACAGAGGGCCAAACAATATACAGAAAACCTCACTGCAAACTCAGATCAAAATTTTAGCTTATCCTGGGTTAGCTTAATCGGGCCTTGAACAACCTTGCCCAGGAGCTCTGCTTGAAGGCTTGGCTAAGCCATCAGGCCACCATCTTGGATATGGACACTATGAGGGTTGGGGCGAGGGAAATTTTTCCCAGGGAGTAGGCTAGGATCGTTGCTTTCATGGGGTCTCTTGTTAACTTTGGATGGACCTGTCGTAATATTCCGAGGGATTTCCTAGCTAGGAGGTAAAAAAAAATCGTACATTGCAGATATGAAATTACCTTTAATGATAAAACGTTTCGAAAGTAGAAATCCACCTTCTGAACAGTTCAATGAACTATAAGCTTGCGTTTCATCTCAAGATCGTTCCTCAAAGATTACCTCATGTGTTAAAGTTAAGAAGGGTTTTTAAAAATCTCTTTTTCTCAGACGAGAAATCGAAAGCTAAGCAAAGTTGATTTCACAGGGTTCACACCGAAGAACTTCACGACTTTCGCGACTCCACTAAAACTCGATTTCCTTTGATGCCGATCACAACGGTTGCTAGCATCTACACTCCTATAATTTCCAACCGGCATAACCTTAATCTGTACGCAAAGCATGTCATTTTCCCAAAACTTCATGAAAATTTCTCTTCCAAACATTCCGAATAATTTTTCTACTCGACAACTATTTTATGACCATGTGAACCCCGTGTGAGCGTTAAAATACATTGAATTAAAAATTTATTTCTAGCCACCGAGAAAAATTTAGCGTTTTTTCCGTTGTTCCTAGTGCTGGGATGATGTGGGTTTATCACTCCAACACTAGCTGATCTTTTCACATTTAAATCATGTACAAAAAACTTTATATTCAGTGATCATTATTAAATTGTTCAAATTTCAACTGTAGCATCAATCGTAAAAAGACATGCCTTAGAAGATTCTTTATCGCTAAGAATCCGGAATAGCTTCATATGCAATATATCCATGACCTATGTAAAACTACTGAAAGTGGATAGCAAACACTTGTTTTAATCATGATAGTTAGTCAATGTTGTTGTTACCACTAATGTCGTTTCAACTGTTGCTGCCGTTGTTTTTCTTATTGTTGTTGCTGCTGCTGTTGTTGTTGTTATTGTTGTTGATGTTGTTGCTTTTCTTGTCGTTGCTCTTGTTGTTGCTGCTGTTGTTATTGTTATTGTTGTTGTTGGTGTTGTTGTCATTGTTGTTGTTGTTGTTGCTTCTGTTATCGTTGTTGTTCTTGTTGTTGTTGCTGCTGTTTTTTGCTACTTTTTTCTGCTGCTGTTGATGCTTCTATTGTTGTTCTTGCTACTAAGGTTGTTCTTGCTACTAAGGTCGCTTTTGCTGTTTGTTATTGTTGTTGTCATTATTGCTATTGATGATGATGACGATGAAGATGATGGTGATGACGACACTACGATTTATTACAACACCAAATGTGTGTTGATAATACTTGCTAAGTGTTTCAATACATGATGTAGCTACGTTTTCCTATACAGCATGCTAACACACTTTCTAAACCCTAAATTGTGTTATGGGAAAATATATTCCAAGAAGTTGGCAAAATTATTCGAATTTTGACTGACAATTAGTCATTTTCATAATTAAGAGAAATTAAATTACACTTCTGCTTACCTACGAATATGTGCAATAACTGATTGCAAAGGTATTTAAACTGCTTTGTTTACCCTCTAAAAAGGACTACACGCGATGCTAAACTAAATCCACAATTTAAAACGTATCAAAAGACGGATTCAACTGACGTGCTTAAATCCTTGTTGCCACTGAATTGAAGACATGTGATGATTCATTCTAGAAGTTACAATTGTTCTGGTAGTTTGCTATTTACTCGGAAAAACCGTTTGGTAGACAGTTGTAGTAAATGGGACGCGACAAACCCCGTATGAAAATTTCTACGGTGAACACGCTAGTTCCCTTTGGAAATTTTGGACTACCTTTCAAAAAAGTCTCGTTTTCCCAAGAAAATCTCCGTCCGTTCTGGGAGACAAAATCAATGTTTCCATCAACATTCAGTCCGTAATTTGTTGAAATTTTCGTGTAAATGGTAAACAAACTCTGTTTCCACATACTACACTTGCGTGTGACAAATTGCACAATTGTAACCATTCAAATGAATAATCTGAATTGGGTGGCAACAGAATATTAGGTTAACATAATGGCCGAATCCGTCTATTGAACAGAAACTATATCTGTAGTGTTAATTCTTGTAAAATCCGACTAAGCCTTGCAAATCAATCTTCAAATTTACACTAAAGAAACGCCTTACATTGTTACAAAATTACTTCACAAGGAATCAAATTGTGCGCTTCGAAAAGTATTTCATTTGAGTTAACTTGGAGTACAAATGCAGCTTTTCCATCGAGCTCGCATTAAAAACAAAAATTAAATCAAAGGCAATATTAAACTGGTACCACACTAAAATTCATTGACATTCATTCAAACAGATTCGGGAATTTGTTTTTATAGATACCTCCAACAAACGCCGAATTATCAAAATTTTGAATTCAACCTTTTACAACTTTTGGATTGGACATTGATTGTAAAAACACCTACATTTGTTAAATACGCGTTAGGGACAGACCTACTGTTTTTCTGACTAAATAAAATGGATTCTCCATTTTGAATTTTCACTAAGAAAAAGTAAACAAACGTAATACTTAGTGATACATATATAGCAACATGGACTTCGTGGTTAACACGCGGGAAAGCCCGAATCTGCTGCTGCCATCGAAGTCAGCTAAAAATTGTGGTTTAGTAATAGGTTTCTCTGTCCAGCCAGCCTGAAAATATAAGGAGAGGGATGGGTTTTCAATTAAAAGTCAAAAATGGTGTACGCTATTTCATCTACAGGTACTGAAATATTCAAAAGAAAATCGTATTCAACGATCAAGAATGTTGATCAAGTTGCAATTACAAAGGAAACCCTTTTGATCTGGTCACCAACGGGCCACACAAATCTGGCCGTATCAACAAAGTGGCCATATTAAAAAGCTTCTTTAAATAAGAAAAGGAGTGACAAAGTTTTGTTTGGGCCACAATAAAGTGGTCCTAATAACGAGGTGGACGTGCGACGGTTTCCACAGTATCACTTAATTGTCGAATTCGACATATTAAAGTAAAGTAAAGGCATAGAGCGGTTCCATTCACGTGGCAAGCAGCCAAGAAAAGATAGTGTTACACAAGGAGAGGGTTCAACTCTAACATGATTGGTTCGGAACACCAATATGGCTGCCGTGACGTCATGTGAAAACACTCTATGACATCATTCTCGAATTTAACATCTTTTTAATAGTATATGTCTTTAAGGATTGTTACATTTCATAACGATACTTACATCCTGGATATCTACGGAGAATATAACGACGAACCTCATCATAGACCCAAATTACCAAACTGAAAGGCATGGCTGGGAACCACCATTGCCAACTGAAACGGGAAACACATCAAAACTTAGGACACAGTAAAAACGGCAATAATCTAGTTTACGTTTACGAGCAGACTCTATCCGACTCTCTCTGATTAGACATGATCAGCTGCAAGCTGGCGTGATAGGTCAGGCGGAGGGTACCGCGCTGGTATGGCAAATATAGGTTTGAATCCCGTTCAAGCCTGAATTTTTTCAGGCTTTATTTCCGTAACTGTTGTGTACTTAACCGCGATGACCTCTCAATGACCTCTCCACTAGGAGAACAGAACATTGATGATGACGATTCTGTTGAACGACCCCATTCTGATAAGAGGTGAGGTTAACTCTATAGGGTTACGGTTTCTCAAATCATAGCGCCCTGCCTCCGCTACCGCAACCTTCCTTTACTTGAGCCAGCATTGTAGTTTTATACAGTTCTGCAATGGAGGTTTCAAGGCGCACTTTTTGAAATTCAACAAGAAAATGACCAATGTGATACTCACGCTAAAGGATACATGCGAAGTCCGTTGGACATGCCTGGGGTGTAACTTAACAACGCAGCTAATCCAGTCTCAAACACAAGACCGAAGTTCAAGAACCAATTGCTGGAAAGAACGTAAAAGATACAATCAGTGTCATGACCCAGTCATGGAACGGCCTTCTAGCAATGGACCTTTTCGGTAATACGGCGGCCATTTTGAATTCTATGGGATGCTTGGGAATCTCACGAGCATCGCCTAATAGTTATTTGAAACAATCGAATTTAAAATGGTAGCCGTAGGTCCATTTTACTTTGATTGGTGAGATAAATGGACAGTTTTCTACGATACAATAGACTGCTGGCAGTCTGCTTATCCCTCGATACCAGGTAGGGATTACGAGACGAGACGTTTCAGACGAAAGGAGATTGGGACAAAACATGGGCTCGACACTCGCCCCACCCCCTTTTTGTCCATGCCGCCTTTTGTGCTTGTGTTCACGCATAAACAGGCTCGTCTGAGCCTAGAGGAATGACGGGCTGCCGACAGTCTATCGATACAACTAGCAAAGGAGCTGAGTACTCTATCAATGTCGCAAGCAGCCTCTGCAGTACATATATGTTATTTGCCGGCTGGGAGGTCCGTTTAGTGAAAAACTGTGACCGAGGTCTTGAAATGCTGCCCGAGGACAATGAGGAACACAAAGTAACGAGGGGCTTTTATCCAGGGAGGGGCCTCATAACTCGAACAGTTTTTTGTCTACGTAAGGATTGGCCAGTAACTGGAGAGGGCTTTTAAATGAGAGGCAAAGAGCAGGAATTTTGCGTTATTACAAGAGAAAGGGTGCAGCAGTCATTTACAAAATAACTTTTGATTTTTTAAAAGTTACAACAAGCAAGACAAGAAGACAAAGTTTGGTAAAACATACGTCATTCCTTGTGTGAAGACCGAGTTTCTCCTGGTTTTACAGATGATGAGATCAGCCCATTGTACAATCACAATACTGACGAAAAATGCAGTGTGGCAAGTGTACTCCAAGACTTTGCGTTGATCATAAGTCTGCAAGAAAGGAAATTTTTATTTATTATATCTCTCGGTTAGTACGCGCGCTTTAATTGGTCAAATTAGCGGGTCGTACTCTACTGTTCGGTCCGCTAAATTCAAAAATTTATTTTAGCCATCTCCTTGAACCCAGAGATAAAATAAATATCTTACTAACCTCGTTTTCTCGGTCCGTACTGTAAGTTACGGATCCTCGTTTTTTCCGCTCGGATTAATGGCCCAAGCGCGAAGCGCGCGGGCCATAAACTCGGTCCGTAACTTTCAGTACGGACCTCGAACTCGATTAGTAAGAGGTATACATTGGCAAGATCCAAAGTCATTGGGGCGCTTAAACAAACAACGACGGCAGCTGCAACGAGGACGTGATGAGCAAGGCCAATGACTACGCACGTGAGTTATAATTCGTTGCACATATCTTGTCTGTCCTCTGCAAACAACAGCGAGGAATGACGAAGTTGTCATATTTTAGAGAACGTGGACAACGACGGCTAAATTTACATATTTCCTTTGGAAATTCAATAATCAGATGTCATTATAAATTAAACCTAAGCAAGTTTTTGACGGATAAGCACAAGGAACAGAACAAGCTAAAATAAAAATTATTTTTAATTCTTTTTTTCATCCTGAACGTCGCCTTGGTCGTCGTTAAGACTGCCTTTTTTGTACTCAAACACTGACTTAGACTTACCCATTCCTGTCCATAATAGTCTTGTAAATCATTAATGTCCCTGTTATCCCATTGTTTTCTTAGGCCAAATAACATGGCAGGAATAAACCCATTCTCTCCCATGATTACAAAGTACACAAAGAAGCCGGCTGTGGCCTGAAAACCAACAGGAAATAATGAGCGTGGCATAAGTAGCACTAACAGCATAGGAAATTGAAAAGCAATGAAAAATCTTTTCATTTAGTATCGACAAATGGAATCAAATGTCATTTTACAAATGTGAGAACCACAATAAACAGTGACCGACTGATTTTGATCGACAAAAGCACCATTCAGTGCTTTCTGCTTTCTGCAGTCAACACTACTGTGACGGTAGTTCCGGAAAGAACTGTTGTTGGTGATTGACAGTGGGAAGTCAAGTAAAAAGTGTTGTCAATGGTTTTATAAGCCTGATTGGTGATTGGTGGTTTAAGTTGCGATCATGGTATCAATTGGCTGTAAATTAATAAACAGTGTTTGCTCAGACAATGGCAAACTTGACTTCTGCTTAGGTTCACAAAGGCCAGTTACCAACGACAGTTCATTTAAGAACTACCCACAACCACATAAACATGCTTGTCTATAAATGTGAATCTAACAACTTCGGTAAAACTAGTGAATCCAACAAAGGCACTTCCAACTTGAAAATTTTTAATGGAATTGTAAAAACAGCACTTAAAAGGGAAAATAAAACTTATCGTTTACCTGAATCATGCCAATTTGACCATAAGCCATGGCAATCAGCCTGTGAATCAACAAGACAACCAAGAGTTTAGAGATTACTGGTATTCTCTTTCAGGAATACAGTTACACGTAGTTGGGGCTTAGCGTAAAACATTGCATGAAGCCTCTCTCCTCTTTTTCACTTTGCTTTTTTTTCTCACTTCACCCCAACCAACTGAATGCCTAGAAGAGACCATACTGGTATTTACATGCTGCACTAAAATGTAGCCTATAAGACTGTTAGGCAGAGTACACTATTCAAGGGAGTTGGTGATAGAAAACATTTCCCCGCAGTCTGTTGTGTCAGAAGGAAGGCAGCATGGTGTTCTCATCACTTTTCAGTTGAAAAAATCCATGACAATTCATCATACACAGACTTAACAGCACACATTATACACTTGTCAAACCCTAAACTGCTTGAATTCAGTCACATCAAACTTGGCTTCCACCCAAATCCATCCAGACTAGTAGTGCTGATTTAATGAAGTAGATACCCAGTAACCAAATGTGTATGTAAAAAAGACAATGAAATAACAAGTGAATAAAGGGTGAAAGTTTCTAAAGAAACTGTGGTGCTGCGTCGGTGGGGGTAACAAGGTAATTTGGTTATA
>OMLO01002753.1_pt1 | contig 14330 bp, 9 predicted proteins | sample 1674811 | NCBI WGS metagenome assembly OMLO01 (sample SAMN06265003, study PRJEB25207) | coral metagenome | isolation source: Coral host | place: Mexico:La Bocana,Puerto Morelos, Mexico | collected 2008-11-13
ATGAAACAGTCATAAGTTGCGTCTGCTTGATCTGTTTTAATTCAAGGCCCTTTTTAATACCCGAATGAAGATTTTTCCTACCCTTTCATATACCTAAACTTGTGAAATCCCTACCCTTTAATATACCTGAAGCCTGAAAAATGTACCCCAATCGGGCGGAGCCTCCCCGTATAGGCCATTATAGGGAGTACCCCCCGGCTTTTTCGGTGCCTTGAGAGCATTTAGTTTTGTAGTCCACGTTAGTGGATTGCATATATTCAAATTTTGAAAATTTGAGGGTGTATATTAATAAAGAACCATCCAAATAACCTCTTCGTTAACTTGGATGTCGGTCGTTTGAGCTTAAATTATTTTCGCATTAGATAGATAGATAATCTTTATTGATTCACGGACAATTCATCAGCCAAGATAAGAATGTAATAAAATTAAATGAATAGGATACAAGGTTAAAACTACCACCCAGGCAATAAACCCGATTTTTGAGCTATCAAAGAAGTAAATATATTAAAACTACCAGTTTAGAACTACCCCCCAAGCAATACACCCTATAAAATTCTCAGAAAAGCGCTGCTCTCCGAGAATGCCGTGACTAAACTTATTGCTATATTTAAACCTGAACAAGCATATCGAACGCTTGAAAAAGGACTTCTTGTTTGCCCTGCACCCTTCTAATCTGACCAAATGTCCTAAATGTATGTTGTTTACGCTTCGAGATCAGATAATTTATAACAACGAGCAAAGCCCTGCAAAGCAAGCCGAGCGAGAACTGTACAGCTCGTAGAAAATATCGGTTAACATCTGCTTTAAACTGTTTAGAATAATAGAAAACAATATATTGAGTCGAGAGATCAATTCAGCGAATTGAACGTATGAAAATAGCGTTCGGAAAATTACTACATTGTATTGTTTTGATTTCGTTCCTCGCATGGAAAGAGGGTGTTTGTTTGCTCTTAGCAAGGAAAAGGGAACTGTCACAAGTCAAAAACCAAAAAAAAAACCCCCCCCCCCCCCAAAAACATTGGGGGGGGGGGGGGGAGGGGGGGCTTGAAAAAAAAAATTCTTCGCACAGAGAAAATTCCCAGACAAATTATCTTTATATCAATAAAACTGTTTCAAAAGATATGTTGCTTGTTTTTTAAGCTTTTTTAAAGCGCTGTCCATGATGAAAACTATTTACGATTCAGCTCAACCCAATCGAAAAACAATCATAACAACCGAGGTTTTAGTTCCTTTCAGTAGAAAAAATCATTCACCATTTTCACTTAATTTCGTTTACGGGACTCACAGAGTGCAGTGACCAGGGATAATCATTGCAAACAAGAGACCATTTTCTCTTGTTGCAAACTAAAAAAAGCATCCGCGTTAAGGCCTCTAGGCCTCTTGTTCATTAAAATTTTAGGCCACGTACTGCTGAGTGATACGTCGTGACAGATAGCAAAACTTTCGTTTGAGGCTTTTTTCTTTGTTGGAGAGCCACCCTTCTGTCTTCGAAGCGGACCTGTAAATGAAGTTGTTAGGATATCCGTGCGCTTTGAGGCCCAGTTTGAAGTTTGAGAGGCACTCTTCAAAAGTGGTTTGTGAAGGGTTTGTTCTTAGACGGTCTTAACGCTTCGCCTTTGATAAAACCTCATTTTGATAAAACGTCATTTTACACCCGGTGGGTGGCAGGAGCTGAAATGTGTGTATTGGAAGGTTTCTGTCGGTCTTGATGTCAAGGATAAAGTCAGTTTGAAATCTATCCCCTTTGTATATTAATGTGTCAAGGAAAGTAATTTTGTCGGCCTTTTATTCTGGTCACCTTGGGTGGACCATTTGACTCTTGAGGGAGTGGTGGGTGATCTAAAAAAAAATATCCTGCAGGCATACCTCTTCCACTATGGACTCGTGAGTTTTCGCATCCTTGGCGCCGGTTTCGTTATTACAGTTGCTTTTAGTTGAATGGCTCATTGTGTTGTTGTAGTAAGTTTTACTAGGGCGGTTTTCAATCCACCGTAGGGAAAAAGATGGCGGGTGTACATTTACCGCAATACCTTGCGAACCTAATACAGCTTGAAGGTACGAGGAAAGCCACATTTTAACAATATTTATCCCTGTAGTAAGGTTCGAAGATTTCATGACTCTTATGTCCGTCCTCAATTAGCTCTTAGCTTGGAGATAAATACTTTATTAGCTTTAATAAAGTGGATGCGAAGTTTAGGTAGTTTACTACGTATCACCGCTGTTTAAGTGCCTATAACCACCAATAATGTTTTTGACTTAGTGAAATCTTTGTATGCAACTAGGAAAAATTCTACAAAAATTTTTGCGTTTGGTAAAAACCGAATTGTTTTATGAATATTTAAAGTGAGCATCGTTTGTAGCACGACCGAGCAAAGGGGTGAATGCCGGGACTAGTGACGTCATTCCAGGCCTTTAGTCGCATCGCCTCGGTTATTGTCCTTGCGGGATTGGCGTTTTCAGCATTTAATATTTTGTTGAAAGAGCGTTTATTCAACTAAAAAAAAAAGTAATCACATATATTGATTATGTTGTCCGGCGATGCAGAGGTCGCATGAAACGAACGTAGAGTATGATTTGAAAGTCGAGGTTTCATCAAACGCGAGCGAACAAGACTGAAGACACCTCAGATGATGATGAACCAGAAGGACCCAGAAGACGCCTACGCCAATGAGCCGTTAGCACATGAGAATTGGCGGGCTCAATATGAAGAAGAAAGACAAAAGGAACAAGTACTCAACGGTCTTGCTTCTGTAGCGATCTGTATAGGGGTTGAAGAGGAGCCGGGACTGTTCCCGGCTTCTACGATGTTTTGTCACAGCTTCGACTCGCGAGCTTTGAGCGGTGTGTACACAAATTTCCGGACTTTCAGTCCAAAGTGTCTTTCTTCCTCTGGGAACAAAAGGAAACATAGAAAATTATTCAGTTTAGAGGAATTCACTTACAAATACAAATTAAGTGAAAGAAACAAGTCCCAGACCAAACACAAATGCAGCACGATGGAAAACTAGTCATAACACGTAAATGCATACTTTCTCACCTTCCTCTCACTTTGCCTGCTTTGCGCGGATGGCAGTCCCAATATCATCCTCCCGAAACCTTCTTTCAAAATCAAACGTAGTCAAACCAGAAAACATAACAGAGTAATCGATCTAGGACGTGTTCCGAACACACCGCCGAGTATTTTCGTGGGTTTCCAATGAGCACGCTAATTTTACGAAATCGACTCACTTTTTTTTCTTATTTAGCCCGCGCTTCTCCGTGTCATCAGTCCCGTAAAACGAAATCGGATATGCCCTTTTCCTTGTTTAGCCTGTTGTTGCATCCAAAAACAGCGCATTTATCCGGCATTTTTTCTTGCAACCAAAGCAAAGACTGTCCCAAACAAAAAAGCGATCAATGGCCTGGAATGACGTCAGACTTCTTTAAGTGATCCTGGTGCTCGGTCGTGGTTTGAAAAAGCGCGCTTTTTGCGATCTCTAAAATTTCTTAAAAAGTTCGAGTTTTAACCGAATTAAAAAAAAAATTGCAGCATTTTCCCAGTTTCATACAAAGATCTCATTGAGCGAAAAACATTTTTGGGGGTTATAGGCGAGCGAGCGCATTTTGACCAAGAGAGCGCAATCTTGGATTCCAACTCGGAAGAGGCTTGGGTAGAGGCCACCTATGGAGTAGGAGTGCGGCTGACTGATTCGAAAGGGCAGGGGGGGAGGAGAGCGAAAATCATACGCGATAGACATTTATATGAAACCTTCCACAGCAGCTTGAAGTTCTTCCTGTCATTTCCCTGAAAAGCATTTTTTACGCGTCGTTCCTCATTTTCCCGAGAAACGCCAAGGAACGAGCTGCTAACGACTGTTACTAAAGATTGCGAATTTATACTCATCATTGTGAGCAAAGTTTCCTATATTTTGCGATTTCTGAATCGCAGATTAGTTTCCGGTGCTCTTGCTTTAATGCAGGCAATGTAGAGGTTTGCTGGGTCAAATTTACCGTTTTCCTTTTCTTTATTTCTTTAATTAGCGTTGGTTAATTGGAACGACAGTAGATGCTCAACAAGTTGGCGCGATTACTGGAACTCTTAGCAATCATTTTCACGCTGGTAAAAGGACGATTTGTAACTACGTCCACTTAATTTTTCATACAACACACAAAGACTCCAGTTACTATAGTTTACAGTTGCGGATAGTTAACAGATACAAATGTTGCCAAGTTTAATTAGAGCAAAAAAAAATTCTAGCCTTTAGACTGACAAATATTGTACAATGCGGATAATCGAACCTTCTATAGTAAGAAAAACTACAAGCAGGTATGCAGTTTTAATCATTGAAACAGGCTGCGATAACTTAAAAAAGAACAAAAACTACGGGCATTCGACTTCAATATATATTCTGAACTGCAAGCTGTTTATAGAAAATATGAACATTGTTAACGATCGGAAATCTACAAATATGAAATACAATTGGATACGTGTTAGCTGTAATTGGTATCATACAGTACCTTCAGCTTGCAGCCCTCATATATGTAACACAAGTTAACAATAATTTTTGTTGCTCCGTCAATGTTTTCTTTAGGACTGGCCTAAATATGTGGAAAACGTCAAGGAGCGGCATTTTACGTTTTTTTTTTCGGGCGGCCACGTAATAAATTAGCCTTCAATAGAAGGAATCTAAAAATAAAAGTTCACTAAGGTAGCAAAACACCAAAAAGATAATAACAAATCAGAAAGGAACACGAATGGTTGAGGATGGAGAAGATTAACACGGATTTCAAACTTGAAATATTTCGGCCAGACTTCTTAAGATGCGCAAACTGTGACTTATACGTAGCCCCTTAAAGCTTGTATTGGAGCACGGGTGATACCCAGCAGAAACCAACAGTTTTCCATGTATTTGTCCCTCTTATATAATTGTTGTAGCTCATTGGAATGTTTGATATTCTAACCGCTGTTTCAAATGACATAACCTCGAAGTGTTACTCGATTAACTTAACTTTCTTAGTAGGTAACTATAAAGCAAAGAGATAATTATAAGCATGCAAACGGAACGTTGAGAAAGGTTTTAACATTTCGCTGAATGCAGATTATTCAAGGCATTCAGTTCCATGGATGCACTGGATTATTCAACTCTCGCATTGCATCTATTCGTCAACTAATGAAACAGGATTCTCCTTTGTTAGCTTTTTCAAATCTTGCCACAACTTTGGAGCCCGTAAGAATATTGCCGATACCGTGACTATCCCGCAAATAATCGCTACAACGAGGAAAAAGCGATCCAGAATCCTGGCGACTAAAGTCCATTCCCAGTGTCTGATTGCCAGCTCGTCATCGCTCAAGGTGTCGCTATCATTCATGTACGGACGAGATTCTTCGTTATTTTTAAGTGGAACATCTAGCGTCTCAGGCGAGTTTTGGAATGCGTACGAGTTGACACCGTAGTTGACTTGGCGTCCAAGGTTTTCTATATCCGTATTCACTGGTTCAGAAACCGAAGGCCCGCAGTAGATCGTGTCACTGAATGTCACCATGTTGAACCCCTGGTTCTGCTGGTCTTTGATGTCGTCTGGTTTCGTTTTGATCGACCTGTTTCGCGAGTCGTTTTGAATCCTAGACCTCTGTCGTTTTCGTCGACTTCTTCTCATGGTTTTATGACGTACGATGTTTCGTTTCTCGGAAGTATTGGTCAGGAACACGATGGTCGCGATCCAACCAATCACAAGCTTCTTCACCCATCCGGGCATTTTTCGATTCGTTCTGTGGTAGAAGTTCAAAATCATTGTGGTTACTACCACAGAAGCTCCGATCTCCATGATAATAGCAAAATAATACTGTCCCAGGATGGGAAAGTCGTAAGATGGCATAATCTCTGATGTGAGTTGCTGAAAGACAGTCATGGCTAACAGAACAGTAATACTCAAACCTATCCGCTCACCCGATTCCGGGGGCAGGATAAATCCAAGAAATATCATGGACGAGATCAGGCAGCAAGGGACAATCAAATTGATGAAATAATCCATACTTTCCCTTCCCATCTTGATGGTAACAGTGATTTTGATGAAGGGGTTGTCTGAACAACAGTGATATTCCTCGATCCTTTGCATCTTAACTTCGTAAATGTCCCACTCGCCGTTTTCTTCGAAATACTGGGATGGAAATTTAAGCCCTTTCAAGGGCTTGATGTTCATGGTATGAGTATCGTATACCAACGAGCCGAATTTGAGCTCGCACTTCTGAATATCAAAGGGAAAGTACTTTACTTTAATTCCACACAAGGTCGTAAACATCTTTGGGTTGAACCAAGTGTTGGTACCGTTTGCGTACAGAGTTACACCAGATCGATAACTGCTCCTCCCGCCTGCGAAATGGTCCTGTCCGTCATTGCTGAAAATAAGAACAACATTAAAGAACTAGTCTCAAGCAAACTTCCAATATAGGGAAAAAAATTAAACCCGAAAGCTACGTTAGTGTTTATTAAAGTATGGACACAAATCTTTCCCCTATAGGTTTGGATTTGGTGATGTTACTAAGGCAGTCACAACAAAATATGCGTTTTGTCTCGCTGTCAAAATGAGTCTTTGTCAAGCCAAACCACATTCAGGTAATAATGTCTTTCATTTTCACGTTCATCTTCATATAAAGAAAACCCATTTTTCCATGAATAGTTTCACGTGAGGACATGTTTTCAGGCAATCGGGAAATGACCTGTTTTAAAATTATCTAATGCTAGACTGCAAAACAGTCGTATTTTTTGCGAACGCGAGCGACGGTCAATATTCGAACGAAAGGTCTGCAGCGAGTGTAAAAACGGCGAGGGAGAATGGGAAGAGACGCTAACACGCCCTAACAGCGTGTGAGGCTCGCGCGCTTCACACGCGAGGATTGCGGTTACTGCGCTTCGCGTCTTCCGAAAACGACTGTTTTGCAATCTAATCTAATGCTGGAAATAGGGACAATCGTGTGACGTCATGCTGTCCAAAATGGCAGCCTGCTAGAAATTCATGTTTAAAAGTGGCTGAGATTTGTATTCACTTTTTCACAATTCGCATTATACGAGTTTCGTTGGAGGTGTCCTATTCCGCGGTAATTTTACTTTACAATTAGATATTTTGAGTTCAATAAATCAGCAACTTACTTGTTGTAGAGATGAATATCGGGAACCCAGACCCTCCTAGGTTCCACATGGAGTTTTTGAATTCCTTGGAAATCAGACACATTCCACCGCAGCAAAGGATTGATCCATTTCTTGTGAATGAAAACAGAAGATGTGCATAAAAAGGCAGTCTATATTATATGACTATGTACTTAGCATTCATAGGGGTCATTTTATTTTATCACGGTTATAAATCATATACTAAATCTTTTCTTAACCAAATACAAAATTGTTTTCTTTACCTTATTCCTCTGTTTCTCAGGGTTTAGTGAGAATTGAAATATTTCGTAACAGGCGGGCTTTACTTATGAATGCTTGTATGCCATTAGAATTATTCAGGCTGTGCTCGCACTTGGTGCGCGAGCACTGGTGCCTGGCGACCTGCACAAAATTAAATAGTGTTGCGTTCAGACACTAGGTACTTCAAGTTCCTAGGTGCCATTAACTGCCCGAGTACAAGATCGACACCTTGTACCGGATTCTCGTGTGAATACTTGGAAAAAGGTGTGTTCACATTAGTGCCAAGCGATAAAAGCGATGGCACCTTGCTCGGACAACAAGTATGAATATAGCCTCAGTTTCTCATAATTTAAGTGGACGTCTCAGAGGCAGGGTCAGGATACCGATAAGTTCAAGAAGCTTTGCTGCAGGCTTACACAACCAACCTGTTGAACCCAGCCATACACTGTTAAAGATTGTTCTTTTGCATTCTGCAGAGAATAAGGAAATTAAAAAACTATTGAGTTTCAATACATATTTTTCTACTTTTACAGTTAGACCGAGGAGTAGACAACAGAAAGTTTCAGGTGTCAGTATTTGGCTGTGTTAACTTAAGAGATATCAGTAAGTAAATTAAAGCATTCTAATTAATTATCCCCGATAACTGATGTAACATTTTTGAGAACTAGAGAACGATTTGCATTCAAAGAAAGCTTACTTCTATATTGATAGCTCCAGTTATTTCCAATGAATCTGCACTTGGCGGTCCAAACTCAGGCTTCTGAATATGTTCGTTGATTAGGTGTGCTAATTGCGACACTACCACTTAATAGAATCATTTTTTTTTTAAGTTCGTGATTAGTAATCTTAACCTCGCATAATGCTTTTCAGTTTTTTATCCTCTCTTTGGTGTTGTTCTTTCGTGCTGTCCTCTGACCGAACTAAATTATTTCAAAATGGCACACTTTATTTGATGTTCTGATTGGGTAAGAGAAACTCAGTCTGAAGAAACCCTCCTACTTTAATAAATAAATTAATAAAACAAAGAATAAATTTATACTCCCTTACCACGTTTACGATTTTAACGAGATCAAATCCAAACGAGACGTTAATTGTGCTTGAGAGATTAGTCAGCGGCAACAGGTCGACGCTGTAGTAGCTGTCATTGAACAACCTTTTATGCAGTCTCTTTTCCGGGCTGAGTTTTTCACCAAGCGTTATTCCTAAAGTTCACAGGAAATACATAGAAACCTCGATTTGCATTGATATTTATTCACGTGTATTAGCTATTTCTGTGAGTGAACGTAGTTTTAGTTCTGGGATCGAGAACCTCTAGAAAACGTGACTATGAGCTTCTAGGAATGGGCATTAAGGAAGCTTCATGGATATCACTGAAACTAATTAAAATGCGGACCGCCCAAGGATTAACACGTTATTGTTTTGTTCTTTTTTTAAGATTTAAAACAATGTAGCCTACCTGTTGATAAAAGGAATCCAAGAAGATCAACTAAAATGATAAGCTTTTTCTGTCTCTGGAGAAACATCCTCTCCTCTGTCCATCATTCACGGGCCATCTATCACAGAAGTAAATTCGTAATTATTATGATATTAATGACGACTGTAATTGGAAATGGGCTTTAATTTGTTTCGATTTAGCTTCGATAAGAGTATATACCAAACAGTCTTGAGACGATCTTACTTGACATCTCTCGGCCAATCAGCATGTTGAAATTATTGCGGCAGAAGCACGCCGCTCAGTTTAATTTCATCTCTCGTGTCGATGTTTGAAAATGTGATGAAACAATTTCTCTCATGTTTAATACAAAAAATATTGTTTTGCCTTTACGAATAAACTCAGCTTTGTTTTGGTTTGGTTTAAAAAAAAAATTGTATTTCCGTTTGGAATTAAACGATTTTAGCACCATTTTAGAGCCACTGGCGTACTTGACAGATCTAGACAATTGCGAATTTCGCTTGTAAAATATAAATTTGTTGTTGACTAGGCGTCGCCGTCGTCGTTTCTCAAGCTTCCTAGTTACAAATTGTTACCACCAACGGGAAGAGCTATTAATAGTTAAGCCGTCTCAGAACTATTGGTTTTAAACGCTCGTAGTTTGAGAAGCCGCTGTTCACTGTACAGGCTGTACAATTGATTGTCCAGTTAAACTTTAGAGCTTTAGGTTATTTTATAACTGACAGTCTGACAACAACTTAAAGTTGTCATTTATTATTCAAGCCGGTTCACAAACTGCTTTTGACATTTTTATTTTTCTTTCGGTCGCCTGCAATTTATGTCTTCCTTTGTCACGTCACTGTTTTGCCATTTTGAGAGTGTTTGTGATTGGTTGATTTTAATACGTTAGAATAAATCATGATAAATAATTAATGATTAGGTAAAATGATGAGTAATTTCACCGACGATTTACTTTGATATAACTTACAAGACGACCAAGAAGTTATTTACATTTTACAGAGTTGACTTACAGAGATAGTTTTGACTTACGGGACTAGTCTATTTTAAATATAACTTACAGAGTAGTTTCGATATATTTTTTATGATAACTGTAGAAATTCTCGCGCACTTATTGGCTAATCTTCACTGCCAATAAACGGACAGACACATGAATTTATAATTTATGCGTCAAACTCATAACCTTATTCATTTTAAGACTAATAGTTATTCATTTTTCACTACGCCAGTTTCCCCGCCAGGATGTCAATTTGTTTCAGCTGCTCCGGTTTTAAAGAAATGGCTTCCGTTAAAAAAATTTATCGCCTTCTCTGTCAGGCGCGAATGACATTCAGACTTCATTTTCAACAGGCTAGTTTTGCGATTTTGTCAGTACTCAATTTGAAGAATTTCGTATTAGCAAAAATAATTTTATTAGTGAAGATCCGTGTCTCTTTGCACCAGACTCTGTACAACCGAATTATAAATTTCTACTTTAGTAAATGCTTTTAATTGCATGGTATGTGAATTTTTACGTTAAAAAAAAACTCTTAAATTCGAAAGATATAGATATTTTTCACGAGGGACTCGATCTATATTTTTATGAAAAACATTTTAGCCTGGCCTACTTTAATTTACAAACCTGATCTAAAATAGGACTAATGTAGTGCTGACCATCTGGTTCAACAGACTTAAAACACATTCAGGCTTTAAAGCTTTGAGAAATTGAAAACAAATAATACTAAAGAAATATATTGGGAATTAAAATATTGTCCACTCGAGTGAAACCAGAGACCTATTTGACAACGATTTCGCAACAACTGCCAATTCTTTCAAGAATATATAGTCTTCCTTATTTAGAACAATAAGGGCCAAACACCAGCAATGAAAACCTGTTCCTATTGTACTGTGATGTCCGAATTTATTTTGTGAAACGCACTGAAAACATTGTACTAATCATCACCAGTCAATGTGAAAACTAGGAGGACCCAAAGTCATCACACATGCTCTTGTTTTATTTTGCAATAATCTTATTGAAAATCGCACGTTCAACAGTTGGTGTTTGGGAGACAATAAGCCACCTTTTAAATAAACTCAGTTAGTAAATTAGTTGGAGCGATGCCTTCTCTGTAGGCTTATCCCGATCGAAGATGAATAAAATCAAACAGACAAGTTCCAGTTTCGCCAGCAGCACTTGAATCGCATTAATCACGAATTCGTCGTCATAGAACAAGAGAGTCGCTGTTTTAAATACTAAACCGAATGTTTTTTAAGGTTCTATAAGGCTTAACCCGATAAAAAATTTAAAGAGAAAAACCTACCCGAAATGAAAGTAGCATGTTCATCCTTTCTTAGCTCAAAATTAGATTAAGTGACATCTACGGTTCTTCGACCACACCACCCTCTTAGAACAAGAGAGTCGCTGTAATGTTAATAAATTTAAATACTAAACCGAATGTTTCTGAGGCTTCTCTAAGGCTTGATCTGATAACATTTTTAAAAGAGCAAAAACGTACCCAATATAATATAATATAGTACGTCCATCCCTTCTTTGATCAAAATTAAGTTTCCCTTGACTAGCCGTTGGTTTCAGTGACAGCTAGGGTTCTTCGAGTAAACACCACGCCATTTTATGAGATTGCCAGGCTTGTGCTTCAACATCTAATTATTAAAACAGGGCTGTAATGTGTTTCACTGTTTTGCTTAATTATAGCTTTTTGATAATATGGAACCAGCTGTAACCTGGGGTTGACTGAAAAGCAGAAGTCAAGAACCCGAACCAATTGGAATCGCGCGTTGGTTAATGTCATGCGATTTGACAAATAGCACGTCTTGAACATTAATGAACATAACATGCTAAGTAGATCATTTAACACTGATTATACATTCACCCTCAGCAAGAGACGAAAGAGTTTTGTTTTGTTCTGTTCAGAGTGTAACGATTTTCAGTTCGTAATCTATGGCCGCTTCGTCTAGTGTCCAAGAAAATGTGGCTGCACTGCGTTCTTTGAAAGCGTCTGACCACTAATTGAAAGTCAATTAAAGCAAAGAAAATTTGCCTTCGAGCTGTTTTAAAATCAGGCAGTTTTTACACGATGACGCCTTGGAACCGACTAGGTCATTAAATATGTACTTAAAGCCATATTTTTCTGTATATGACTGAGACAACACGTGATCAGCAGCAACTGGAGGCCTTCTATTTTAAACGGCAGAGTAACTTGTAGAATTCACTGAGAAGATGCTCTCTTATTGACTCCGGGCTCTACTTCATGTTATAAGCTTGTAAACACTGTTTCGCATCATATCTTATCTATATCTTTTTCACAGGCTTACGTTTACATTAGACAACTGCGACAGTGGAGTCTATTTTTGAGAATTATATTTATGGATAAAATAGACAATATTGAGTTTGATTGATAAGAGTTAAATGTCGTCACGTCATTGGTCTAAATATTAACATTTCGTGCTCAACGTTTTTCTAACAACAATTTTTCTTCGATGAAAATACGTCATTAGAGCCCAGAGCAGGGATACCTCCGCAGCCGGTATGATGTATTTGACCGCCCATTGACCAACAACCTTAACAGGTTCATCGGCGGCTTAATTACAGTGTGGACAGACCGCGCGTTACTGAATGAACTGTTAAAAATATTATTCTGAACCGAAACGTTTGATTCACAGGAAAACGCGCGTGGTACAGCCTTTAGGAAGCAGGCTGTTGCCTTCGGGGATGGGGTGGGAAGACGGATCGACGGATAAAACGTCTTTCAAATAATACTTATTTTCTACATGCAATCGTGTATTAGTTGTTTATTCTGTAACCATACCAGGCTAATAACGACAGGACGTTTAAGACGATCTTCTGAAGGTTTCCGAAAAGTCTCCAAACGTTTTTCGAAGACCACGGGAATACATCTGAGCATTCTCTGAAGATTTCCTTCAAAGTTTTTCGATCACTGACACTAATCACTGACACTAACAAATATACTTTAAAGCTCGGGAAGTTTGTATTCATAAAACAACAGTTAGAGGTTACCGCTTTAGAGAATTCGCGCGGACTGAGCTGTCCACTGATTTGTTTCTTTCAAAAATTTCGAGCTTTTTTAATTCAAGAAACCGTAAACGCCCTTGTACAATTTTTTCAGGAATTTGATTATTCGGTTTTTTTTGAAAGTGTGCTTACAAAAGTTCGGAGAAACAAAGAACCATTGCCATTTTGTCGACCACACTAAAGCACTGTACACTAATGGCTGATAACGTGCAATGGCTCAGCCAATCAGATTACAGCATTTGCATACATATTCTACTAGTATACTAATGCAAATGCTGTAAATCTGATTGGCTGAGCCATTGCATACTATCAGCCATTAGTTTGCAGTGGCTTGGTGACTGTCTGCAAAATTAAAATGTTTCCTTGTTTCTCCGAACTTTTGAAAGCACATTTGCAAAGAATTGGATGATCAAATTCCTGAAAAGAGTAAAAGGAGTGCATTTACGGTTTCTTAAAGATTAAAAGCTCGAAATGTTAGAAAGAAACTAGTGAGCGCGCGTACACAACCGGAAATGTAAACTTGACAATTCAGTCCGCGCAAATTCTTTAAAGCGTGGCGCTTAATGTCCTTAATAATAAGACCAGAAATAATTGGAATCGTTATTTGAAGCAAATTTCAGCTGGAACTTAACTAAAACAATTAGATTACTCGTTCTCATAGAAATCTCGAGCTCATAATGTAATTGCTAATTATATTTGTTAATTAAGGAAGGTAAAAAATGACATGACCCACTTTAACGTAAGTTCTTCCCAATAAAATCTTTAAGTGGGGCATATATCTGATGTTGTTATCCCTCGGAGGTATATGATGTTTGCGTCACTGTTCATGCTCGCATTTATGACATTTATATCGAGATATCGTTTAACAGAAATAAGTCTGCCGTTTTTTTAAACTTACTTGTGACATTTGTCGTAGCATCCACACTGATTACTCTGTCCAGATAGTTAAAACCTAAAATCACAGTGCACACGTCATTTATTTGCGATCATGATAGTTCACAGCATACATAGTCTCCTTCGCAGCCGTTTTTAGGGATGTCACGCAACGCTCCCCCGCCAAAAAAAAGTTTCTTTAGGGAGAGCGTTGCGTGACATCCCAAAAAACGGCTGCAAAGGAGACTAACTCATACAAGGTGTTTTGTAATTAACATACTACTGATTTGCATAAATGCATGATTGCATTTATGCGAATAAGTTTGCCGTGGCGAATGGAGCAGCATTTTTCTGAAGGCTCGGTGAAAACGAGAACTTGCGACTGAAATTGAGGGAAATTTCTTACCGGGAATTTCTGTTCCAATTGGCAACTGAACAACAATTTTCAGATTTTCTTAAATCTTTTCTAGGAAATTTCTGTACCATTTGTCCCCGTTTCGAAATTTGGTTGAATGTGTAAATGCTACCGCATTGAGTTGAGCGGTATTGCGCACTAGGCGCCAGTTCCCTCGATTTAGAGCCACGTGACATA
>OMLO01002754.1_pt1 | contig 14323 bp, 6 predicted proteins | sample 1674811 | NCBI WGS metagenome assembly OMLO01 (sample SAMN06265003, study PRJEB25207) | coral metagenome | isolation source: Coral host | place: Mexico:La Bocana,Puerto Morelos, Mexico | collected 2008-11-13
TCAGATTTTTATGCGTCTGTCCTCTTACTGATGATAAATTTCGTCATAACATTGTCAACGTTTACTGGGGAACCACTTTGACAATGTTATGACGCAGTTTACCATCAAACGCATAAAAAACTGACGTCAATGTGTTAAATTTGTGACGTTCCAGTTGACTTTACTAATACTGGGAGCTTAAGGAATGAGGACGACGCAACTGCGACTGCGACTGGAAGGGTTTGGAGGGGGGGGGGGGGGGGGGGGGGGGGGGGGGGGGGGGGGGGGGGGGGGGGGGGAGGTCAGTCAAAAACCACACAGCCAGACTAACGCAGATCGCCTGGACACGGTCCAAAACCGAGCTCGGTTTAATTTAAAAAAAAAACGTGTACAGTCAAGCTGGGCCATGAATACACAACCGTGCTCGGTTTAATGTAAAATCGAAGCCGAATCCGGTTTGTGTATTCTCTAGGGTCGGCGGTCATCACCGTGGGCGTTATCTGAAAACCCAGGACGGTTATGAAACAACATATAACCAAGGTCGGATAAAAGCAACTCCTGTACGGTTTAGAAAGTGAAGTCGGTTCGTGAATCTCAATCTCGGTTTATACCGTGGACGTTACGTGTACACCAACCGAAGACAGTTTACCGACCAATATAATCAAACCGTGGTGGTTTTTTTTTCCGAAGTGGGTTTTTCGTAACCGAGGTCGGTTGCCCAGAAACAAAAACTGATCCGATAGACCAGCGATCGACACTCGATCGACATCTCGGTCGACCCTCGGTTGACACACGGTCGACATCTCGGTCGACAGTCTTTAATTTTCGTTGACACTCTATCGAGTGGCGATCGATACTAGCGATGGCCACGCGTTCGATATCGGTCGACGTGTCGATCGCTGCCTTACGGTCGGCTGTCGGTAGAATGTCGGTCGTCTGTCAATGTATGTATGTATGTAGTATGTCGGTGATGTATGTCGGTGATGTATTCTTCGCAGTATCCCTCCTCAAACGGCGGTATTCTGCCAAATACGCCGTCAGCTAGTGTAAGATCTAAATTCCAACCATTCTGGTGATTTTTTGCGCGAGAAAAATAAAGTTACTTTGAAGGCAGTCGTTTATCAGAGCGATGCCCTAGGGTTCTATTTTTGATTGGTGTTGATGATTTTTAACTCGGAAAATGGGTTTGTCATTTCTGTCGAAAGGAAGGGCAATGTCACTTGTTCACTACGTTCACTTCTTCGTACGCTTTTCGTGCTCGACTTGTAGGCAAGTTACATGTTGTTAATCAGCTGACTAGTCGATAGCACTTGCGCGTGTGTTGTCCATCAATCGAGGAAGCCATAAATCGCGGGCGAGAAGACGTCGTCTTGCATTTCATTATTTCTTTCTTTCTTCAATAAACATGCACCCTTTTTAGTTAAAAAAAAAAAACATAAAATACTGGACCGCCGAATATTCTCGAAAGTTTAAACCTTCACCGATGTCACTAATCTTTTAAAATACAGCTGAAATTTATATAAGAGAGTCAAACGGTCTGTTTAGATAAATAGTTTGTTGAATGTTAATTATACACAGTAAAAGGTTTAAAGCTTATAAGCTTGTGGGGCCGTGTACAACTTAAAATTTAATATGTATTATAAAAATAAAAATATTAAAACATTACAAAATTCACTGCTAATTATAATTCATCCCTTTAAATGGCAAATTTTCTCAAAAATGCCGTTTGTAACCGTTTAATTAATAAATTTCCACTCCAATGAGCCAGGGAAAATGTTGTTTTTAATAGCTTTGAGATATCTATAAATGTATTTGAAATTAATAAACGAAGTGCTTTGATGAAAACGTTCAGCGCTTAAAACGCAGTCAGTACAAGAATAAGTTAAGCCAGTAAGAGAAGAGAAGGGAAGAGAAGAGAAGAGAAGAGAAGAGAAGAGAAGGGAAGGGAAGGGAAGGGAAGGGAAGGGAAGGGAAGGGAAGGGAAGGGAAGGGAAGGGGAGGGAACTTTATTTTCACACTGCATTTATTAACTTACTAACTACCTACCTAATTACAAGTATACGTCGTGTTTGAAAACTGTGGCGACTCAATTTTACCTTAAAATCACACAAGGAAGTAACTTGCCGTAGTTCTAGGAGGAAGTTGTTCCACAACTGAGCGCCACTGTATGAAAACCTTCTCTTTAAATAATCAGTGCGTGGTTGTACGTGGAAGAGCTAGTTTGTTTTCAGTGTCCCTAAAACGGTAAGCATTCAGGCTATCGCGGAAAACAAACTTTGATGTCAAATATTCTTGTGTCAGCTCATGCAAGGCCTCATACATCATGATAGCTTCCTTTCCTAATCTTTTATGACGTGGTTTAGGTCACCCTACTGCCCGAAACAAATCGTTCAAGTTACTGAGGAGGGCTGCGCAATTTTGAAGTTTTGGTCATCAGAATGCGACGAGGACGAATGGTTTTCCGTTCCGAAACTAGAACTGCTGGTAGAACTTTCTATAGCTTTTGACTTTTGTAGTAGCTGTTGTTTTATTCTTATTATTTTTTTTGTCGGCTTATTCGTTTGCAAAAATACGCTGGGATTTTCAATTCACTATGCACAATCGCTAGGGAAGCATAAAAATAGCTGGGTAAAATCAGAATATTCGCTGGGTACTGTGGAGGCTAAATTCTCACTGAAGGCTAAATAATCCACTGGGTCGGGTTCCGCTGGTTTTTTACAGAGGGGTGTTCTGATGTTTGGAATATATGTTTACTGTTAAGTAAAGTAGGCGTTAGACTATTACTAATTTATCAATTAGTAACTTTACAATGGATGGACGTGTCTGAAAAGTCAACTTCTTTTACTGGATGAGAATTTTCTTGGGCTGAAAAGAAGATTTAAAAAATGCTTTTGATAGTTGCAAACACCTCAACAGGAAAAAATTGAAAAAATTGATTTATTAGAAAACGTGCTATGATAAGGGATAAGAGTGTAAATTCACCGAGGAATAATATTGCAGTATTCCCAGTGCAATCGAACTCCAATCGTTCGATTGATTTCGTTTGGGTTTTGCAATCGAGTACAATCGAACTCACCAAAAATAACTAGCCAATCGAACACAATCGAACATGCGTTAATCGAACCCTCATTTGATCGAAAAATTACATTCGATTGCCTAAGCCGGGCATTGAAACCGGTTTCAACAGGTTTCTAAAGTTATGTGTGGTCTTGGCATTATGTCTGGTCTTGGATTAAACTGGATTGGTTCAATTGAGTTTGGTAATCGAACTGACCAAAAAGTTGGAGTTCGATTACATGTACGATTGGCGAACCAGTCGTAAAACAATCGCACGACTAGACCTCGTGTTACTAAAAAACGATTTGAAACTGATCTAAAAAATCTAAAAGTTAAAAGGATGTTACAAAAAACTTAAAAGAAATTAAATTTTCGACAACTCTCTGTTGCTTTCGTCAGAGTTTTTTTAGATCAGTTTCAAATCGTTTTTAATAACATGATTAACACTGATCACCAGAATAACATCGACTAGACTTAGATTGAGTTTGACTTGTTTTTCGTTATGTTTGGTTCGGTTGATTACGCCGTCTCATACTAAGGTCTGCAAGGCTCAAACACAGGAAGGAAGACAGTTGTACAACATATTACTTTCTTATACCACTGTATCAGTAATAAAATAATTAATCTACATGTGTAGGATTTCTAGCTTTGAATTGAAGTGACCACGCGAGCCATGTTGTAGATCAAATCTATATTGATTTATTTCACAATTCCCCTATCAAGTTTCAGCCTTTGATTGTTCGATGCTCCAGGATGTTCCGGAATGTTCCATGTTCCTGGTTTTATCGACGACCAAAACTTTGTCTGCGTACTTTTGACCTGCTGTGAAAAGTGTACCTTCTTTATCGTGTAGATATGTTAAGGCACGTAAAATATCTTGGGCTAGTTTTAGTACTGTCGGTGGGAAAACATGAAGTTTCTTCAAAAGAATCCATCACTTTCAGAAATTAAAGTATATTATTTACTGTCTTCTCAATTCCTAAAGGACGGAAGTCGAAACACTGATATCTCAGCATTAGAGCACAGGTGGAAAAATGGCATCCTTGGATTTCAACAATATTCTAATGGTGAAGGTTGTTTAGCAGCCTACAAAACAAAGCAATCTCGGCTGGCCGCTCACTTCCCAAATCAAATGCGGGTGTCTCGAAAACTAAGACCTAAGACCTAAGACCTCGAAAACTAAGACCACGAAAACTAAGATCTCGAAAACTAAGACCTCGAAAACAAAGACCTCGAAAACTAAGACCAGGTTAACACTTAATACTTGGGGGGTGGTTATTCGTAGTGCTTACTTTGCTTCTTGCGCGTCGGTTGTTTTGAGGGTAAGCCCTGAGATAAACCTACAGCAAGTCAGAGGACCCAGGATTCGTGACTTAATTAGCCTCGACAGGAATTAAATAAACAATAATTTTAGCAGAAATTTAATCTTAACACATACAGTGAAATAATGCGCAAGTGCATGAGTATTGATATTTCTTTTAGCTTTACATAGCACATACAGTGCTGAAGCAAAAGATTTATAGTTTCTCTGCTAAGTCTTATATAAAGTTCTAAGCTGTAGGCCTAAAACTAAAACTGAGCTTAACTACGACCTCATGGCTAGATCCATCTTGTGGAATGTAGCGTCCTACCTTAAAACAAGCCTCTTGTGGAAACAATCGTAAAGGAAGCAGAAAACTGCTCAACTATCCTGGATCGATCCAAAAATCCAATCCAAAAGATTGCAAACGGCAAATGTACGAATGTACAGTCCATTGAGAACATGTGACGTGTACTTGCCCCTGCTACAAGTACTATGGGTTGTACAAACACAGCCTCAGCGTCGTGGAAATGGTCAGCCTTTTAAAGGAACATATCAAATTTCTGAAAAAGTCAACTCGTTTCAAAAGGCCCATCAAATTCAATCTTGTCCAGCCCCAAAAGGAAACCAATGGAAAGAAAGGAAGTAGTCACAATAATCCTTGGCGACAGAGCCGTGGCAACAAAGAAAGCAGTACCAGCCTTGACGTCTCTTCCAATCATCCATACAGTGCCATCCATCACAACGACAGGCCTCTCGTTGTGCGCTTCCTTTCCCAAGAGCTAAGAGCGACTTTCCTCGAAGGAAATTGCAATTGGTAAAATGTGTACCATTTGACATTGTTCTTGCTCACGAGGAGAAATGGATGTATCCTGATCCACAAAATCGAGGAGCAGAGCTTCCATCAGCGAAGTATACCACGAAGTTTTACTGCATTAAGCGTTCTTGAGTTTTAAATAGATTCCCATACTTCGACTCTTCGTACCTAGAAATTTCTGCGGATGTCAAATCGAGACTGAAGGATGCGCACAGAAAATTAATACAAGAGGAGCTTCACTGTGGTGAAGTATAACTTCAAGTATTTGAATTAGAGCGTTTTCAATTAAGTGTCGAAATTAGTTCTTGTGTGATTTGGATTTGCATCACTATCATGATAAGTTAAAACAACTCGGGCGATTGGCTTCGGTTTTGGTTTTATAACACTAGAAAAAAACGCTCAACAGGCGCTGAAAAGAGTGAATAACATTTAATAATTAAAGTTATCCGAGAAATGAGTAATAATATAAGGGTTAAATAATGCTACAAGATGTAACTAGCAGCAATTGGCTCAAGAATCTGTAAGGATAACGCGCGACATTAATACGCCTGGTGTTCAGGCGGACAATTTAGTTTATAATTTACAGGAAGGTGTATTGTTTTTGGCGTTACTAGGGAGGGTACGTTTTTCCCCGTTTGTTGTCAACGATGTCACTGGTCTTTAGTCAGACGAAATGCTTAAGACTCTTTTAAGGTTTCTGTTATTTACTTTTTTTGTGGGGGGAGGAGGATGGGCAAATGTTCTTTTCTCTGTTTATGCTGTGCATGAATTTTTGGGGTAACTGTCGAAACACACCTCCCTCCCTTCAAAAATATGATGGTCCCTCCCATAAAGCAAACGCTTGCTTATCGATTTCTCCTGTTTAAATTGCTAAAGTTCATTGATTTTGACGTAAAAAAAAGTCGAGTTATGTTAAAGTTTCGACTAAAATAAATTAGGGTCAAATTAGCGCTGTTATATTGTTGGTGAAATATGAACCAGAAGGGGGGTTGCTAACATTCAAGGTTCATTGATACATTACACTAAAAATAATGACTTTGACTCATCGCAAAAATAAGATCATGTAATGCATCAAGACTAACATTTTGGTATTTGAGATCTAAATGAAAGGCCAAAAACACATTTGTACATTTGCGTCAGATAAATTATACTTTGTAAACATTTATGCGCGGCAAGGGTAAAACGCCAAGCGCAGAATATAGTATTTGACCGTATTCCATAGATTTAAAAGAACAACTACATGAACTTATTCGTTTAGGGTATTTAAATAGTACTCTGGATGACAGTTTAGAAAATTAGAGCACTTGGCAGACGGACTAGAAAATTATAATAACTATAAGGTCTTAGTTTTTGAGACACCTTTTGGGTTGCTATATATCTGCAAATTTGGTTAATCGCAAATTTTCCGAAAGTTGCCAGAAGACGAGGGACAATGGTTTGCCCTCTTTATCAGTCTTACTGGGTATATTAAACGCCTTAATCGTGGTTCAGTAATAGCATAACTAGTAGTACGAGTCGTAATGTTTGTCCTCTGGAAAAGGGACTGTCGCGCGTTGCTCACCGGAAATGGCCGTTCGGTGAATTCATCCCACACTGTTCGCTCTCTCTTTGAGAGAAATGCTCTTATCTAGGGACCCTAAACTTGTTAATGTATCGACGATTCACGATTCCTGGGTTTTAATTTACATTCTCCCTTTGCAGTCATTCTGAGTCATTTCAAAGGCTGGAGAGAAAAAAACGAAAAGAGACTAAGGGAAGACATCTGCCGCTGAGAAAAGGACTCACCAGAGAGACAAAGCAGCTGGATTAAGGGTAAGCATATTTTTTTATATGCGCTCGTTCGGACTGCATTGCTGGACATACAACTATCCTCTCTGATGCTAAGATAAGAATTATCGCACCATCATCGTCTCGCTCATAGCACTTTTGTATTGCTTTAAATCAGTCGCTGGATGACAAGGGTCAATTGTTCGCCCTTTTTTCAGTCATATTGGATACATTGGGTACTATCGCGCGTTGCCCACCGGAAACGGTAGTTAAATCATGCAATGTATTTTGTTTAGCACAAGTAAAATGTAATAATAATTACACTGTGTAACAATCAGAGATTGGCGGAGTGCGTTCGAGTCAATTTTGTGTGCTTAAATCCCTCCGCTTTACACGATTGACCTCCATAATTTTCCTGGCATATGTCAAAATCACACATGATAAAGTGGCGCAATTGCTGGTTTTCACCTATCATGTGATCAAACCTAAAAATCGTAACCATTCGATAAATAAGGTCACGAATAAGGGATATGATAGATGTTAAATATATAAACAACTTCGCAAAGAATTAGGTCTCTGCTGTTTTTCAGTCGCGACTTATTCGGAGGAGTGTTTTACCCAGATTTATAGAGATTTGTATGGAGACGCCATGTTTGTGCCCCTCGGAGGGACACAAACATGGCTGCCGTAAAATAACACAAACATCTGTCGTTGAGTTGTGATATTGAAACGCAACCTTATTACTCTAGAGTTCCGACACGTTGAAATAATTATTTCTTCTAGTGCAAGAATTGTTCAGTTAGCAAAAACCAAAGCGATTACTCATTTTTTTTTTTACCCATGCGACAGCCTTCTCGGGCAGCCATTTTAGTCACGCAAAGCAAAAGCTTGGAAATTCAAATGTGCCCTATTGCAAAACGAAGAACCCTGTCGAGCTAAAACATTGTACAACGCCAAATTCATCTAGGGTCTATAATCTGATGAAACTAAAACCTCAGAAAGAAAGACAATTTTAAATTTTGGAACATGGTTACGTCGCATGAAAACCGGCAATTTAACCTGGTAAATACCCTCAGAAAAGGAACCAATAGGTTTGTTCAAATATAGAAAGATCGATTGTGTGCGATTGCACTTATAAAGAGAAAATAGATTTTGAAGGTCTTACTCAAAATAGTTGCTATGGCAACCCACAGTGACCAGCCCCGCCTTTTTGAGGTTCTATTTTATAGCATTGATGACGACAACAGTTCCTGCTCTGTTAAAAAACAAGATCTGACTTGCAAGAAACTAAAGTTTTGACAGTTAACTTTTGTTTTCATTGCTTTTTACAGGCTTTATTTGGAAATAACTTTATTTTGCACCAAACTAAGTGGAAAAATTATCCAGTTTCACGTGGCGGACGTCAAAATGTTTTTTGATTTTTTGGTTTATTGCATCAGGACACTATCGGTCTTCGATTTTTCGCTTGATAGGTTCTGCTCGGAAAGTCATCGAAAAAAAATGGCGTAGACTGCAATGAGTTTGCAGAATTCATCCATGCCTTTCGATGAGAACACGAAAAGTTTAGCAGTTGCTTTTAATTTTTACCCGCAGAAGTGTTTTTTGTTTGTCATAATTTATTCATAAAAATCTTATTCAAAAGAATCCCTCGCTGTGATTGTTGAGCCAAGAACAGTAGTGCCAATTTGGACATAAATCTAGAAAAGTCCATGATATCTTCCGAAATATTTATTGACTTAACAAACTGAGTTAGAAACCTGGGAATTTATTTTCAAAACAACAATTTTAAAAGTTCGATGCAGTCGCGATAACGAGAACTTTTTTTACGCATGAACAAACAAAGGAGCTTGGGAGTAACTTACTTTCCACTCTTATCAGCACAAACGACTCTCTTGCTTTTAAAATCTCTGTAGCATATGTCGTGGGATGATCGGCCAAATACTTGAGATTTCCTGATTCATCAGACAAGTCTACAGTCGCTAAGACAAAGCAGCCAACTATGTGAATAATGGTTCCACGCGAACCAGTACGCAACAATTAACACACCGGAGCTGGTAATTGCAGTACATTGGATTAAAGTTACGAAGAGTTCTTCAATATTTACCATCTTTAGTGCAGTTACATCGTCTTTTGATATCTTCTAACAGAATGTTTGTGCGACAGTTTGGGTTAAAGATGGATTCTTCGCCGTCTACAGGAGAGAAATTGAAATCGCTTTGACTGTATGTTCATTGTGTTTAAAGCAAATCAAATCCATTTCGAAGACGCACACAATCAAAGACATTTCTTACCTCCGAACCGAACAGTTATAAACATCCCTCACCAGTTTGTTTCTTTTTGAGTCGTTGTAAATCACTCAACTTTCTTTCTAGCGGTTACCATAGATCTGAACGAACAGTTATCTATACCACATCACTGACAGCGACTAAAATTAGCGGCTTAAAAGTAAGAACGAAATACAATAGCGTCGCTCAGAGCCTTTTGAAAACAAATCAAGCGTTCAGCCCAATCAAGTGGCATACGTATTTCACAAAAGCGACGACTAATTACCATGGCTTTACCCTTCACACTGATTATTTGAAATAAGATTTAGAAGCAATACAAGTGTAATTTGAAAACAGACCAGTAAGACCTCCATGATTTTTTTAATAAGATATGTTTTTGAAAGAAACAGACATCTGCCATTAAAATGATTTTTGAGGTTTCATCCTTAAAAAACTGTGGAATTTTCCACTGATATTCTTTGCTAGATTTTCTCTCGACCGGAAGCTCGGCTCCACATGATTTGATAAAATTAAGAGAGCAGACTATCGCTGTCTTCTTGACCGTCATTCAAACGATTGTTCTGTTTTTTCTTCTTTTATTTACTTCAGAAAGGTTTCTTCACAGCCCTTGACCTCCGAATCACGTTTCCGCTTTGCACTTGAGACCTAATCCCTCGTTTCAAAATTGTTTGCTAAGCTTTAAGGTTCGGTTGGAGGGACATTAAAAATAGTGACGGCGGTAGATTTTAACTTCACACTGCGATTTTAAGGAAACGACTTCAAACAATCAGTTCTATTGTGAAGTCGTTCCTTTGTCGGGGTAATCATGCTAAAAGCTACCATCGTCGTATGGTTTAGCAACCAGATTTTTAAAGGTTGAAATCGTAAAATTTCAATTCAGTTACCGATGGGAACTGCTCTGTTGTGATGAGTTACCGGACAAGTTATGTTTCCAGTTCTTACTTTTTGTCAAATTGAAATAAAAGGAGCTACGTCATGATTTGCACATCTTGAGAAGTTCAATCGTATTTTTTTTTTTAAGTTCGCCGCAACACAGCAACAAAAACCATGAAGACTACTTTCACTAGAAAAATATTTATTTGGTGTATAGTTGAATCATTTGTACAAAACGCAACACGGTGTCTCTTGATTAATTTACTTTGCGGTTCAGTTATCACTCAGTAAGATTCCTTCGCCTTTCTACATTCATCACAACACACTCCGTTTCCTTTCCAATCTTTCCCTGTCTACTTGACCAATTTCCATCCTTAATTGTATTGCCATTTTCGTTTACAACAGCTTTACGCTCCTTATTCCTCCCTGCACCGATCCCTGCCTGTTCCTTACTCATCCAACACCACTTCCTGTCCACTGCTCCTCCCATCCCGCGCTCCCCTCTCGGCCCCTGTTCCCACTCTCTCTACAGTCACCTCCTGTCGGCTTCTTCTCCCCTCTATCCTTTCCAACTCTACGTCCACGTCACCTTGATTCACATCTTCACCCATCCCCTGACTGCTCCGTCTCGCTTCCTTCGCCACTATGCCCTCAACCCTGGCAGCTTCCTCCTTCCTCCTGTCTTCCTCCTCTTGCCTTTGCTCCTCGTGCAGCTGCTTCCTCCACTGATCTTCTATCACCAGCATCAGGTCATTATTCATGCGGCTGCGATAGTCGGGCTGAGGCTCACGGGCAGCTGTGGCCAGATGAATCTCTTGTCTGGTAGAGGGATTGACGGTAAATTGTTTAAAAGGAAAATACGAAAGTGGAGACATATATTGGTTTCTAATTGCCGCTAAAGAAAAATATGTTACCAAAATAATAAAGCAGTTTTTAAAAATGTAACATGCGAATTATTCTCGCATTTTGATTGGTTCTTTCTTGTGGTCAATCGGTGGACACATGCATATATGACGTTTTTCAACAAATGGCATAATTATTCAGTCATCGAGAAGCCAAATAGAAGGAATTAATAGAACCATGCAGCTTATTACCCACACAAACAACTTGCGGCCCTAAAGCCTGAGGTGAAATATGTTCACCCAAAAAATTACTTCTAAACCAAGAGATTTGGGGTTAAATGTAAAAACAGGCGTCACAAAAAAGTGAAATCCAAATTTAATCACTCGAGATGTTGTTGAATAATATTCAAATTTACCTTTTTAATACGATAGCGTCTCCTGAATTTAACAAATTGTCGTCAATTTTTACTGATGCGTCTGTCGTGTTACTGATCAAGACTTTAGTCATATCATTGTCAAAGTAGCTGTGGATCCACTCGGCTATCGCCTCATCTCGTCTACATGTACTTTTGCAATGTTATGATGAAATTCCTTGTCAATAACAGGACAGACGCATGAAAAACTGACTAATGAGCTAATGAGCACGTGAAAATTTCTGTATTTATTGTAAAATGTAAGTTTGAAGTGTAAACTATACACGATTAAATTGCTAAAACTAAAACTACACTTCTTACCCTCGACACAAAAGAAAATAAAATGCTCTTTTACCTCAACGAAGGTCGCTTGGGACCTTTCTTGACTGCAGGAGCCGGTTTGTTCAGCGGTGTCGCGCGTGCTCGGGTCCTGGAGCGACTGCTGGGTGGCGGCACGACGGGAGGAAGTGGAGGAAGTAATACCGCTGACAAGTTTCTCGCGGCCCACGAAGGAAACGACGAATTTACGACATCGAGCAATGGAAGCTTGCTATCGAGATCTGATTCAATCTGCAGGAAAACGGACATAACATAATCAACGCAAGTAGTGGAATTTGAAGGATGCAAAATGTAAAGTAGTTTTTTCGTTACTGAATCTCTCTGCACTTCATAGATTTTGTCTTGAAAACAACGACCCGATTTTTCTAAGACAAGCTGACATAACGTTCACTTCGCGCCAAAACTGCCGATATTTAACTTAATTAAATTTTTAAGCCAAGTGTGACACATTTACTGAAGATCTCTGGTTTGACCGCTGTGCTCGCAAATATCCTGAACCTGTGTTTTTCGGCAAAGATATTACTCAGCATCATGTCAAATACGTGTGGCACCATGTTCATGGAAAAAAAATACTTAGGGCTCTCGAGCTACTCTTTTCAGTTGAAAAAGGTAGGAAAACAAGGGGTGATCATTTCGTGACAACGACATGATAGAGTCCAAACTGAAATCCAAGAACTTCAGCCGTAGACAGTTGTTTCGACCTGACTGGGTCTCTTCAGCAGTGTAGCAGAAAGGACGACCAGCACAAAGGTCAGTTGTTTACTAAATGCACATGGCAATGCCCTCAGATGAAACTCAAATCCATGTCTGTGTATTGGTCAACGTCACATGCAAACGCGTGATTGAATATCATGACACATGCTGACAAGACACACCTTGTTTACAACGTGCTGATGAGACCCAACTAAGTCGAAACACCTCTCTACGGTTGCAATTCTTGGCTTTTAGTTTGACTCTATTGTGTCGTTGTCGCGTTAAGTCAGGATTCCTTGCTATTCGGAAACAGAACTCCCTCTGTTGCTCATGCGATACCTAGGTATAACTAAATGGACGCATTAACTTTAACTTACCTGTGCTAGTTTCCAGGCCTCCAAGACACGAACGTCTCTCTCTTGTGAATGATGCCTCATAAGGTGATTCCAGGCCACTCCGCGTATTCCGTCTTTTGTGCCATCGCCCCTGGAGTCACGACAGATTCGCACCAGGCCTTGCACGGCTGCGAACCTGACTCTCCAACTCCAATCCTTACGAGCAAGCATTTGATCTGTAATCGTGACGACAGTGTGTGAGTATTCAGTGAATACAGTGAAACCGTACTACTACTATAAAGAATAAAACATTCTTTGTTGTTTTTATTCACAAAACAGACAACCAGACTTAAAGGTCAATAGCTTATGGAGCATGCAAAAACATAATAAAATTAAAATTAATTTAAACTTCATAAAAGAATATAAAAAGTATATACACGATAAAACTCGTCGAAAAAAATAAACTAAGAGCGGATTAATTTAAACTGCTTATGGCATTAAGCTGTGAGTACATCCTAAACAAGTTCCTTAGATAAAATTCAAATCTGAAGACAGGCCTTAACATTGGCCGTTGTAACTGGACACTCCTTTAAGGTCAGCTCTTTGAAAATATCGATCGAGCGGATTTTCTTTGGATATTGCAGTCTTTGCTGACTATGCAAGACTGACCGAATGGAAAATAACAACTTAATGCCTCAAATTTGGTTTCATTTGTTCTTCAGAAAACAATTATCATTGTAATAAAAATCTAAAATAAAGTTTCCTGATTTTGACAAGACATTTTGGATTACCCTAACCTGAATTATTGTTGAACTGTATCAAAAAGTAAAGCAGAAATGCGCGCGCACCTTGCTCGAAGGTAAATCTTAATTTTAGCAGGTCAAGAAGCCCCAGGCCTTCCCGGGACACGGTGTCTCTCTTTCCATATACGGTAACCTTCCGGTTAGCCTCGCTTCCAAGCAGGGCGGTTTTCTGAATGATGGCGCTCTGTCCATTCATACAGATTGACGTCATACAGTCCGTGTAGAGGTAAGCTAGTTCCCAGCGCCAACCGCTCAAACCAGACACATTCGACAACTGTGATGTACCTGTTTTTATGCTACTCTTGTCATCTGTAACGAATGGACAAGAAACAGTTTAGATTTCACTTCCATGCGGAAGTTTCTCGATCTAGTATTTAATATTTTTAGCGGAGTCCCAAGCAGAGCGCCATACTCCTATAGAAAAGAAATAGTCCAGCTCCCTATTACCTTTAGCCTCTTTCTCAAAGCGAGTCTTGGTGCCTATTCTTTTATATGTAAATGAGATATCAATTCACATGCAAATTAAACTCATTTTCATATGAATGGTTGTTGACCAAGCCTCGCTTTGACTGAGAGGCTTAAAGCAACTCGGAAATGGGCTGATGATTTACTAATAGTTATCATGGCTAGCAGTATTCCTCGTGGGCGCGTACGCACTAGGGAGCTTAAATTAAGCAACGACGACGACGCTCCCGAGGACGACACCTAGTAAAAAATGAATTTATATTTTACAAGCAAAATTTGCGATTGTTTAGATCTGCTCGGTACGCCAATGGCTCTATAAACGTGTTTAAGCCAAATATGCAAAGAGGGCGTTCAA
>OMLO01002755.1_pt1 | contig 14321 bp, 10 predicted proteins | sample 1674811 | NCBI WGS metagenome assembly OMLO01 (sample SAMN06265003, study PRJEB25207) | coral metagenome | isolation source: Coral host | place: Mexico:La Bocana,Puerto Morelos, Mexico | collected 2008-11-13
TCAACTAAAACACAATGCATATATTAAATAAACTTAACTATTTATATTGTTGGAATAAAGATGACGTTGTTGTCGCTGATGATGTGGTGGTGATTGGTGTCAGCCAAGATTGAGTGTCGGCCAAACGAGGAACAAAGTAGCAAAACGAATTGACGCAGAGGGAATGTCTCGACCTTATCTTCACTGGAAAGTCCTTTGTATGGACTTGTTAACATTCATGACCAGCTATAAATACTACTCCTTCTCACGGATTGCTACACATTACTTTTAATGTAAAATCAGAGTATTTGCAATTTGGTGGCACATAATTGAGTATAAATAATACATCAGGCCACTTCCTTGAGTTTGCTCTGCTCCCCTTTGTTTGAAACATTCAGTGTAATGCCTTGTTCCACAACAGGGGTGGGGAGTCAGGGGAAAACATGGCACACCATCCTTTATTTGATAAACTGATACCAACAGTTATTCAATGTACTGTTCAGTCGGAGATCACATTCAGGAAGTTATCCAGTTATGTTGAGCAATAGCTAGTATAACTCGGGCTGCGGAGTTAGTGAACATTTTACATTGCGAGAACTTTCAATCAAGCTTTCAAACGTCTAGAATCCCATTCCAACAGCAGTTTTAAAAACATGCAGGTGGTCCAGACAAGTGCATCACACTTATTTTCGCAATAATTGTGATTAAAAAAAGGCGCGAGAGGCAAGAATTATAAAAACACGAACATTCATATTCCAGGTATGAAAAAAACACAAGGTTGACTGAAGAAGACATGTTGTGATGTCAATGGGACTGATTTGCAACCTCGTTGCCGTGGCTGTGTCATCAGAAAGGTCCCTGAAACGAGGTTCTCTTCTGTAGTTTAGTTTATTGCTAATTTAGTAGTCAACCTCACAGCATACAGTCTGCTAAAAGAGGTTAGCAGTTTTCATGTTAAAGTCGCCTATACTACGCCCTGCGATTGGTTCAAAAAGTCTCCCCCTACCTGAACAACCAATGAGATGCAGAAAGCAAACCAAACCCAAATGCGACTTCGTCACACACGCTTGCCCTCACCTGGCAGCGATTGCTTCTATTTGCATCGAGTTTTTATTGGCTAGTCGTGCTGTTTACGTTTCTTATGATTGGCCATTGTAATTGCTTTGGGTTGGGTTTTACTACACTTAATAAAAAACCGGTTCTGGTCTATTTGCACGATCTATATTAATTGCATTCTAGCATATGACATCAGATAAATACAAAATGAAACCTCGCCGCTATGACCTCTGCCGCCAATACTTGTATGTAAGGGAATTTCTAAGCATTTACAAAGATTTGAGATAGTCTACCAAAGAATTCTTAGCCCAGGTGACAAACTCTTCATACTCCAGTTGACCGTCATTATTTTTGTCAAACATGGCGATCAGTTCTTCCGCCTCTTCGTTGGTAAGTACCTCTCCGAACGTGGTGACCACGTAACGTAGTTCTTCAACAGAAATGTAACCATTTCCGTCACGGTCAAACACTCTGCGGACACAAGAACAAAAAGGTAAACTCCAAGTTAAATGTCAAGCTAGAAGAACTGATTTTGCCTAAAATGATCCACGACGCGCGCAACATCGGTAGTTTCTAGCGACTTCTACTACGTATTTGGGATGCATTGGCAAAAGAAAATCTCAAAAGGATGAGGATATCATCCTTCCACCAACCTCCTACCCCCGAAATTAATCAGCATCACCGATTCTCCGTATACAATGTGAACTGATTCTCCCACCCACTAACTCAAACGCAGACCGATCTATTTTTAATTTGAATTTTCCGCGAAATCAGATCCTCGCAGGAACCTCAGTGACCAATCACAAGCAGGGACTTTTTCATTGACAGGGAATTTTTAACTGACGACATCGTTTCACCGGAAGATTTAAGTGCCGATATATTGATACATTCTTGATCGGAAAACGTTTTACTTTTGGTTGAAACCTTTCAAAGTCGTGAAAATTCGCTATAATGAAAACCATTACCGAGTCGAAGAACCAGTCATCAAATCTCAGAACAAACTAATACTAAAATCTCAGAACAAACAATAAAGGAAAAATATTACCTCCAGCAAGGAGAATTTATGTTTCGAGCTAAGTTGAATACTGAAGGACAAAAACCGACTCGTAGCAGTATTTTCTAAATTATTGCATACACTTTTAGTAACACAAAAGCCTCGTCATTTACAAGGTTCGAAAAGCTCTAACAGTTTCCTTCGATGTCAGTAAAACGTGCTTTTCACACCACTATAACATCATCTGCTGTGTTGTTTGAACGAAGACTGTATTTTTGAATTCTTATCTTTGAAATTGTCACTTGAATTTATTCCATACATTTAAATGACTACTTTACGACAGAAATTCTAAGGGTTTTGAATAATTTGATAGTTATGTGTAAAAAACACCATAAGGGGTACACAAAGAGGAGAGACGGATATTTAATTGCAGAAATTCAAAAATTTAGAAATTGTTTTAGAAAACAACCCCGAGGTTAACTTGGCCATAAAGAAGTGAGGAATTTCCCGAAATTTCCTTTAATTTTTCTTAGAGCGTTGGCGCAAAGCACAATGCTCGTCAACACCATACATAAATATTGTGGTTGATATTGTCCCTTCGGTTTGTTTTACGTCACTGTAACATTTTTGGACATCACTTTTGCTGTTTTCATGCAAATCATATCGAATCATGTGCATGGCCTTTGTGTCACAAAAAACAAATACAAAAAGACTTCGGTCAATGACCTCCCATGCCCACTCCCCTAAAATATTACCATGGCTAAATTAACTGAGGCAGGTGTTGCGGAAGTCTAACACGCAATATTAAGATTGATTCCGTCGTTAATTTGAATACACTCCTTGTTTTCTATCAACTTTAACAAAAAAGGCTCCAAGTGAAAAAACCACTTTGGTGTGGGCGTTAGGACGTTTACAATCCACTTGGGGGAGATGAAGTTTTTAAAATTCAGATTTGTATCTGGGCGGATAAAGTTTCAGTTTGTGATCGTTTTAATTGTTTTGAACTCTTCTGTTACTCTAGAGACGAACCGATAAACCTTCAGTACATCAATTCAGTTGATTTATATTTGTAAAAAAATCCTTATGCCAGGCAGGGATTGCAAAAACTCAACCTGCGCTTAGTAGCATAATTACGCGACAGAATACTGACATATGAGAAGTCGTAACATTCACAGCCAGTGTTTGACATGCAAAAGTTTGCTTTTATGGCACATGACCTTTAGGCGAGTTTGTTTGAAATCATAATGTGTCTGTAAATTTGGCGGTTTTACTGTAAAGCGCGAAACCTGTTTTAAAAAGTTTCCATTCGTAGCGAGCATTTCGATTCAAATTCAGTCTGTTTCTTGAGCACTTTAAAAGAACAGCTTCAATTTCTTTCACTTTTAGTTTTTAACACATTGCGCGGTAATGACCATGTGGTTTAACAGCCGATATTTGGCTCGATTTCAATATTAAGCCGCTCAACTATTCAGAGCTACAGTTTAAGAAACAAATGCAAAAAGATACAAAGTTGATAAAGAAAGAAGTTAAATCGAGGCTTTGTAACTGAAGTCAGTTAAAGTAACGACCGGACTTTTGTGTATTTTCGCTCGATCCTACCCAGAGGAATTAATTGCGGCCATATGTTGTAATAAAAATGCATTATTCGCTGACGGTTGAGTTTTGAGCAGTAAAGTTTAGACTGATATTTAACTTAACACTTAACTACAGCAGTTTTTAGGAGGGAAAAATAAAACGCCGAGTCATAGAGAATCATTGCTTCCTTACCTAAAAGCCTGTCTCAAATTTTGTTCCATGTCGTCCTTTGAACAACCCTCAAAATGTTTTGCCATGGAAATAAACTCCTGGAAATCGATCACACCGTCCTTATTTTTGTCAAACTTCTTCAGCGTCTCCTGTATTTCATGATTGCTGGCGTTGAAGCCGATGGCGCGAATCAGGCTGCCGAATTCCGCCTGATCGATTTGGTCGTCATCATTTCTGTCAAAAATGTTGAAAGCCGTTCGCATGATGTGAAGCTCCTCGCTCGTGAGCTGCGATATTTCCACCGTCATCGCGCCGCGTCGAACGCCGAGATCATCGATATCAGAAGCGGGAAGCAAGAGAGTCTAATACCGACAAGAGGGCAGTTAACGAGTCGTATCACTCCTACGTGCAAATTGTGTTACAAATCAGCAATCGCTATTTCTGAAATCGATAAAGATGCTTTACGTCCCTTACAAAGCAAAGCGAAGAAAAATATTTTTTCCTTCGGCGCGAAAAGTTTCAAAGCGTGCGAGCGATTCTCAGCGCCAGATTAAAACACAACGTATTGCCTTCAGGCGAAAGGTGTTGTTCCGAAATTCAGACTTACTCGCGATTCTATAATGCCGTTTCCATAGCAACCGCCCGAATTGGTTTTCGTTGAGGTTATTTCAGAATGATCGCCCGCCAATTGAAATGAAAAATATTTGCGATACATACAGCCTACGGGGCACCACTATATTCAAAATCACACAAGCACAAGTAAACAGCTAATATATCGATTGAGGCTTTCAGACAATGGATTGTTGGGCTGATAAAGCAAGGCGCCACGTTTTAATGGGTTAATTTAGCAAAGGAACTAGCAGGCAGGGTTGATGTTATCGGCACTCAGCCGAAGATCTCCTGTTGTATTTCAGAAGAGGACACAAGACAATGGCGTGCAAGCGCGCGGGCAGATAGTGAAGTTTTTAATCTCGGTTTTTTAGAACAGCCTACTCGACGTTCAATTTCAATTGCAGTTCTCAGACAGAATCACTACTGTGACAGCTGTCACCTTAAAGGACGTGGGAATTTCCATGACAACTGGACTACAATGGCTTGATAAGTTGGGCACCTTTTACTGCCTGCCACCAAACGACTGGTGATTGAACTGCAGATTCACCTGTAAGATAACCGTGCATGATCAGATGGCTCATTAAAATGCGAAAACGTGCTTTGAAAACTTGCGTTCTCTCTGTTGCAATAGATTGGATAATTAAAGTTATTTGGGAGATGATAGAAAGGATTTGCTATCATAGTGATCTCGCTATCAGAAAGACGATCACGTTTAGCGTGCTTTACTACTTACACAAAACCAAAACAGTAGATAAATTAATCAACAGAACAAGAGGTCCCAGGGAGCTTAAGGAGTACTATATCACAAGCACTTGTCACGACAAGTTATGTCGCCTAGCAACCACTGTGAATACAAAAAAATGCGGACTCATTGGCATTTCTTGGAGAAAAAAGATTGCGAGAACACTGAGATTGAAACGTAGCTTCGAACGAGTATAAGGTAAGTCTTTGTAATAAACGAAAGAAAGCAACCTTGTTTCCAAAGGTCTTTTCTAGCAACCAAATCAAAGATTGGGACTTCCAGCTAGCTACCTCAGGAGTTTTAGCCAATGAAAACCTGTACAGAAAAGGGCGAACATCCTGTCGCTTTGAAATTGATTTACGGAACATGAGATGTTAGGGAGGAATGAAAAGGAGAGGAGAGAAGGGCTGTACGCGGTAAAGTGTAACATCTGTAATTTCTATATGATATCAATATACCGTCAAACGGGCAGGTAATGGATTGAACAAATCAATCGAAATCAGTATGATCTATTGCTAGGTTCTCACAACTTACATCAAGAGGAGCGAGTGGTAATCAGGTAGTCGAGTTTCTCATGACTGCTAAGATTCAGTCACTTGTGTCTGAGAATAAGATCCAGTGAGCTCGAAACTTGCCAAGAACTAGTTGATTTTCGAAAACAGCGGTTGCATGCATTTATGAGAAAAACAGAACGAAAAACGACTCAAAAATTGTTAATAGCGTCCTTAAGTCTTCGCTATGTTGACTTCAACTTAAATAGGAGATATTGAATTGTTTGGCGGTACATTACGAGAATTTGCATTAAAAATTAATTTAGCTGAAGGGAAGGGACTTCGAAAATAAAATAACCCTACATCCCAGCGTATTTTACACCGGCTGCGCGATAAATAACGACCCTGTGAATAAACAAAACAAATAATTAAAATACGAAAGAAAGTGTGACTATGAGGTTGATCAGCTGCCTATTTGCAAAGCGACGTCGAGGAGAATGAATCGAGAACAAATTTTGCTGCTCTTGGTAGTTTTGTACTTAAATAATTATGAAATTTCTATATATTCAAGGACAGTTTTTATTCGCTTTAGGTGAAGTGAACAGTAGCGTTTGAACAGACATTACACACTAACGAAATCTATGCGGAAAACAACAATGAGAATCGACGTAAAATTGGCAAAGCCGGCTGAGAGGGTAGCCTTGGTCAACCGGGCTGGCTCGGTTTGCTCGCCTCGTAATTCTTTTCTCTGTAAAAAATCTCGATGTTTTCATATGGGAAGACGCGCTGGCCTGGTAACCGAGATCTCTGTAACCGGGATGAAACTTTTTTGACAAAGTAGTTTCGGTTTCACAACATAGCGGTCAAAATAGAATAATTTTTGCCTTGTTTGTATTACAACTTCAGAAGTACGCGAATTAGCTTTATTAGGAAAGTTACAACAGTCACCAAAGCTACGACAGTTGCGAACGCCCGAGGGTTTTTGTACCACCATTTTGGATTTTTGCTGAGTCACTATTGAAAAGCTTCCAAGTATTATGGAGAAGTGTGTTGTCATGCTACAAAGAGTTCGCAAAAATACAACATGCAAGAGGTAATAATAAAGTAATAAAATAACAGCCAAATGCACAAATAGTAAAATTAAATATTATCTTAAAAACTGACACACGAAATTAAGAATGTGTCATTAACTTCAAAATGTTTTTCATCTTGCATCCCCAAAGGCAAATAAACGTAATTAATTATTTATTCGCTTAACGCAAAAATAGACATGTTTTCTTAATATTTTAACTCAAACACTACCTTTCGAGTGTCGAGGAAACCAGAAAGACGTGAAGTACGCGAGATACAGTCAATATTAATTGTAGGAGCTACGCTGATTAAAAGGACAGACGCAAATAAATCCCAGGCTAAACACTGCAAATATTTTATGAAATTGCCCACGTATTGATTCCGTGTTCTTCCGTAACTGAGCTTTTCTGTCCATAAATAACTTGATTATGCTGTCAAAGCAGATGGCTAGATCCGTCCTGTTAAATTAATCGTGAAACTAAAAATATCCTTTTAATGAAGCACGGAGAATATTTCAGTACTATTATAACGAGGTGCCTAGTCCGCGGTTTGATGAAAGTTCGGCTTTAGAAGGAACTGTTGCTTTCTTCTCTTTGCTGTCGCTTTTGTCTTGTTTTGACTGGTTAAAATAAGCCAAATGATTAACACTTGCTAAAAACACGAAAAGCCTTCTAAGGTATCGCCAAGTTGAGTTGAAACTGCAAATTTCATTTAAAAATTTCAACACTGATCGATTAATTTATTTGTGCCGCATTTGGTCTAAATTGAAAATATGGTATAAAACAAATGTCAGGGAAGACTAAAACGAGCCTCCTGGATCATAAGCGAATAATTTAAGGGCTGTTGAAAAATACGAAATTAAACGAATTACTCCTCGTCGGACCGTCGCAGCTGACAATCAAAGTATTTTTAGCTTTTTATGGATTGAAACTGCAAATGCAAACAGCCTTTTGATTTCAAGAAACGGATGCCTCGTCATTTACTAGTGTGTTATCGGAACACCTTAAGCGCCCGACTCGTGAGTAGATGTGAACCAATCAACGAGCGCGCTTTTCAGGAGGGAAATTATGTATTGTAAATGTTGTCAGACGCGAAAAAAACAACTAAAAGATCTGCGGACCAGCTGGATAGATAGCCTTTTCGTGCTCCTCTCCTGCAGTTGAACACAGCACTGATAAAGCGACAAGACCTTCATCGAGAAATGGCCGCCGCAGTATCTGGAGACGTGAAACAGACGTCTTTCAAGCGAGCTTTCGCCGTGTTTGACCGCAACCAGACCGGAGAAATCGATAGCGGCGACTTTTCAACAGCGGTTCGCTCTCTCGGCTACAACCCGACCAACACTCAAGTGGAAGACGTCCTTAAAGCCGCAAACAAGGGCGACAAAGATAAAATTAATTTTGAAGAATTTGCTGACATGTTAGGAAAGTTCGACGCAAGCACCAAGGACGAAGCCGAAGAGTCTCTTCGCGAGGCTTTCAAGTGAGTATGAATTTCTTTTTAACTGCAGGGTTTCCAAATACTTTTTAATGTATTATTTGCACGCGAATTGAGCCTTTTATTTCCGTAAAAGAAACTGTGTTGAAAATAAGCACTGCTATAACGCATGATTATGAATAAATTTTCTCTGCGGATTATTAAACACAACCGAAAATCTACCAATTGACTAGAAAGTCAGACTTCTAATAGAAACTGAAATTATATATCAACCTTTACACGAAGCTTAGAGGTACTTAAAATGGAATGGATGATTTCTACTTTGTGTTTTTTCTTGCTCAATTCAACTTGCACTTAGCTCTTCGTGTCAGGTTTCTTAACGTCTGACTATAAACTTGATTCAGTTTAAATTAGCTGGCGCTTAAATTTGTCAAATGAAAAACCTTCATCACGAGAAACCTTCTGACAAGTATTGGCTCATTGTTGGCCCAAATCATAGATTCAACTTCAGCTCATTTACCCTTAAAAACGGTGGGCGATACCGATGTTATCGCGAGCTGATACGAGATTTATTTCCCGCCAGTAGCATTAGACGAATTAAAATATACAGGAAAACCAAATGGTGAAATCAATAAACCTGAGGGGGTTTATTCACCAGATGCTATCAATGTCTTTTTGGATAGGAAATCGCTTAGTTGACCTTTCTAGTTGAATTTCTAAGCCGAAACGTTAAAATGAAGACTTCGGGCTTTATAACCATATATTTCAACCGTACATAACGCAAAGAGAAAATGTATGCACGTGAGAGCTGCATTTGATAACAATATATTTTTTCAGTCCCTTTTTAAGATAACCAATTTATTTCTGCAACATATCAACGTCTACTTAGGAAATTCACGCAAAGATAGAAAAGAACGCAAAACTGTTTGTACGTTCGCTAGTACCTGTCGTCGCGAATTTGCCACGAGCTTATTTTGTACTAGTAGCTTGTGTGACAACGGGGCTGCTTGGTTACTAGAAAAGCTCAACAGTCAATAAACAAAACCTTCTCAGCTTCGTTTGCATTGGGCCCAGCTGCCAAGTAAATTGACAGATGGGTTTTTGTGAATAACAATATTAACCTCGTCTGCGAGCGTCGCAACAACTTACCTAATTCGTTCCACTCTTTGTTTTTTTTCTCAAAAATGACAACAAATAAGCAAAAAAATTAATTAAAACACTCTGGTAGACCACTTTTCAATAATTTGGTAATTTTCGGGGCTTAAGGTTGAATCCCAGCAAATTTATACAAAACGGAAAGATATACATATATATAAGTTATGAATATATGACGTTTTTTCGAAACCAAAAAACACATCTAAAAAGCAAGATCATCCTATGAGTTATTGCTTTTAATAAAAATCCTTTTCAAGAAGTAAGCGCAGTGCGCAGTACCACAGATTTTAGCAGGCTAAAAATAGATTTAAGAGGTTGGAACAGAAGCAAGTACTCTGCTCTCGACACGAAAAGACATTTTCAGTAACGCAAAAGGATATAGAAAGTTAGTTTTCAATAATTCATAAAATAAGGAAAGCTATACAGATCATGCAAAGTGTTGTTTGTTTGTGTTTCGCTACAAGGTTCTGCAAGGAGCGAGCTGGTTGATTCGCACCTGCTCTTGAGTCGCTTTGAATTCTGAATATCGAACGTGTTAATTGAACAGCATTCATCTCCAAAAAAAATGAAGACAAATTTCGAAAACTATACACACATCTCGAGTAAGTTATGAAGGAATTTAAGACTCTAAACTCAAAGCCCTGACCCCGTCTTAAAAAAAAAAAAAAAAAAAAAAACAGATAAGTTTTAGTTTGAAGATAATTTCCGTCGGTCGTGGATCATTTGCAGAGCTAAACATAACTTGTGCGTTTAAATATAACGACTGCCGTGGAGGAAGTTGCTATTTATGGGTTCCGTTATGTTTTTTGTTTTCAAATTCCGCGATTACCCGCGGTATATACATAGAAATCCGGAGCGCTGCTAATTAAAACAGCTAACAATAGTATTTACTTTATTATAAAACTTGCTACCCTAACACTTAAGTTCATTTATTCCTGCACATCTCTACTTCTTTAAAAATATGTGCGCAAGTTTAATCAGGAACAATAGCGAAATTTCAACCATGGGCTGGTTCTCAGCGTGTGCTACAATTTTTTTTCAACGTTATTAGGTAAAAAGTTCTCGTAATTATAAAGAAAAAAGACGGCACCTATACAAGGAACTACAATTACCGTGCGTATAAAGGTTGCTTCAATTAACCATTTTCCGACACACTCAGTGGTGTTAAATGTCCTGGAAACCCCATTTAAACTTTTCAACCTCCTGGCAATTTCCTTTTGACAAGCTCCTAAGAAAAAAAAACCGCCCACCAAAAATATAAAAGGTATTTCGTAAACTGATTAGAATTGTCTTCTCCGCTTTTATTCAGATCAGCTAAAAACTTGGAACATTATCTGTGAAATGGGCCCGTATTTAAATGGCGAATTATACTTCAAATATCATCAAATTTGGACCAAACATGACCCGTGTAATATTTTAAGGCCCCGAGTACTAGACTAAACACACAGACTAAAAAGAATGCCTAACCTCGTGTCGAATCTTGAGACAAATTCGTGGCCATATTACCACTACCCGACGATTAATCGAGCTCATACTTAGACCCTTGCTCCATTCCCCACAGCGGGAGACTGGTAACAAGACTGATCATCGACTTCTGTCATTTCACAGGAAATTCGACCGTGACGGTAACGGCTACATATCCCCGGATGAACTTCTGTACGTGGTGTGCAACAGTGGCGAGAAGCTAAGCCGAGAAGAAGCGGAGGAACTCATCAGCATGTTTGACAAAAATGCAGATGGTCAGCTTTCGTGGGAGGAGTTTGTGGAGTTCTTTAAGTGTGACAGAGAGGCCCCGGAAGCTAATATGTGCATCCCAGAAGAGAATCTCACAGAGGAAGATAAACGTACATGACTTCTAATTTATTTTTTTTTAAGTTCAGTTGTTTTTGAGTTGTCACGTTAAAAAGGGGTTTTTGTCATACAAATTTTTGAAATGCCACACCACATCTCAAATAGCTCATTTTACACTCCCGTACTTAGTGGCTACGCCTCTGAACAGAAACGAGATTAGGGTTGACTTTGTTGGGCTTCCATGCTGAGCCTCGGTTACGTTTCAGAGAACTGTAAAATGGTCTATTATTTGAAAATGAAACGTTTTAGGAAGTTTTTTTGGGGGGTTTCAAAAAATTCAATTAGTTGGCTACCAAGTTGAAACAATCAGGAACATTGTTATGTTTTCACCGACGAGAAATCGCGAAGAAAGTTGTCTATCTCCTGAATCTTTGGCAAAAATGCTGAAGTCATTTCACGTTATATGACTGAGAACATGGAAAACAACTGCTTAGTGAGGAAGAGAAACGCCAGAAGTACAAGTTAAGGGTGGTTTTCACTAAGGCAGAAGGCTTAAGCATCTGCACCAAACGCATGCGCAGTAAGATGCTCAGTCAAGGTGTCTTGAAGTATTTTGGCAAGGCACAAAGTTACCTTTAAATTGAAGAAAACCTGAAAATAGTAGTTTGCTACGGCAGAAAAACCAAAATAGGCAATAAATGATTGATTCATTGAATCATAAAGGCACAAGGATGGTTGGGAATGTACAAGACTAACACTAAAGACCTTGAAAAATTTGGGCCCAGCTTTTCAAGATGCACGCACCGTGACGCAAGTCCTTAAGTAGCACTTTTTGTTTGGAGATTTTCCTAGCACAGGCGCCAACTATCAACTTCTTATTACGTCTGCGTATTTCGGCTTATTCTCACGCTTATGCGCTAGTGAAAACCAACTTTAGTTCAGTTGAGTTTTTGTGCTTACGAATCGTTTGCAATAAAGGTTTGGTACACAGGGGCGTGGCTTGGCAGATGTCAATCGAGCATAAAATTGCCTTTCCGTAACAACTGTCACTACTGATAAGATTCGCTTAACGTTTTGTATGGGGAAGTGTCTGCTAAAAGTATCAGAGACAGAGTTTTCTTTTATTTCGTTGATATTATATTCCAATTTCAACTTTTTGAAGAACAGGCCTTTAAGTTAGATGTCATACTTTCTGTCGCTAGCTTTGGTTAAAAAGCATTATTTTTATAACTAAATGGTGACATAACCCTTTTTAATGTAATTTATAATTTGCTGCGTCGACATGACAACGAGTTTTCTCTGTGTTCATGATCAATTTGTTTGTCTTGAACGTTCTCTGAAAAGGGACGTCAATTTGTAACACTTTGTATCTCTCAAGCCGCTTTCATTTTACAACTGACGCTGTATACAAAGGGGTTTCTGAAACCAACTGATTTGTAACGAGGTTATGGAAACTGCAACAGTAATTCTATTTGTTACTATACACTGTGTGTAGTGTAGTGAGTGGACAAGCAAAACCAACCTTTTCATACCAACATTACCAATTAATTTACCGCATACACCGCTGACTCTCGCCTATAAGCACTGCGGGCACAGTATTTGGCAAATGAAAGCAACTCAATAACAAGAAGATGACTAAAGATGGCGAGAATAAAACTAGATTACACAATGGCATAGTTGAAATGCAAGATTGAATACTTTGAAATCTTATAAAGGGACGTTTTGAACAGAGCTTTGCAAAATCACAGTGACCTTATTACGCATTAATTTAAAAATGACAGCCAAATAGCTCAGTCAATTTCTATTCCTTTGACAATTGCGATATATTTTTTTTCTAATACTGAATTCATTTGTTCCATTGTACAGCATACCTTAAATTTTAAATAAGAAAGTCAAAGTTTGTAATGTAAAGCGTTAAAATAAACTCAAGAGTGTTAACAGAAGAATAAGCGTGTAAGTTTACTTGCTGAGATAACGGCAAAAGCTTGCAAGTGCTGATTAGAAATTGATTTCTCCGCAGACATTAATACAGGGCCAAGCTTGCATGTCAGGAGAATAAACAAATTGATCACCAAAGAAAAATTACCCTTGAGTACAAACTTCTCACAATTTCTCAACTAGTGCCACAAGAATAATAAAGAAACAGGTATCAAGAATGAATCATGTTGCAACTCTCCAAAGATACATGTTCACTTAACAAATATATTTTAAACACCTTCTAAAACAGATGGGAGAAATTACAACTAAGATCTTGCGTTTGGGCATCATTTGAAGTTTCGAGTTGTTTTACAATATTAAGGAGAGGGAACCATGGCCTTTATAGGAAACCTTTCCACGAACTTTGCATTGGATAGGTACAACATTGACATATACTACTAGTTACAAGGAATTTTTCGCCATTTTGACACCAGCTGGCAAATGAACTAAAGCCAAATAGAGCTCAATAATACTATGGCAATGCATTTCCTGCCAGCTGATTTGCCAACATTTCAGCTACATCATAATGTTTATAAACTGTTTTCTTACCAAACTTCGCAAGCGACAAACTACTTTGTTGTACCTAAGCAATTGAAAATCTTAAACATCAATGGAAGACTTCATGCAAAGGTCCGATTTGAAGGGATCTAAAGCAGGCTGGACTTCCTCCTTAATGAACCTGGACACCTGTAGTGAGGACAATAAAAGAGGACGTTAGATTGGTGCAACTGGGAGTGGCCAATCAGCCGTAATGAATTTGGACACCTGTGGGGGGATCAATAAAACAGGGCGTTACTTTAGTGCAATTGGGTCTAGCCAATCACAGTTCACCTTGAGCTTGAGTCTTAGTTAGGCATGCTCGTCATCTCTCACCCATTTAAACAAACCCTTTATTACCTGCTGTGCTGCTCGCCCTGTGAACGTACTGGCATCCAAGATGGCGTCTAACTGACTGTAAACTGGAGCAAAGTATTCACAGTTCTTGATTCTTTCAACCAAATCATTATCACCGCCCTGCTCCTTGACAACCGCTCCAGACTCCTGGGACAGAACGCGGATGTTCTCGTGACAATCCTATCAGATGAAAAATTGAAAAACGTGAGAAGGAAAATTGATCTTGCTTGTCTAAGTATATTACGAGCTAAGAAACAACAATTAATAGCGCATTTAAATAGCATTTTTAATCCCGCATTCAGCCATTGTTTTTGGCTCAATCCCGCCATCCCGTTCCATTCAGGATGTTTATGTTGTAGTTCTCCGCGTAACGTTC
>OMLO01002756.1_pt1 | contig 14320 bp, 7 predicted proteins | sample 1674811 | NCBI WGS metagenome assembly OMLO01 (sample SAMN06265003, study PRJEB25207) | coral metagenome | isolation source: Coral host | place: Mexico:La Bocana,Puerto Morelos, Mexico | collected 2008-11-13
AGTAAGTCATTATCTGTCCGTGGTAGAAGTTTAAAAAAAATCTATCGAGTAGAAAATTTTTGCGCGAACGTCCTTAATATTCTGGGTTTGAAAAAGAAACGCTTTCTCTCGAGGGCAGGCATTATGCGGAAAATTTGAATTTTTTTTCTTGGGATATTTTAAGTATTAATCCGTAATCCAGGGCTGTATTTCCCAGTTTTTTCCTTGTAGGAAAAAGGGTATACATACATACACATTCTATTTCCTTGCCCGGTGAATGGATTTCAAAGAGCGCTCAACTCTTAGAGCATAGTATACTCATTGGACTTCCGAGTGATTCATCGTTTAACTTTTTATTGCTACAGACCTGTTTCGTATGTGGTCAAAGAGTGACCACACTTATCAGGCAACAAATGAGTGCGGCTACTCTTTCACCATACGAAACGGGTCTGTAGCAATACAAACGATGAATCACTCCTGAAGTACAGAACTACTTTCATTTTATATACATACATACACTGACATATACTTTTTTTCCTCTCAAATCTTTTAATCAAATCTTCGAAAACATTCATATAACAAAATACAATACTTAAATATTCTAAAATACAATACAATATATATTCTAAAAATAATGAAATAGATAAATTACGTACATAAATAAACAGTGTGGCAAGTTAGAGTCATATTGAGGTATCTTTCGTTTAAACTCCGGAAAAGGAGGTTCTAAGTTAGTCTGGAAGAGAGTTTTATAATTTAGCAGCTAAATACGAAAGGAATGCAGGCCGTAAGTACTTGTTTTGGAATCAGGAAGAGACAGAATATATAATGAGATGATAATGATGTCACGATCAATCTGTCATCATTTTTTTGAAACAACTACGTCTCCTTCCAAACATACACAGATATTTGCCAGCAGCAATATATGTTTCGAGAAGTAAACAGCTTTCTGAGAGCCTCTGTGCATTGATATTCTCGAAAAAGACACCTCGTTCCCAGGCTCACCCTCCTCTGTCTCCATCGTCGTTGGGAGAAAGACAATGGCTGTGGCTGGTCACGTGACCACCTACGACACAAACTTTGCCACCGAGGTAACGAATATGTCAACGAGTCAACGAATAATTTTTGTCGATCTCAACTGGAGCGAAAGAAAGGCGATCGCTGGTCATGCCAAACCACACCCGGGCAAATACATTTTTACCTCGTAGCCTCTAAATCGCTACGAAGAATGTTACTATCAGTGCTCTTGTGGCACTTTTCAACATCCATGACGCCGAAACATGCTGGCTACGCGGTCTTTCCGGTACGTACGTTCAGTTGCAGATGAAAATGGATGGTTTCCTCAACTGGAAAGTTTCGGCGTAGCCACAGTGCGAGTCAACTCGCCGAACTTTACCTCGCAGTTGTCCGCCAGTTTGGTGGAACTGTGTTCGACTGCACACAAAGACATTACTTCATTAAAAACCGTCCTTTGTTGGTGCGAAATGCCACCACGTGATGATTTTGACGCGAAATGGGTATGATTATGTCCCCTCCTCTCCTAGAAGTGAGATAATTTCACTTGGTGGGATAGGGTCAGGCTAAAAGTTACCACCGGAAGTAAACGCGTATTTATAACCACCCCCGGCATGGAAATTTTGAAGAGTTTTCTGATTCATTTTTGCAATATTGACATCGCAAAATGAGATAAACCGAGATTAACGGAATTGGATATTACAGGTGGCATTTCGAAAATCCAGTTTTAGATTTCTGATTTCTCAATTTTAAATTTTGCATTTTCAGAAATTTCGACTTCTGATTTCTGATTTCTGATTTACGATTTCTGGTTTCTGAACTTGTGAATTCTGAATTCTGGTTTCGGAATTCTGATTTCTGATTTCAGATATCGAGTTAACTATAGTCTGGTAATGGTAATTGAACTGAGTGGAGTGCAATTTGGTCAGAAATCATATCCGTGATTTCAAAATCGAACGAGCGCGCAGCGCGAGTTCGATTTGAAATCACAAGTATGATTAATTTCAGACCAAAATTGCACGACCCGAAGTTCAATTGCCACTTTATTACATCCATTTTGAAATCGCACAATTTAATAGCCTAAATACAAGAACTACTAGAACAACAAAAGTTGTCAAATTTGCCAAACAATGGCCTTTTTGTCTTTCATTTTCCTGCAAAGTGATTGGTTAGTTTAAAAAAACCTTGAAATCTAACTGTCCTAAAGAACCCACATGAAAATCTTTTATCATACAATGCCCGTTATAAATACCACTGTTTGACTCTTTTTGCCAAACAAATGTACGTTTTATACGAATCTCAGCAGCGGGACGCTAGAGTTTCATATTTCGTTCATGATTCACCGTATGACCCATGTACATCAGGGTCATATTACCAGCTGCGATCTCGAATATTTTTAAAATACGCTGAACACGCGCTAGCTTATGCAATGGCTGCCAATGCTGGCGTTGTCAGAAAAGCTATTGCAAGCTTTTACAGAATTGACTCGGACTCGGCTTTCGAACGATTTAGAAGCCGAAGATCAATGAATGATGTAAATACAGTTCAGTCATGCGCTCAAAAAGCACCTTGTGACATTCCTCGGCCTCATAGCTAGAAAATTCGGCCTTGGTGACTTTCACATCAAGGTTTTCCGAATGGCACCGAAAGCGGGTGGGAAAAGCGACAACTTCGCCATCACCACGGACGACCAGTGGAAGCTGGAACTACCAAGCTTGCAGGATGGCACAGGAAGCGAAATGAACAGTATGTATTCTAAGTGCATTTGTATCTGGTATTCTATTGATATAAATATGAATTATGCCCGGTAGTCCAGAAATCCTACCGGGTACGGCTACGTGTTTTAAATATTGTCGTTCTTATTTTTCATGCAATATACGAAGCTATACGATGTGACCACGATGTGATTGATACTTATTTGTCTCTGCGATATATATGTTATAATTATTGTGGCCCTGTGTATATAAAACTAAATTTTGAAGCGCTAGTGGCGGGTCTTGCGGCAATGCGAACCACCGAGCGTAGCTGAGCGTGTTTGCTTCAGGTCGAAATCTGCTTATACATGTCACATTTCAGTCGTGTCAGTTGATGATTATAGCCATTATATAATTCAAGGCTTAAAACTATGCCTAAAAATCGCGGTAATTCTATTTCGCCTAGATTTGTAAAATACGCTTACAGTAGTCAAATTTGATTCATGAGCTGATTGGAATTTAGACAAGAAATAAAAAGCTTATTAAGTATATTATTCTTGTTGGTCTGTTCCCCACAGACGCTTGTTAGCCCGAGAGTGTAATTACTTTCCGGTTATTTCATCCGCCTAGCCAACCGAACGACCGAACCCAATCAAATAAATCGTAATTAAGAACTTCACCCGTATTTGTCTTCCTATGTTACGATCTTTTCCCACTGTTTTGAAAGTAAATTATGATCACCTAAGTGGTTAGAAAGAAACGTATCGCACGCACGGGCAAGCAGGAGTTTGTGTGAAGAAGAGTAACAATAGAACCAATTTCAATGATTTTAACTCCAAATCTGAGAAAAATTACTCATTTAAGTAGTAATCTTGAATTAACGATGTACTTTACGTTATATGTGCCAATTTAGCTAGCTTTTGGGACAGAAATAGATGATTTAGTTACACGGTTAATTATTAACAGTCAATTAACCGACAACTGACTAATGGCGTAAAATTTAACAGACAACTGACAAATGGCCAAAACACTCTTGAAACTTAGATCTCCTTCAGCGTCCACCTAGAAGCCGCACTGAAGCTCATATGAAGCTACCCTACGTAACATGGCATCCAACAAGGCATAATTAGCTTTAAGCTGCTGGGATTGGTTGAGCGATGCCAACCAGATTCTCAGGCCAGATTACTTGGCGTAAAACATTTCCTTTAAAATAAAAGAAATTCAGCCTAACGGAAAATTTACGAGTGAGTCGCATATCCCTGTCATGTTCTTTGATCCTCTCCTGCATAGGTCTCGCTGTTTCCTCGATGTAGACTTTGCCGCTTACCCTCATGGACTGTCCCCTCTTAGTGGTAGGGTAGTTTGTGTGTCTCCATGACTCCGAGAGTTATAACGGCTGGGAGTCCAATCTCTCTGTTGGCAGATCAGAGGCTAGAAACCAGAAGGACAGTCCCTAGACCTACAGGTTGGGGGTTTGGCGTAGGGCCAATCACCCTGCACAGTAGGAAAAGCATGATTACGGAAACCAATGGCCTCAGGTGCCGTGCGGGGTACGATGAAGAATGAGATGAGACCGCTTTCGTCGGGAATCCTGTAGACAACCCCATTCTGTTTCGCCGGGTTGACGGTGGCCTTTGGTAGCACTAGGTGTGACCGAAGTGTCGTGTCGGACTCAAGACGGTGCAAATGCCTTGTTCGAGGCAGCGGCCGAGAAGACTTCGACATTCCTTGAGCGTAAGGTAAAACAGCGATGGATTTAAATATCGCCATGGAATCTCTTCTTGGGGCTTGCCTTTGTGATCTTCTGTACAAAATAGGAGGGATATTCATTAGAAACAAGTACAGATAACACGTATTTCTTTTCTCCAGCGATTACTGTTGGCTTGGTCACGAAACGTTCAGGTACTGATCAGTATGTCTTAGCTTCCTGTTTACACTGGTGGTAAGGCGGCCATGAGGTTCTCCATAAACTGACGCGTCGAGAAAGGCCATCGTGCTGTTATTCTCGATCTCTATGTTGAAAGGAAATGATGGTTGTTGACTGTTTAGGTATTGCCGGAAGACGTCAACTCTAACCCGGTCCAGGATGGTGAAAGTATCATCTACTTATCGCTCCCAGATCTTAGGCTTGTAAGGTGTGGACTCTATTGCTCGCTCTTCAAATATCTCCATGTAGAGATTAACAATAACCGCGGATACAGGGATCCCCATGGCTGCGCCGTCTCGTTGTTCATAAATCGATCCGTTGTACTGGAAATACCTAGATCTGAATACAAAATCCAAAACGTCTGCGATTTAAACTGGTGTTAGCGTCGTGCGGTCGGCCAGGTCTGCGTCGCCCTCCAGTTTCCGTACCGCGGCTTGTACGGCGTCACTCGATAGGTACGTTGGTAAACAGCGACTCTACGTCGAAAGACACCATATGCTTGAGGTCCTGGACCTTTTCACTGGATCTTTGCTTCCACCATCCCCAGTGAGAGGATACCTAAGCAGAGGACCACTACAAAATGAACAAAGATTTAATCGTACGCACACAGCCATTGTTCTTCTCATCAAGTCTTGTTTAGTAACGTTCTCCTTGCCGTTGACATAGTGGCTTCCCTGAGCTCCCTGTTAGACACGTTTTTAGACGGCTGCAATAGCACTTCGTGGCAATCCACAAACGGAAGCGTTGCTAATCAATTCTAAGCTCTTTGATTGGTTAAAACTTTTTTTACGACTTTTATCCAACAAAAGGTTCGATTTTTATTGTATTTTTATCTGATAATAACATATGATCTATCATTTATCCCACAGTTTGCTGAGATTAAGTCTATTGTTCTTGGGAGGGCTTATTTGTAACGAAGCTTATGCTGACTTCGAAGAAAAATATCACCTAAACTTCATATACAGCATATGTAAGTCACTTTTGTAACGGCATGACTTTAAAGCGCAAACAGTTACGGTAGTATTACTGTCCTCCATTCCCTGGACCAGCGCCAGGCTAGGGACGGAGAATAATTTTCCTCAGAAACTTGATCCTATTTGATTAGCGAAATTCAAGCGTATAAGACTTTATTAGTAATGTATTTTAACACACAGGAAATCAATCTTCAACCAAGTGCTTACAAACAAAGCAGAGGTGTCAATTCTAGGACCCCTCCACAAAAAGATGCGCTGACTTGATATTCAACTGAGTAGCAGAACTGTAAGTAATATTCTTTCACAGCTAAATAAGCTTGATATCAGTAATTAGATCTTGAGTTATAAAAGCATGTTCATCTTTAAGGGGTGACCATCGCCGAATAGTCATGCATAGTATTTCTTCTAAGACGAGTTTTTAGAGAGCAAAATTAATTTCAAATTTACCACTGGTCGCTGTCAGTAAGTGCTTGTGAAGAGCATTACCGTCGTCAAGGGTTCCAAAAGCTCTGCATTGTTTGAATTGTACACACAGGTCTTTTCCTTAAGGGTAAAGATTAAATCCTCCCACCACTGTCACGTATCGTTAGAAGTGCGCACTTTGAATTATGACCTTGGGATCGAGGTGTTCGCATTAATCAGGGCCGTAGCGACCATATACGCACGTACGCCTTTGCGGGCCTTTAATTTAGAGGGTCAGAAAAATAGATAATTGTAAATCTATTGGTGAAAAGCATCTTTTCACCTTTTTCTGTTCATTTGCAGGAAATAGTCATTCTTTGTGTCCAAATTTGTTTCATTATGGTCAATATACTCTCATTAATATCAATATGACTTCCATTTGCACGTAAGAATAAGAATAACATTTGCATATGTCAAAGCTTTCAGAATCATCAAAAGATAAATACCTTTCTTTGACATTTATTGGCTGGTAATGTATTTTCATTTTTGTCGAAATAGAATTCGTTGTCGCGAAACGACAAATGACCCTTTTCAACAAACAACCTTTTTCAGCAAAAGACTTTCAATTGCTCAAATGGCATGAGAGCTCACGATCAATTGCATTTTCATAGAGCAATGTTTATGAAGGTGACAATCTTAAGTGCGGTGAGACAAAAATTACAGCCATTATAACATTTATCTTTTTGCAAGATAGAATATCAAATTCGCTGAACGATTTATCCCTCAAATGCCTCACCAATCATGGAGGCATCGTGGCATATATGTTTGCATGAAACGATACCATTGTCCACAGTTTATGCCCTGACCATCCTTTCACGGTGTTCAAATGCGATTCTATTTCACTACGTTACATGCATATCTGTTCTGTAGTCTTCGCTACGCAAAAGGTCCCTAAGAGGCCGAAATTATATCTGCAAGTGGGGGATAGTGAAAATACGATTTAAAAAAGTACGGTCGCTTTTTCTGTAATCAAATTTTCTAGGAAAATTAGGCAACTGAAGATGTCCGTTAAAAAGATTTAATCTAATGAGCTTTTGAAATTAAAAGATAGCGAGGTATCAATAGCGAAAATTATAGCAAATTGCGTCTAGACCAGATTTATCGTATCAATGACAGGCCAATATCACTTCCCGATTTAAATAACTTCATTCACTGTCATTAACATGCTTTAACTTTACAAATATAGCTACAAAACCAAAGAACAAGTTATCAATTGATATACAATAGTTCCTGGTAACATTTTCTTTACTCAAAACGGAAAAAGTCACTAGATAGTTTAAGTGTTAAAAAAAGTACGCAGAGTCAATCCCACTTCTAGAGCTAAAAATTATACGGCCTTGTCGCTAGTACTTTGCCACTGATGGCCAATATGTTAAAAGATTGGGTTTCTGGTTTTCAAGGATCGTTAACGTAACTAGATCAAAGTGGCTGTGAGCCACTGAACCCGTCGAGTTGTACAGTCTCCCAGTACTCCAGCTTCATTGTCAGACATCTAAACAGATCCACGAATCATCGCCGCTTGAACGAGCTCAACAACGAATTATTTGAACGATAAGCTATCGACTTGTAGGACTTTCGCCAAGCTTATGAGCCTGCTGTTCTAACAACCCAGCGTTTTTGTAGAAAGCAATAAAACAAATATATTTCACCGATGTGGTGTAGATGATTGCCCGACAAGCGAGAGGTTGAGTCTTAATCTACCTAGCACAACAATTTTTATGTTTTTAATTTTCTCCTCATTAATGGATATAAAAAAAAGTTTACCGAAACACAGCTTTTGCCTTTCCGATGCTTAAAAAAATTAACCAAAACACAGCGTTTGCTTTCCGATAACAAAGTATATTAGCATGCAAGATCATATATTTAAACTGCGGAGAAAGATATGAATTTATAATTGATCATCGCAGTTACACACACAACTTGAGCAGTTGTAAAATTAAGCCTGAATAAAATTAAGGCCTGAACGGGATTCGAACCCATGACCTCTGCGATACCTGTGTACTGAGTGCTCTACCGACTGACCTATCAAGCCACTGGGAGCTGGTCACTTTGTGATTAAATGCGACTTGTGTTTAGGTTCATGCAGGGCGCTATATCCATTTAACAGCATGGAATTGGTTTAATAGTCAGAACTTCAAGCTTAAAAAACATACGCTTTCAAGTGTGCAGAAACATCCACGAATAAGAAGCACTGCCACAGAAAAAATCACTTGGTATTTAAATAACCCCTTTCCGACTTGGGCGCAACCGACGGCCACCGCTTTATATACTGGTCAGCGGAGTTACTGTAAAGTTAACAGAATCAGAGAGAGCGAAAGAGTCTGCAGTGAAAGTCAACGTCCTACCTAAAAGAAGAAATTATGAGTAATAATGATAATCGCAGGCTCCCCTCGAAAGAAACAGAAATATACATTTTGTACTTACCTGTGTTTTTTACTGCTTTTGGTAAAATAAATGTTCCTATGACAAGAAGCGTCAAAGAACTGAGATGTTCTTTAGAAAAACGAAATATCTTGTGATTTTCTGACGTATAGTTTTTCGTAAGTGCTTTGAATCATGTTATGAAACAGACTCCTTGCCTGGCTTTTTATGGTTTTCAGTTAAACTTTAATATTGGCTATTGCGGACAGTGCTGTTAATATCTGTTATTCATTAATAACATACACCATAAACTCGCTTGACCGATTTTTCGAAGCACGTAAAAAAGGCTATTGAACTTATTCGTGAGTTTCTATTGTTGGCTAATTTATGGCATCACGTATCATTCGGTGGCCGATCGTGTTGTTAACTTCTGCTCGTGTGATCTGTTATAATCTAGGCTGTACTTATTTTTAGAATAGTTTATGAAGAGCAAATAGGTAGCGATAGGTGAGGGTTTTATGGCCTGAAAAGAAAATCTCCTGCAATTGCGTGGGAGCTGAGAGCAGTGCTATGTGCAAAGTTCGTAGAGGAATATGTAGTTGTGGACAGAGCTCTGGTCGCCCGTGTTACTACCAAAAAGCGAATCCTTTCTTGGCCACATACAGCAACTGATTCAAACACCCAAACGCGGAGAAGAGATTTGAACTGAGAAACAACTAAAATATAAACTTACAAAATATAGCAAGATGCTGCTGAAAATCGACTAAAGCGTAACGCAATGAATATAATAACTCCAAACTTATCTTGTACTGGCAGTGTCGGCCACGAAAGGGCAACTCTATATCATGAGTCTTACATATTAGATGTATTCTCGTTGACATCAACGATGAACTAACGAAACGGCAGCAAGCGCGAACACTAAAAAAACTAGAATATTAAACAAGATGAAAATTATACTAAACGCTCGGGAATGAAACACTTAACGGATTCCCAAAGGAACGCTAATGAACCCAAAAAGAGTGCTAGATTCTACAACCCAGCCCGTAATAGGAGATCTTATATCAGTCGATCGTCCCACTGTCTCTATTACTCACTCATCGCACAGCCAATTCATCAGAATCAGCTTTTAAGAGTCGATTAAATTATGTATAATGCCATTTTAGCAGATACAGTACGACAAAGATATTCATATAGGTTTGGTACTGATAAAAAATTAACATTAGTTTGGAAGCATTCGATCATCAATATTTTTAAGACGCTAAAAACGATAACTCGGTATTTTAACTGGCATTCTCCTTGATATATAATTTCTTTACATTGTTTGCACATTAGTAGGAAGCTAAGGAATTAAGCAAGAATTACCGTGGGGTATACATCGAAGGATAAAGCTCGCTAAAATCCAATATTCTTCCATCCGGTATATCAATCCCCCACACACTATATCATACACCTGACCTGATCTCACACTCTCAGCTAGATATATCGCTTACATGCGCATTATCTATCACGAAATCACTGATCACTGATTTACTTCGGTTCAGTTTGTGCTACAAACGAGTCTACCACACTGCAAGGAATACAAATGATGATGAATATTGCAAACGGAGCCTATGTGACCTATAAAAGCAATCAATTCCGTTCAATGCTTGAAAAGTTAACCAAACGGAACCTAAGGATAGAATTAAGTCGATATTTTGAGTATCGCTATAAGCCTATCATGCAAGATACATGTATTTACATTGTCTTTATCCAAGTGTTATCAGTTGATATTCCTTAGGGGTTGACTAAGAGAGAGTAAAAAGATTCAAGAGCGGTATAAATTTTGTTGTGTTTGAATATTTCTATCAATTCCGGCTCAATTGCATCTGCTGTTTTCAGTTGTCATTAGAAGTAGAGTAAAGTAGAGGTCACGACCCCCCGGATGGTAGGGAAGGCGGATATCCGATATAAAAAGGATGGGGCTGTGCGACGGTGTTCCTACCCTAAGAGGTACAAAGATCCAGTTTTTTGGCTGTCTTCAAATGTTTTCACCCCTCAGAGGTACCAATTCTAAAACATCACGTTATCTCCTGTCATATGTGTTTTTTGGGCTCAATACCCCCTACAGGTACCGCGAAAGCTCCTACTGTAGACCTGAATTCGTAAGACGTGCCAAAACTGCCTATCCCAAAAAGGTACGATGAGCACCCCCGTCATTTTAACATAAAAGCCCCCCCCCCTCGGGGGGGTGGGGGGTCAAGACAGTAATGAGAGCTAACGTCTCGGGCAATTGGCCGGATGTCTGGCTGTTAAAAAGTTTGGCTGTGAGCCAGTTCTGGCTTTAATATTTATTCGAGAATTATACAAACCGTAATCCAGTCATACAGAAAGAATTTTTTTTTATGCCGCACGGAGTTTTTAATCTTATTTAGGTTAAGTACCTTAATCGCGGTGATAGTCCTATATTGCGTTGTACGATCGCTGTCCTTGGATAACAACAACAACAACAACAACAACAACTAGCTTTGTTTGCATGACCATAAATACCTACAGTGTTGCAAAAGCTTTTGTAAACTTAAACTAAAATAGTAACGATTATCGTTAACATATAAAATAAGTCAAGATACATTGGTTTAATTTGAAAGTAGAATATTGGGTAGATCAAAGCAAGATGAAATTAATTTTGCTAATTGAATATTAATATATTGATTTGAAGTTCACCAATGGCTTGTAGCGAAGATAATTGTTTAAAAGTCAAAACAATATGTCCTATTTTTATATAAAATTCTTAAGAAAGTGAGATTCGTCTTCAATTTGATTACAACAGTTAGCTATGATAATAGAGTCTCAACTGGGTTAACCTTAAGCTGCAAATTAAAACGGGCTAAAAGTTAAAAACAAAAACGTTACGAGTAAAAATTGGCAAATTTTAACCGTTCGACCGTAAAAGATGTTAACCGTTAAAACACTTTAGCCATGAAAGTGAAAGTCTCAAGATCTCTGGACAAGAGTCTTTTGTGTCCTGCCACGTGGCTTGAAAGCTCTATCAGTCTACAATCCTTATAACAATACCGTTCTCCGCCCTAGATGATCCCAAGAACTTAAATGTGTTTCACAGTAAATCAAAGGAAGCTACGTATACTTTTTTACCATTTCGTTAAGACCGTAAACAAAATCTAAAATCTAAAATTATGTTTAGGGCAACTGTGTCAGCCGCAACGGCATGTAATGTTTGGTCAGGTCAAAAATAGGGTACAGAAAACCGCAGATTTTGGTTTTGGGAAGCGCGCCGTACACTTTTACCATTTTTTTCTGGGAGTACCCCCCCCCCCCCGGTTTTAATATCAAAGGTTCTGCTGAACCGTAAGGAAAATTAATCAACCGTTTTCAGTAAAAAATCCAAAGTATTAACCATTAGCGGTAAAACCCACCACCACATGAGACCTTCTGACTGAGCAAAGCACGGAACAGCGAGGTTCTCCTTCGCAGTCTAGAGACTAGGGTGACACTTGATAGCAAATAAAAGCTAACAAACACGTGGCCCTCGGTGAGTGAACATTCTGAGTTTGACGTCTACCTCGAGCCAATCAAGTTTCCCTTCTTTTAACGATTTGAAAGGAATCTCAGCTGATGTCATTGTGATATTTGCTATAAAGCGGCCTCACGTAAGGCTACGTCGGTAATATTATGACGAGAAATGAAAGAATTAAATTGTTACGTCACCGAGAGTAAACCTCTATTGTCAAGACACCGGATTTGAGGTCGTTGTTGGTGGTCAAGCGGCTTAACACCATGACGAAGCTGTTTCGTGTTTCACCTTGTAGCAAACCTCACGTAAGGGTCGTAAGGATAAGCCATCCAAAGCCAATATTGACTACTTGTTGAAATATTTTGTTGGTGATCAAATATAACACTTCACTACGGCTCTCGAAATCAATAATCTCTGATCATGGCTGATCATGTGCCAAACCGCTAAAGCCACACCACGTGTCAGTCGAATTATATCGAAGCAAACAGCTAGTTTAAGAGAATCAGCTGCAGAAGCTGTTATCGATGGCTACAACAAGGACACACTACTAATTAGGGACACATTAGTTATTCAGTCAACGATTCAATATTGTACATTGTCACCGTAATAAGATAGTTTTTTATTTATGACACTTAACCATTCAGCGGGTAATTATTCGGGTGACAAGTGTTTAACTCATACCAGACAACTAAAAAAAAACAAGAAATCGACAGAAGATATCATTGATTGATGCCCCGGAATGTTCACAACTTGATCAAGTTTTTCCACTTTGCAAAGGAAGGAAACATAGCCGTCTTAATCTATATAGCAAGATATACTCCTAAAAAGGTTATTCACCAGTTGAACAGAAGAAATGGTTTTCGAGACTGAAGTCGCAAACGACAAATGTGCCATACTCAGCCAGGGAATCATAGTGTTGATCCTGTTTGTGTTAGGAATGATTGGCAACGGGATTCTACTTGTGGCTTATTGGAGGGATTATCGAATGCAAACACCCACCAATATGTTGGTAATAAGCCATATTTCTGCAGAGTTTTCATTCGCCATCAATGGCATTCTCGTCTATGGATCAAGTCTCATTCGACTCAAGGTTCTGGGCGGGAATTTGTGTATTTTTGCAGGAACAGTCAACATGTTTTTGTTTTTTGTTTCCGTGTTGAGTTTGGCGGCTATTGCTGTGGATCGCTACTTTGCAGTCGTGAAAAGAAGTCATCACAAGTTCACCAAGAAAGTAATCACTCGTGTTATCATTTTCATTTGGAGCCAAGCTGTGGTGTCGGCACTTCCCTGGGACTTAATCCTTATTAACAAACCCGGAAAGAGATTTATAGCCTGGGTGCTCGGAAACTGCGAAAAGTACCTGACATTCCGAGAGCATGACAACGTTCCAGTGCTAACGTTTCGGATCGTACTTTGGATCTTGTCCTTTTTCATTCCATGCTGCATAATATTTTACACAAGTGTACGAATCCTCCGGAGCGCCATTCACAAGCGCGCTCGTGTTCACGTGCTAGAATATCCGAGAAATCCTGCCGATGCGTACATGAAATCTGCTTTCACGACGATCCTTATCATAAGTGTGTATTTCCTCTGCCTCATACCGAGCATGATCCTGTATGTTTTCAGAGAAGGCAGTTCGAGTTTCTACTCTCTCGCACTGCACAGCATCGCTAAGGTCGCAATGAGCTTCCGTTCTGTGTGTTATCCGGTGATTTTTATCGCCCGTAATCGGAAATTTTCGGGCAACGTTCGGTCGTTCTTTGTAAAGAAATTCAGGCATATACGATGGGCCTACGCAGCGGTGCGTTTCAGACGGACAGATCGTGGACTGAGCACAAGTAATGTGTACATTTGTACGCTAAACAGTCACAATTCGACGTGTAACATTGTCAGACCCTATGAACATAAAACGAGGTCGTTTAGAGGAACGCCGGTTAAGTTAGCTTTTACTGACTTGCATGAAATTTAGGACAGCTATTCGCACCAAACTGTGCATGTCAAACCTTTGCGCGCTGATTCCGCATTCATTTGATACAATAAAATTTTGAGTGCTCGATTCAGAGCGTATTGATTTTCGCCAAATTTCCGTTAAACATTAGAAACTACTCCTTCGAGGAGATTTTTATTATATCTACAATACGTTGTTGTCTTGAATTTCTGTGACATGTTCTTTGTGGAAACCTCCGCATCCACATTTAAGTCAAAAATCCGAGTTAGATACGCCAAAGAACGCCTGAAGAAGACAGCTGACGCAAAACAACATAGAGAATAAAAGGACAAAGAAACGAGGAAAACAATGAAGCTATTCTTTTGTGACGCTACTGTGTTTTCCACATTAAGAAGGAGCCCGAAAAACGACAAATTAAAATCGAAAAGTGTAAGAATGGCGACTGAAACTGTG